>Ga0315542_1000097_pt1 | contig 43750 bp, 35 predicted proteins | sample SalMarSW160120MG_FD_202541 | JGI IMG/M metagenome (GOLD analysis project Ga0315542, IMG submission 202541) | Salt marsh sediment microbial communities from the Plum Island Ecosystem LTER, Massachusetts, United States - Salt Marsh Sediment SW1601-20 ...
TGGAGTCTGTTAATGATATGAAGGGAAAACTATATTCTTATCTCGGTGTCAGAGAGTCAAAACAAAAAATATATGGGGTGAATCTGTAAAATGTCGGAAAGAAATGTCATTAAGATGGAAGATATTTTAGCAAGAAAGGAAAAATCGAATGTCCTCTTCTTCAATTATGATAATGAAGCATTTATGAATACCGGGATACAAGAATCTGGAGGAACTCCTCCATTTGCAAGTACTACAACTGGACCTGCTGGAGAAAAAATTCCAGGAAAAATAGGCGTTAAACAGGATTTAGTAACTCCCTTTGCATTTTATGGGACCATGAAGTTATTTTTAGCGACAGTTAACCCCGCATATCCACTTGATTTTATGGGTAAGGTTGCAGATGCGTTAAAGTCGAATGGTTCTGCCTTTATTCAATCATATTCAGATTGCATGAGAGGCTGGAGGCATGGGGCTTCCGATGCATTAAAGATTTCCAAATTAGCTACCGATTGCGGTTATTGGCCATTATATACCATTAGGGTTAAAGATGGCGTACCCACTTTTTCCTATTATCGAGGACTTGACGTCGACAAGGATAAATTTATAGAATATCTTAAATCAATGGGTCGATTTAGACACTTATTTAAACCCCAATTCAGAGAAAAAGAAATTGATGAGATCATATTTCTCACAGAACAACGGAATGAAAAACTCAAGAAATTAATCGATAGTTTTGGTGCTGAAAAGCCAGTAGATTTCTATCGGGTAAATCGGAAAACATTGGAACCTCAAAAGCATTTGCAGCCAGGACACGGACTCTGCCCTGGATGCGGGGCAGGAATGGTATTAAATCAATTAGCAACTGCAGCAATGGCGGTTGCTGGAAATAACATCATCTACGTGAATAATACGAGTTGCTCGGAAGTTTCTACTTCGAAAGATAACGTGACGTCATGGAATGTTCCCTGGGTGCATCATTTATTCGAATCAGGCGCAACAATTGCCGATGCGATCGTAACCACTAAGAAAATCTTAAAGACTAAAAATCTTTATGAAAATGAAATTCCGTGGGTAATCCACATTGGTGGCGATGGATCAACGTACGACATTGGATTTCAATTCTTAAAAGCAGCACTTATACGAACAAGTTCATTCCTCGAGATGAATGAAATGTTAAATCAACACTAATTTATTTTATATTTTAATTATTATTCTTAATATTGGAACATTATTAGGTTAAAATTGTTACAAAACTTTTACATTAGCACTTTCTTACAATCTTGACTCAATTTATATTGAAATAATATCTACATTTATAAGTCTGAATTTCCTATTTGATTATCACTAATCTATTTCATTTGAGATTAGCTATTAAAACAAATATTAATCAATCGTAAAACTAAGTGAAACATTATGGGAGAAGAAACAAATGAAGCGCCTCCTAAAGAAGAAGCTCCTGAGAAAGAGAAAAAACCTAAAGTGAAAAAGGAGCGAGCTCCGAGAGAGGGACCACTCGTACAAATGACAGCACCAGAAGGTGCACCAAAAATCGTAGCATTGATGGCTGCGCTGTCAGTTATACTTCAAGGTAGCAACTTATTTTGGACTGGTTTGAATTTTTCACTTCCAGTGAGCCTTACCTGTGGTATTGTATTATTTATTTTAGGAATAATCTTAATCCTTACTATAGATATTCTTAATTTTGGTAGCCCTACGCTAAAAAGAATCGAAGTATTTGAAAAATTCTATAGATTTGAAGTTTTACTTATTCTAGGTTTAGTAGTCATCTTTTTTGAAATGTTATCGATCTTTTTTGCTTTAGGAACTCCAGGAGCACTTGCAGTGATGCTCGGAGGTTTTTTAGTGATAACATCCTCTATAATGGAGATTTTCATTAAGAAGGAGAAAATTATGAAGCCATCCAAATTAGTTGCTCTAATTGGAATCATTATAACAATAGTTGAAATAATATATTTGTTTGCAATTCCAACTCTTCCAAATGTATGGGATGCGTGTGTAGGAATAGTTGTTATTATTCTATTGTTATTATCAATGTATGAAAAGATCAAAGTCATTCCCTATCAGTGGTGGATGGTTCTAATCCTCGGATTTGTATTATTTGGATGGGTATCACCTGGTACCGGTGGAACTTTTATATTAATATCGTTTATCCTGATGTTATTAGAGAAGTGAAATAACTAAATTTCTATTTTTCTTTTTTATTTTATTTAGTATGGAACTCGATCCTTGTAGTATTCATATTTGAGATGATTCCCCCAGATATTGGATTCTAATTCTTAAAAGCAGTATTAATACGAACGAGTTCGTTCCTTGAATTGAATGAAATACAAAAGCGACATTAATTTATTTTATATTTTAATATTTATCTTGCTATATTCTAATTTTATAATCGATCTGTGATTAAGAAAAAGCAAACTTCATCTCTTCTTTTTAATAATTCAATAACTTCCCTTCCACTTTTAAATAACACTTAATGATCTAATTTTTATATAAATCAATTTTAAAAAGTAAATCGTCTAATATAGTAAAAAATAGCCTTCAATTCTGGTTAAATTTAATGTTGTTCCATCAAAAATTAAAAGCCATTGATAAAGATTTTTACAAGAATTTTCAAGTTTTATGCGGTATTGAGGAAGAATTCTTGATTATTGATGAAAAAGGAACGTTAAAAGAAGCTGCAGATGAGATCATGATGAAGGCTGCAAGTATTCTCGAAAATAATGCACAATTACTACAGTCTCTAAAAATAAAAATTCGGAGTTTAGACGCGGAACCATCACCTTCCCAAATTGAATACGTGACTCTTCCATTAGAACCAGATTTAATTGAAGAAGCGGTAAATGCTGGAAGAAAATTGTTAACTGCTGCTGCTAAAGATTTAGACGTGAAAATCTTAGCGCAGAGCATGCATCCTATTCAAAGCGATCCTAATCCGATTTCAGGAACGCATATCAATGTATCAATAAGAAGAAAAGGAATTTTAATGAAACCAATTGAATTACAGGCAGTACATAATTATCTATGGAATTATTTACCTGAAATAATCGGAATATCGGCGAATTCCCCCATTTACAAGGGTAACAATACAAATATTGCTAGTAATAGATGTGCAAATAGTTCAGTCCTAAAAAGAAATGGGTTTGCCTCTGTAGAAGTCCCAGATAAGAGTCCTGCTTTAGTCCCGATGCGCTATTACGGTAGAATGAGGTATACCCTTAAGATTGGAAGTGGTGAAGATGATTTTTCACGAAAAGTAATTACAAATACTCGGGGGGAACGTTTAGTTGACATAACACCAAGGGGGCCTTTTACTAACATCTCTCAAGATGCTGAAGAACTCCCTACAAGAAATCGAGTTGAAGTACGTGTTGTTGATGTGCAGCAAAATGTTCAAGATGTTCTCGATTTATCATATTTATGTTGTCTTTCAGCTTTAGATGCGATTAATTTACATCTGAGTGGAAGAATTAACAAAGATCCCTTTCACGATGCGAACGTTGAAAATGCCATTGCTAATGGTAAAAATTCAAATTTCAGACGAGAAAATGGAAACAGTGAGTCATTAGAACAGAGCTTAAGTAGATGGATTAATGAAATTGGGAAGTATCAAAATTATTTAGGAATTGAAATTAAAAATTTACCTCATCCAAAACTACAACAGGAATCGATTCAAAATGAATTGAATATAAAATATGAAACTCGGAAAATTGAAAAATTAAGACAACAAGGGCGAAATCATGTTTTAGTTCAATTGAACGATTCTAGAATTGTAACTGACAGATCAGGAACCACTTATCAAATTAAACCTGGAGCAAGGGTACGAGGTATTATTTCCACTGATTATAATCTCTCTTATGATAAATTAAATGGTCTAGTGACCAATTTTAAGGATATTAAGATTGTAAATAATCTTGAGGTAGAAGGTCTAAAAATTCCGTTAAATAATAATGATAGAGTTATCAATGTTTCTACACCATCAGAGTCCATATTTGACAGACTTTTTGGAAATTTTGGATTTTAAATTTATTATAGGATAAATCAAAAATAATTAAGGATTATGAAAATAGAATCAATAAATAACATATTCGTATATGGTACCTTACAGCAAGGAGGGAGTCGAAATTATATTCTGGAGGGTATAAAGTTTGAAAAAGCGAAACTCCCGAATTATAGTAAAATCGAACCAGAAAATTTAGGCTTTCCCTTTATCATAAGAAAAGAAAATTTCGAAGTTAATGGTGAGGTTTATTTTGATGTAAATAAAGATTTGCTTGAATTATTAGATCGGATAGAAGGAGAAGGTTATCTTTATCATCGAATTGTAGTCAAAGTGAAAACGGCTCAAGGTAGAGAAGTACAAGCTTTTACTTATTATCCAGACGAGAATTTGATACACAACTATACCTGATTTATATGAATGATGATCCCGAAATTAATGGTAGTCAAAAGAAAAAGATCTGCATAATCGATAATTATCCTTTTGGATTTCCGACAGATCGTATCTCGAGATTAGAATCAATTCTGAATAACATGATAGCTGATGTAGAAGTAGTTACTATTCATTTTAGCCAACTAAAAGAAGAAGAACTCGAGCAATTTTCAGGTGTAATATTGTCTGGTTCAAACTTTAATGTATCCAGTTTTTATTATGATTATAAAATTAAAGATAGATATCAACCAGAAATAGAACTTATAAGAAATTCTTCGCAAGTACCGATTCTGGGAATTTGCTTTGGTCATCAACTAATTGCTTATGCTTTTGAAGCACAAGTTTGTAGAATGAGAATGCCCGCTAATAATCAAGGAATAATATTTATAGTTCTCAATGAAACGGATGAATTCATTAATAACAATAATATACCAGTGAATGTTCACCATCGTGATTTTATTTCACCCAATGATGTAAACATAATTAATAATTTTAAAATTATTTCAGCTTCGAGAACTAAAGGATATAAGATCATCCAATACATGAAACATAAGGAAAAACCAATTTTTTCAATACAGTTTCATCCTGAAACTCATAATGCCTATTACTTTCATGCTAGCTTATTTGACGATCAAATAGTTAATAAAACAATGACTATCGGACAAAAAATTATTGAAAATTTTATTTGGGGTTGCATCTACGAGCATTAAATTAAAAATTAAAAACTGTAATTGGGATATGATGCCCACAGACACTTAATTAATAGACTATAAAAGTTATAAATTTAAATCAGAATGGATTTCTACACAACAAAAATATTTGAAAAAAGAGAAAATACTATGGAAAAATCGAATTTTACACGTCAAATTGAAGATTTTGGCATTAAAATGTACATATTGGGGATACTTGCTATAATAAGCATTTTTATCGGGGGAGTCATCCAATTAGTAATGTTTATTATTTTGCTTTTATCGCTTAAGGATATCAAGGACGCAAATTTAGAATTACATAACGAACATCTAGAGAAATTTCGAAAATATATTATTTATGCGGTAATCGTTGGGATTATTGGAGCCTTAATAATTATTGTTATTACAGTGTTCGTAGCAATTATTTTTATTTCAGCGATCCCTGGATTTACTTTTAGTTCACCCATTACCGTATCGGAATTTCAACAAATAACGCCATTAATTGGGATTCTCTTATTAGTGTTGTTAGGAGGATTTCCCGTTGGAGCTGTCGCTTTAGAGCTTCTTATTCTTGCTTGGAAAAATTTCCAGATGTTCTTAGAAATGAATTCTGGATTATTCCCGAATACTGTTGCTCTAAAAGCTATCGATGGCTCTAAAAAAATTAAAAAAGCGTATCTACTTCAACTTATTTCGCTCATTATTGGAGCAATTTTAGTTCTGGTTGCCATTTTTATATTTCCTCAAATCGAAGCTTTGATTATTGCATTCATTGAAGAAACTACTCCCGTAATAGAGTTAGTAGTAGGCATTATAGCTCTCTTCATTATCCCGGGTGTTGCAATAGGAATTCTAGGGATAATAAGTTATATTTTAATGATTATTGGCTACTTCAAGCTATCAGAATTGAAACACATTTAATTTTAATTTTTTTTTTACTTTTTTTATTTAGCTCGTATAAGTTAATCTTTCGTTTTATTTAGTAGAAGTATGGTGCCTTGTTTCCAATACACATTTCTTTAAACAAATTCCTCTAAATGAATGAGTACTTAAATTAACACTAATTTGTTCTATATTTTAATTTTTATCTGAATTAGTATGTTAAATTTCTTATTCCCCAATTTTTAAAGATTCGACTCTAGAATTGTAAGTGACAGTTCAAGAACCATATATCAAATTAAACCAGATGCGAGTATGGCATCGATTGATAATAATTTCGAGTTTTTTGCAGTTGTCAATTTACGTTATCGAAAATATTATTATTCTCAAAAAAATTTAGAACAATACTTCATCCCTAAAAAATCTATATTAATAACAGAAGAATATCTTGAAAGAAGACAACGGGGAGTAGGCTATAAAAAGACAGCTACCAATTACTTATTTAAACGTGTGAATTAAACTTCTCAATGAATGTCAAAATAAATTTCGCATAAATAGACATTTTTTACTCTACTTTCAGATAGCCTTAAATAAGGCATTTTACTTATTTACCTTATGACCAATATTACTTTTAGTGTGGATGATGATTTGCATAAAAAAATGAAGGAGCATCCAGAGATTAAATGGACCGAAATATTAAGACAATCAATAATAAATTATCTTAAAAAAGTTGAAGAAATTGACGAAATATCAATTGAGGATTTTAGATCCCGATTAGAGCCTGATCTCGTAAAAAAAATTGATAATTTAGAAGAACAAAAGGAAAAAGATTATTATGATAAAATAAAGAAAAAAGAAATGGAACGATTGGTCAACTTACAAAAGCTAGAAAAAGAGGAAGATTTATAATTTGGTTATTAGATACGAATGCATTAATAATCTCAAAAAAGAATAATATAAAAAGATTTTCTCAAGACCACGTAAATACAACTATCCTTTCTTTGATAGAATATCCTCTAGCCTCAAAATTTGAGAACTTAACCACAATTTTCCCTTCTAGTATTCATTATGAACAAGCATTTAGAAATGCAATATTTTTGAGAGAAAAGGGAACTCCAATTCCTACAATCGATTTATTGATTGGCACTATTACTATAGATAAAAATTTGGTTTTAGTATCTGACGATTTACATTTTCAATATCTTCAAAATATTGACCCCCGATTGAAAATGATTGCACCAGAAGATTTCATTCATAACATCTTGTAATAAATTGTCTTATCTCTATCTTGAATTCCAAATTTCATACCTGATTCTTCCTACCTGATCAAATTTAATGAAAGATTGATTTACTAACTTACGTTTTTTATATCACTTAAAAGGGGATAAGAATCTTAAAGAAAATGAAATCCCCACTAATTTATTTTATATTTTAATTTTATTTTGAACTAATTTTGTAAAATTTTATATCTTAATTTAATTAAATTTACCTTAGAACAGTCCAAAAAATTAGTATATAGAACTATAATCCAATCAATAAAAACTCATCTGAGAAAATATGTTTAGTGTAGATAAAGATTTAAATATGGCAGAGACTCTTTTAAATGAGGGCAAAGATTTTGAAGCAATTCCTCTTTTAAACAGATTAGTTGAAAACCCTAAATTATCAATATCAGAAGAAATTTTAGCAAGCAACCTACTTATTAGATTGGGAGATTCAGAAAAAGCTTTTAAAATTGCTGAGGAAGCTTATCACAAAGCTAAAGGATCTAAAGATTACCTAAATTCAATGAATGCACTCCTAAATATGGCTAATTCTTCAATCATAATAGGTGATTTAGGGAAGAGTTCTAAATTACTAGAAACAAGTGAAGAAATATATAAACTGCTTTCTATTGGACCTGAAGCTAAGCTTGAAATTGATGCTTACACGGCTTATATTAAAGGATTCCTTTCTTTTTATCAAGGTCACGAGAAGGATTCTTTAAAATATTTTCAAAAGAGTTTAGAATTACGTGAAAATATAGGTAATAAACGAGATATTGCTGAATCACTTCTTGGATTGTCCAATTTTTATCGCCTTGTAGAGGTGGATCTCGATAAAGCTTTTTATTATATAGAACAATGTCTTAAAATTGCCAACCAAATAAAATATCAACGGCTATTAGCTAAAGCTAATGTTTATTTAGGTCATATTTATCATGTTAAGGGAGAATTAGAAAAATCTTTATCACATAACAAGTCAGCGTTAGCATATTTCGAGAAAACTAATGATTTAAGTTCCTATTTAGGTACTATGAATAATATGGCGGGTGTATATCGAGCACAAGGAAATTTAGATGAAGCTGTAGAATTATTAACTAAATGTATTGATTTTTCAGAACCATTAAAAAATAATTGGATGAAAGTAGGATATCACGTGACCATGGTGGAGGTTTTACTCATTAAAGGTGACATTAATAAAGCTAAGGAACATTTAGAAAGAGTAAAACAATTGCGCGATATAGAAAAAACCCCCTATATTAATCGGGATTATAAGTACACCGAAGCTCTTATTCTCAAGAAGAGCCCTAGAATTCAACATCGTGCTAAAGCAGAGAACTTGTTTAGATCATTAATTGAAGATAAAGATGTTGTTTTTGATATTAAAATAGAGGGATTGATTCAGTTATGCGATCTACTAATTGATGAGCTTAAAATTACGGGTGAAAAAGAGATTCTCGAGGAGATACAGCCCTTAATTAATCAATTATTGAATTTAACAGAAAAGTCGCACAGTTATTGGTATTATGCTGAAACGTATGTTTTGCAAGCAGAATTAGCACTATTAACATTAGATATTAAAAACGCTCGCCAATTGTTAACTAAAGCCCAGAATATTGCTGAAAGTTATGGTTTTGACCCTCTAGTGAGAAAAATCTCAAGTGAGCATGACGATCTACTTCAGAAATTAGATTTGTGGGAGAATTTAAAAGAATCAGAATCATCACTATCTGATCGATTGAAGTTAAGTAATATTGATGATCAGATAAATATTATGATTCAAAAACGTAGAAATGGGCCCTCAGAAATAAAAGAAGAAGATCCTATTATGATTTTATTAATATCTGAAGGAGGCACTCCCACGTTCTCTAACTTGTTTGCTGACACATTTATGGTTGAAGATGATCTAATTAGTGGCTTTTTATCTGCTTTTAACACGTTTAGCGGTGAACTCTTTTCTGAAGGGCTTGATCGGGCTTCCTTTGGTGAGTTTACCTTAATAATGAAGCCAATTTCAAGATTTTTAGCATGTTATATCTTTAAGGGACAATCATTCTTTGCTCAAAAACGTCTCGAGCACTTTATTGAAAGATTAGAAATGAATCAAGATTTGATGAATAAATTTAATGAATATCAAATAGCAAACCAAATGATTAAACTTGAAGATTTACCTAATCTTAACTCTCTTATAACTCAGATTTTTCTCAATGAATAAATTGGCTAGAATAGAAGTTAGACGAATTTTTTTCCATTTTCCTTAAAAATTATTAACTTTTATATCCTAGTTCATTTATGTATTTTACATTAAGAGGTATAATAATTTTACGTGTTAAAAAATCTAAATGAATGGTACTCAAATTTTTAAATTCAAAATTGTAGTCATTGGGGATGGAGGAGTAGGAAAAACCTCTTTAATTAAGAAATTTACCCACGGTAATTTTAAAGAAGACTATATTAAAACTATTGGAGCTCAGTTTACCAAAATACAAAAAAAAGTTGATGGAGATGAAATAAGCTTAATATTTTGGGATATTGCTGGCCAAAGCAGTTTTGATTTTCTCAGCTCTTTATTTTATAAAGAGAGTAACGCCTGTATAATTGTCTATAGTGTTGAAGAAAATGAATTAGGAACTGAAAGTTTTTCCCATATAGCAGATTGGTATAATGAACTTAGAAATCGATGTGGAAATATTCCGGTTGTCCTTTTTGCGAACAAAATCGATTTAATCGATGAAGATAAGTTGGATACACCAAAAATCCAACGAATCCTTGATGATTTGAACATACCTAACTATTACCTTACCTCTGCTAAGACAGGACAAGGAGTTACTGATGCTTTTAATGATCTTATTGTAAAATTATATCACCACTCTTAAAACTAAGTAAGTTTTAAGAAGATTTCAAAGCTCATTTCTTTGTTCCATCATATCGGCACGTAATAGATTGGCAATTGTTAACCAATTTTGTTTTGTTTCAACATCTTTTATTTTTTCGTGTATTAATTTTGTTCCCATCTTGAGATTTTTCTCTGCTAAATCGTGCTCTTCTAATGCAAGATAACAGCTTGCTAATTTAATATATGTTTGATAAATAAACCAACTGTCTTTATCTAAGAGAATCACTTTTAAGAATTTTGTTGAAGCCTGCTTAAAATCCTCAAAATATAATAATATTTCTCCTAATGTGTCGTAGTAGAGAGCATTTTTAGGATTATCTTCTATTAGTTGTTGGATAATCTGTATTGCTTCTTTTTTTTTCCCCAAATACTTTAACCAAAATGATTTATAATTCAGAAGATCGGGATTCTCTGGGTGCTTCTTGATTAACTTCTCTATGATATTCATCCCTCCCTTAACATCTTTCTTCATTTTTAGAATAGATGCTTTTTTCATTTGTAAGCTGATTTCCTTTTCAGGGAATAATTGGATCATTTCATCCAAAAATTCTAGTACTTTCGTGTATTGGTTATAATAAATGAGAATTCTTACTTTTTCATTATATGGATCATCATCAAGTGGATCTAAAGCAATGACTCTCTCAGTTTCCTTCAATATTTCTTGATATTGGTCTTCTAATGTTACAGAACCTTGCGAATAAACGATACTTTCCATATCCTGCCAAATGATTCCCTCTAATTTATCATAAGTATTCATTAATCTTTTCTTTGTTTCAATTTTATATGCTAGATATCTGATATATCCTGGTAAAAATTCTCTTAAAGATTCGATTAAATCCTCATGAAATAAACCTTCACAACTCTCATTTATAATGTTTTCAAGCAATAATTCATGCTCATTATAATACCCAAATTTTTGTAAATACTTGCTCTTAGTGATATGATCTGTAGAAATTGCTCGAAGCATCTTTTCCAATTTTTGATTTGCTTCGAAATAATAATATTTATCTGGAGGTACTTCTAACCGATGTAATTTCAGATCAAAAATTTTTCCCGTTAAGATTTCATCTATCCAATAATCAAGAATTTTTCTCTTAATTAGGTATAGATTTGAAAATTTCTCGAGAGAGAGGTAGTTTGGATAAAAATCTGGATGATTTATTGATATGAATAATAGAATTTTATAAAAATCGTACTCATTCGTTAATATAGTTTTCACTTTTGAATAATCCAACCTTAATACCTTGTTTAAGAAGCGAAATTTAACTTCTTTATCATTAACTTTATATTCCTCAAAAAATTCAGTGGTTTTTAAAGTAATTTCATCAATACGCTTACTTTCCTCTTCTAAAATGGTCTGCCGATCTAGGGCATAGTCATGTAGCATTTTGGAATACTCTATCTTGCCTGATTGAGTAATTTTATATAGATTATCAGTTTTTAGGATAAACTTGCTCTCAATAAGATATCTAAGGTTTTTGGACAAAGCATTCTGATTAATAGATAAGGGTTCCTTTATGAAATCAGACCTTCGACAATATTCATTGTTATACACCATCCAGAGAATCCACTTATCGTAATCTCTGCCACTCTTTAAAATAACTTTTGGAGGATAATTTAGTTTTCGTCGTTTTCCTTTATATTTGGATAATTCATGAAATCTTTTTTTCCCCTCTGGAGTAATTTGATAATATCCTCGAGACACTTTTTCTATGAATCTTTTCTTATTTAGAATGCCTAAATATCTTGAAAGTGTAGCCTCGGGTATACTCATTGGTTCCTTAGAGAAATTAGCCCACTCACATCCCTCATTGTTATATAACATCCAGAGAATTATATGCTCATAATTCTTTTTTGCTAATTTTCGAGGATTGAGGATTTCTTGAGAAGGGAAATTAATTTTTTCCATATTTGTAGTGATTTTTTTTAATCAAGAAATCATAAAGTCCATCTAGTATAATAACTTTACTTTCAGAATGTATGGGAGTTCCATAGTACTTATGAAAGTAGAACTAAATAATCGGAAAAATCGAATTTTATTTAACAAAAATTTAAAAAAATCTAATTAAAAAGAGGTTGAAATTAAATGAATATCGAAAAATTGACACAATATTGGTTCTTTTTTTCCTTTCTCTTGCAATTGTTCTTTGGATTGACATTTATCTTTCTTTTGGACATATTTTTAGACATACTCTATTGGCCTTATTCTGATCCAGGAATTCCACGGCTATTTGGAGTAGCTCTTTTAGGTTATTCTTTCCTTAACTTACTGGCATACAGGAAAAAGGAATGGGAATGCGTGAAAATGGTTGTTCTCCAGCAAATTGTATGGATTCTATTAGAAATTCTAGCAATGTTATATATCCACTTTGGCCTTCCCACCCATCCTATTGTTTGGGTCAACACGATTATATGGATCGTACAAGTAACAGTTTTTATTTACATATACATCCAACACAAATAAGAACTAAATCAAATTGGCTTATATAAGCTAAACTCTTTTTTTTTATTCTCTATTCTTTATAATCTTTTGATTCAATTTCTTCAAATAGAATTTTCACAGGTATACCCATGGAAAACCAATAAATGTATTTTTCTTGATTAGGGTGTTCCTTTTGCTCTTTGACACACTCTGCTTCAAACTCCATGATTAATTTAAAATACATTTTTTGCCATCTCTTCCATTGATCCTCTGTGAGAAAGAATTGGCCCATAAAAACATGACTCATATCATTTTTTGTGCGATTTATTGTTTTATAAATTTTAGTGTAGATTTCTACGATATCATCCGAGTCAGTTTCTTCTAAATATTCAAAGAATCTGATCTGTTTATCCAAGATCTTTTTATTATAGGTTGCTAAAGATTTATTGGAGGTAGCAATTTTTTTAATTAATTCCTTATCGTATCCTCGCGAAGTATCGAAACCAGCAAGTGAGAGTATATCCGCCGCATTAGGAGTTAGCGAATAATAATGGGCTTCTATATTGGCCCTAACATGCTTTTTTTTAGAAATTTCAACAACTCCAAGCTTAATCATTTCCTGTAAATGCGGGTGTATTGTAGATTTTGACTTTCCTAACTTTTTTGCTAATTGAGTAAAACTTAATTCATGATAAACCGTTAATAATCCCCATATTCGATAGCGAATATCATTTTTCCAAAATGAAACATCAATTGTCGGTGTAATTTGATTTTCTTCCATATCAGCCACCTTTAAATAATTTTATGAATGTCAAATTTATTTCTCGTTATTTATGTTAATAGAGTCAATTTAAGGTTATAAGTATTTATAACAATACGAACAATAAAAAACCAATTATTCTTATGATATTATTGCTTTTATATTACTCTATTTATATCTATCGAATCGATTTACATAAATCTATATTTTTGTCATGATTTTATAATTGATTTGTTGAAGGTTTCAATTTTATTATTCGACTAGTATCGAAATATTTAAATATTAATGGTTTCTATTTTTTTAAATGATCCGAATCGTGAAAGATCCATTATTCTTGAGTCTTAATTGGATATATTGAATTACTCTAGAATCACACGAACCGATACGGAAAACCTAATAAAAATCAAATGAAAAAATCTAATAGTGATAATTTATATTCAAAACTCTCAAAAATTTTACTTTCACATATCTTGGGACTTTCATGAGACTATTGAAAGTAGGATTATATATTCGAACAAATAAAAATTGTCAAATAAAGAAATATTAATGAGAGTAAAAAAAACTAAAAGCAGGGTAAGAGAAAATGGGCGAAACCAATGGTGTATATAGAAAACTACAGCAGCATATCGACGAGCGTATGCCTGTAGGCTTCCCAAGGAGTGAATCTGGTGCTGAAATACGAATTTTAAAGCATTTATTCACTCCGGAGGAAGCGAATTTAGTATTATATTTGAGTGCCTTACCAGAACCAATTGAACGTATTTACAAGCGTATTAAACATACTGGGATAACACTGGAAGAATTAGAGCAACAATTAGATTCTTTAGTGAAAAGAGGATTAATCATGGGAGGAAGTTTTAATGATCCCGACAAAAAAACATATAGCACGGCTCAGTATGCGATTGGCATGTTTGAGTTTCAAGTGGATAAGCTTAATATAGAATTAGCTGAAGTTGCTGAAGAATACAATAAATCCGTATTTTATAAAGAATTCTTTAAGCCAAATGTTCCCCCTCAAATGCGAACAATTCCAGTTGAGAAAGCCGTAGTACCAGAACATCATATCAGTACTTATGATGATGTGAGTAAACTTTTGGAAAATGCTGAGGAACCAATTGTAATACTGAACTGTGTCTGCAAACAAGAAAAAAGAGTATTGGGAGGATCGTGTAGCGTTACAGATATACCCGATACTTGTATGGGATTTGGCAATTTGGGAGCTGGCTTTTTAGAATTGGGTTCTGGTCGTAAGGTCACCAAAAGTGAAGCAATGGAACGCTTGAAGAAATATCAAGAGCTTGGATTGGTGCTTCAACCGAATAATTCACAAGACTCCGGGTTTATTTGTGCATGTTGTGGGGATTGCTGTCAAAATTTACTTATGGTAAAACAATTCCCTCGTCCCGCTGATTATTTTGCATCAAACTTCCATGTGATAGTGGATGCAGATATATGCGAAGGATGCGGTACCTGCACTGAACGATGCCAGATGGATGCTGTATCGCTTGTCAGTAATGTTGCCACGATAGATTATGATAGATGTATAGGGTGCGGAAATTGCGTGGTTACCTGCCCGTCAACGGCAATCACGCTCGAAAAGAAGGAAAAAGAAATGGTGCCTCCAAAAGATTTCGACGCACTATTACAAAAGATCATGATCAAGAAACGGGGATTCCTTGGGACGATGAAAATGATGGGTAAAATGTTGTTAAAAAAGCAAATTTAATTTTTTTTTTTTTGTAAAATTCATATTAAAAAATAAAAATTTTCAAAAAGCAAATTGAGTGAAAACTGAATTGAAACAAGTAAACCGAAGGTGATTTATAATTGTAGCTACAGTTCGTAGCTACAGTAAATCTAATTAAAAATTCGAAGTGAAAAATTTATTGTTAAAAATGAAAGTTATGAACATATTATACAAAAATGAGAGTGATATCTTAAATGACAATTACAAATAAAAAACGAGATATAATTTGTTTAGTTTTCTTAGCAATTTCGATGATTTTAATAATAAACACACTACAAAATGAACCAAATAATAACTTATATGAAGGATCAATGAAAAGAGAATCAATAGACTCTGATCTTTTAAAATCTAATGTTCTTAATTTTAAATATACCACCTTGGCAGCATTTCCAGCATTTCCAGATTATATTGCCCACAGCTTTGCTATAAGTGGTGATATTGTCACTTATCCAGTGTATTCAAATTATTTTAAACTTTTTGCTCTTGATATTGGAAGAGGAGAAATTCATGAGCTGATTGGGAGTAGCTATATTCCACATTATGGTAATGTAGCATATCAACACTATGCTATCATTGCTAAAAGGGGTAGTGCAGGAGTTGCTAGTGAGCCATCTGAAATTTTAAAAATTAATTATAATAATAATGAAGTTTCTACTTTAATTCCTGCTCATGATTATGATAAGTATAAAGATTTAAGTCTTTCATTTCCTTACCTGGTTTTCGTACATGAATACTACTCTGGGCCGTCCTGGGGTACTTTCTACCGAATTTCATTAGATATATACAACCTCTTAACAGGTGAGAGTTTAATTATTGAACAGTTTGAAGTCAGTGACTTTTTTGAACATGAAATTATAAAAAAACCAGCTTTGGATGGAAACTATGTTGTATGGATTAGAGGATTAGAGAGAAGTTGTGTTAATACAGAATTGTGGACTTGCAACATAGAGACAGGAATATCATCCAAATTATTAGTTACTCCCACTTATGAAAACTTAGTATATACTGCAGTTAACGGTGAAGGTATTACAGTCTTCTCTAAATTAGTAAACGATAATTTAAAAACTGAGTTATGGGGAATGAATATTGAGTCACATGCACTTTGGCTAATTTCTAATTCTCCCACATTTCAGGGTGAAATACAAATGGATTGAGACTATGTTGTTTGGGAAGCATATGAACCCCCAGGAGGTTGTTTAGGGAATGACTGTTCTCAAATGTATGATGAGGTGAATATCTATTTTCACGATCTTGCAATTGGAGAAACTGTGCGTGTTACTAACGATCCTGGTCAAGAACATTTCCCCGAGATTAAGGGTGACCGAATCGTATATTTATCAAATAGCGCTGGTTTTAACGAGTTAAAAATGGTCGAGTTTATAGCTCGGCCCCCCCATTATCCTGAAAAAGATCGTGCTGAAGAACTGTATAATAGCGGTCAATGTGAAATTTTGTTTGGTGAAACTTTTATTCGTCTAGATGAATGGGTTAATACCAAAACACGATTGATTGAACCGGTGAGTACTACTGGAGAATCAATATTATATATCCGAAATGGTGATATTATTGGCGACCATCGAACAAATCAAACCTCAATTTGGATAAATGATATTGAAATAATAAGTGGTATACTTTTCAATGAAGAATTTGATTCAATTGCAATATTTATCGATTTCCCCAACCAATATAATGAATTTGAGATTGAAGTTGGAGGTCCACCCGGTTCTTATATAACTGTACTAATTTTAAATTTTCCATCTTCTTATAACCTTTCACCCTTCATAATTGACGATGATATTAGTAATGGAGCTGGAGATTACACCTGGGCTGAAGCTGTCATAGAACCTTGGTGCACTGGCTCAGGTTCATTAAGCGATCCATATATTATTAAGGATATTAGACTAAACGCTCAAAATTCTGGTAGTGGGATTGAGATTAGAAACTCAGATGTTTATTTTAGAATTGAAAATTGTCTTGTTTATAATTCTGGTTCAAATCAATATGATGCTGGAATCAAATTATATAACGTGAAGAATGGAAAGTTAGTTAATAATAACTGCTCAGAGAATAATTATTACGGAATTTGCTTAATGCATTGTATTGATATATTGATCTCTGGAAATTTTGTTCAGGATAACTATGCTAATGGTATATATTTATACCAGAGTTCTTCTAATCAAATAAAAGAAAACATTGCATCAGGCAACGTCCATGGTTTCGTTTTATTTGGGGGTTCAAATAACTCTCTTACTGACAATAAGGCTACAGAAAATTCTTATGGCTTTGGAATATATTCAAGTTTTAGTAACACTCTTGGAAATAATAATGCGACTAAAAACATATTCTATGGGATCTTTTTAACTAGTAGCGCTAATAATAAGATTATAGGAAATATAGCCTCAGAAAATTTATACGGTTTTGAAATCCTCAGATATTCCTATAATAATGAATTTTCTGGCAATTTAGCTACATATAATACTGGATGCGGTTTTTCTATTGATTCCTGCGCATACAACAATTTCTTTAGTAATCAAATTACTTTTAACTTGTATGGTATTAAGATATTATCTGCCAGTTCTGACAACGTATTTTTAGATAACAATTTTACTGGTAATGATGTTAATGCATTTGATGAAGGGATGAATAATCAATGGGATGATGGAGTGAAAGGAAACTTCTGGTATGATTATCTCGATGTAGATTTTAATGATGATGGAATTGGAGACTCTCCCTATATAATTAGTGGCTTTGCTGGGGCTCAAGATAATTATCCAATTTGGGATGATGGAGAAAACTCGCCTATTGGAAATAATATAGAATTAAATGATCCCATTTCAGGTATCAGTATAACATTTACCACGATTACTCAGAGTGGTACAACGATAGTTACTAGTAGCGATACAGGAAATGATCCCCCATCAAGTTTAAGTGTCTCTGGACTATATTACGAGATTACTAATACAGCTAGCTATTCAGGAGTAATCACCGTAGCGATCCCTTATACTGTAGGAAATCCAAGATTAATGCATTGGAACTCAGAAAATAATCAATGGGAGGATATAACTACTTTAATTGATTCATCGAATAAAATTATTTATGGCAACATCTCAAGTTTCTCAGAATTTGTGGTAATGACTGGAATATCGCCAACACTTTACATTGACTCTGATTTCACATTTAATGGAGACATCTTTGGACCGATTGTCATAACCGCCGATAATATAGTTATTGATGGAAATGGTTATAGATTAAAAGGACTTGGAACGAGAAAAGCATTCGAATTAAATGGTAGAAAAGGGGTTACTATTAAAAATGTCGTTGTAGAAAGATGGACTTATGGTTTTTATCTCGAATTCGCTAACTTTAACACATATAATAACAACATTATTAAAAATTGCGGTTATGGGTTCTTATTTTATGGTAGTTCAAATAATCTATTATCAAATAATCTTGTTGCTCAAAGCAGATATAAAGGCTTTTACCTGAGGTTGGGATCAAACTTCAATAAATTGACTAATAACATAGCGCTAGAAAATCCTGAACAAGGTTTTAGCTTAATAGAAAATTCCAATCACAATTTCCTTTCTGAGAATATGGCCATCAATAATGGACAAGGATTCTCTTTCATAGATTCAAATTATAATAGTATGTTGAATAATCTAGCAGATTGTAACAAATATACCGGATTTCCATTGTCTCGTAGTTCATATAATATTTTGATCGGTAATATTGCGATGAATGCAAATTACGGATTTAATCTTGGCGAAAATTCGAACAATAATGTTTTAGCAGCAAATACGATAAAATTCAATTGGGGAGGAATTTTTATTCGGTTTAATTCATATACTCAAGAAGCTTGTTGGGATAATCTTATATATCACAATAATTTCATAGACAATACAGATCAAGCAAGAGATACGAATGCTGGGAATAATTTATGGTACAGTCCTGAATTTAATGAAGGAAATTATTGGTCCAACTATATCGGCCAAGATGCTGATGGTGATGGCATTGGGGATAGCAGAAAATATATATGGGGGGGATCTGTGGGCTTATATGCGTATGATCTTTATCCCTTCATGCAGGAAATAACTTGGATTACAATTGATTCAGACAATGATGGAATTATAAATGTTTATGAAGAACTAATTTATGGGACTGATCCTCTTAATGCAAATACCGATAATGATGGAATATTAGATGGTGATGAAGTATATTTATTTGGAACTGATCCTTTGAATGGTGTTGATTATTGGACCTATGAAGGGAATGAAGTGCAGGTTATTGATTCAAACACGGGAATTATTCTAACATTTGATGAGATTACAGATTTTGGTGCAACAAGCATAATAACTAATAATATAGGTCCTGATCCTCCCTCGGGATTTCTTTTGACTGATACGTATTATAATATATCAACTACGGCTTTTTTCTTAGGAACAATTGAAATTGCTATTCAATATGATGAAACCTTGGTCAAGGGAAATGAAAAACATCTTAATTTGAAACACTGGGATTCTGAATCCGAGATATGGACTGACGTGACAACTTGGGTAGATACGGAGGCAAATATTATATATGGTGAAGTGGAGAGTTTTTCAATAATTGCGCTATTTGAAGATATAACTCCTCCATCTATTACTGTAGTGACTCCAAAGAAAGATCAAGCTCTACAAGATGGTATAATGTTCACATGGACAGTAGAGGACACCAATGATGTTATTTGGCTAAAATTTACTATTCGTGAGGATAATGGTGCAAATGGAATTTTTATTCATGATGACTTTGAAAATGTACCAGTAGAATATAACGAGGTAACAAACGAGTGGCAATTATTTTTTGATACAACAATTTTACCCGACGGTTTATATTTGATTATTACAAATACAAGCGATAGGTTCGATAATATTGGTGTGGATATAACATCCTTTAGTATAAGAAATTGGGCAGTGTTAGAATTGTTACCCTCTACCGAAGATAATAAAGCTGGACGAACTATGCCCGTGAAATTTTCACTTAAAGTCCACGCATCAGTAGACCTCAATACCCCTTTTGTAAGAAATGAGGAAATTAATGTCCTTATTTATGCTTTTAGCGATCCTAATACAATCCTTCGAAATGCTAGGTTTGGTACAAGTTCAATTGATTATCGTATTGATTCTCTCGGCGAGCTATACATTACAAATTTCAAGACATCAAAAATTCCACAAACCTATGTAGTTGAAATATGGAGAAAAGGAATGCTCATAGGCTCCTTTACATTCAAAACCGTGGATAAAGACCAAGAATTACCAGAAATAAACGATCAATTAGGAACTAATCAAGTTCTTGACTTGAAAGTCATTCAAAATTTTAGTATCTTATGTCAATACATGTTTTAGAAATCTGTTTTATACTATTCACTAGTATCATTCAACCATTAATTAAGAAATTCAAATTTTAAATATATAATTCTTTTTTATTTTTTCTTCTTCTTAATGTAGGTTATTATTCTTGAGATTGTCAAACAATATCAAATTTTTTCAAATTTTTAAAGATTTAAATAATTAGTGGGGTCTAAGAAATATTATGTCAAATAATAACATTAACTTGAATGTAAGAACGCCTCATAAAAGCATCAAGTACTGGGCATGGGCAATGGGAGGCCCTGTTGCCTTAATAATGACGAATTTATGGGGCAGAATTCAATATTTTTCGGCTCATATTCTTTTAATCCCACAAATTACTATTTTCATGATTTATTTTATCTATTCTACGGTTGATGCATTCAATGATCCAATACTGGGGTATTTGGCAGATCGTACAACGAGATTTACTCAGAAATACGGGAAACGATTTCCTTGGATAATGTTTGGCCGGATTTTTCAACCAATATTCTTAATCTTATCCTTCATTCCAATTGCTGATGTTTTAAATGAACCAGGTAATTTAACCCTTTCAATCGTGTGGCTAATAGTAATGATGTGCATTTTTGAGACGTTTGGAACGACTGCAGAGATAAATCAATCTGGTTTGTTTCCAGATTTATTCCGAACTCAAAGCGAACGTGGCAAGAGTATACGAGCGACTCAGATTGTAACCATTGTTTTCCAAATTTTTATTACTGCACTTCTGATTCCAATCATTTTAGGAAGATTGGGTGGAAAGGATGTTGCTTCAGCATATTTAGGAACAGTTATTATATCTACAATAATGTTTTACATCATGCTAATTCCATTCTCATATGGTGTATATGAAAATAAAGAAATTAGAGCATTCAGAGTGAATCTTGATAAACAAAAGAAAAGTTACTCTGCAATTAAGGAAAGTCTCAAAAGAATATTCACGGATAAAAATTGGATGGCATACTTGATCATGTTTACCTTATATTCTATAGCAGGAATTTGCTTTTTAAACGGAATACCCTTTTTCTTGCTTGATGGACTTGGTTATGAAATAGATTCTATTCAGGCTATCCTTCCAACATTAATTGTCTTAATCATGACGTTTGTAGGCTCTTTGATTTTTATACCATTAGTAAAGAAGTTTGGAACAAAAAAGTGTGGAATCGTGAGTTTGGCATTGTTTAGCTTGTTTTTCTTATTACTCTTTTCGATAATCGTCTTACCAGTTGCTCTCTTAAACATTTTGTGTATTTTTGGTGGTTTTAGCTATGGAGGAGTAATAGTAACGGGAATTTATATAGGAGCTGAAGCGATTGATAATGCCGTAATTAAGTCAGGCAAGCGAGAAGAAGGGTCTTATAATGGTGTTCTAAGGATTTTTACAGCTTATTCATATGCGACCCAAACCTTAATTTTTGCGATAGTGTCTTTCTTTACCGGTTTTGCTTCTGGTGACCCCAGTACTTATACTGAAGCGGCATATGTTGGATTATTAGTACAAATTAGTTTAATTCCATTCTTCATAATGCTTATTGGAGCAATAGCATTTGCTTTGATGTACTCTATAAGCAAGGAACAAGCGCTGAAAAATACGCAAAAATTAAAAGAAATTGGATTATAAGAACACATTATAACTTTGAACTAAAATTAATTGGAATAATAAAATAGTGATTTCTTATGGATGAAATAAAGCAGAATAAAAGATATATTATCGATAATTTCCGAGCGAAGAGCTTAGAAGATAATCCACTTAATAGTCCAGTTGATCGTGATTTACGTATTTATTTACCCCCAAATTATTTTGATTCAGATAATATAAAATACCCCGTGCTTTATTTTTTACATGGATACGGTGGTAGTAATAATAATTGGACAATCACAGCTTCTAATGAAAAGAATAGAGCACTCCCATTGGATCGCATTCCAAAAAAAATATTGGAGCATATCGATTTAGATAGATTGATAACTTATGAGAAGCTAGACGAGTTAATTGAAAGTGGAGAATTGAAACCATTCATATTAGTTCAACCAGATGCAAGTCTACATGTTATTAATATCAACAATACAAAAAATTTAAGTGGTGAACCTGCTATGAAAGGTAGCTTTTACATCAATTCTTCCTTCTCTGGTAATTACAAGGATTATATCGCTCTGGATGTCTTGGAATATATAGATTCCTCTTACAGGACGATTCCTGATAATCATCATCGAGCATTATTAGGAGGTTCTATGGGGGGCGCAGGAACATTGAGAATATCTCTTTCTTATCCCGAGAAATTTATTGCTGCTGCCGCTTTAAGCCCAGGGAATTTAGTCCCTAAATTACTTGATTGGGAACTAATTTTCCCATTAAACAAGCTACTCTTTGGTGAAAAAATCGCAAAAAGAATGGGGCAGAAAACATGGACAGATATTTTAGACACATGTGATCTTATTTTTTCAAAAGAAAATCCCTTGTTACCATCAATTAAGCGTGATGAAAGCGGGAAAGTAATAGATATGGACTCTGATTCCTTCGATAACTGGATGAGTTATGATATAAATAATTTGATTAAGAAGCGTCCAGAAGCACTGAAACAAATTCATTTAATGATTAACTGCGCTCGGGATGATGAAATGGGATCTGCCATTGCAACGGAACAAATTCATGAAACACTTAATGAATTAAACATTCCACACCAATACGAGTTTTATGATGACCCTAAAGCAAGCTTAAGTCCACATATTTTAGGTATTGCTTATCATATAACTCCAGCGATAAAATACTGCCTTGAATTTATTAAGTGAATTACCTTTTTAACATAAAATCAGATTGATATCAAAAAGTAAATTTAAACCTTATTGAAATAAAATTTAACCAATTTTTTATTAAAATTTAAAACTTAAACCTCCTTTTTAATTTTATATGGTGTTATCAAAACGAGAACGGGTATTTAGGGCTTTAGAACTTGATGGCGAACCAGATAAAGTCCCAATAAATGTATTTGGTTTTGAACATACAGGAACCTCATTTCAAGCATATAAGAATTCTCCAGAAAGTAAGGATGCTATATGGATAAAGCCGAAATCCTCAAAAGTTAAATATTATATCACAGAGCAACGTTTTTGGAATGTTGATATTTTCGCAATGGATCCTTTTGGACATGTTAAATTAAAAACTCGCACTAAAAAAGCTCCTCCAGAATATCCGGACTGTTATATCGATCTTTTGGATGGAAGGATCTATAAAACTGTGGAACAGATTGAAACTGGGTTATCATATCAATGGTATGTTGGTGGATTTTACACCACTCCTGAAATTCTGCATTCTCATTGGGAGCACTATGGAAGGCCTTCTGAACTCATTCTTGATAAAGTTAATTATTCTCCTCGATTATGGGAGGATTTTGTGGAAGCACTATCCCCTTATTTTTACCCAATGGTTAGCATGCCTATTAATCCAACTGAATCGTTATTCAATGGACTTTCACTTGTTCGATTGGCATATTACATGCGTAAGAATCGTCAATTCATCCATGAAGTAATGGAAGAATATGCTAAGACAAATATTGAGATAATTAAAAGACTCGCTGAAGCAGGGGTTGATATCATCTTTTTTGGAGATGACTTTGGCTATAAGGAAAATCCAATATTTTCCCCTAAAGATTTTCGTGAATTAATCCTTCCATATCATAAAATGATGTATGAGGAATGTCAGAAACATAGAATGCTAACTGTACTGCATTCTTGCGGTAAAATCGATGATTTTTTGCCAGATTTAATAAAAATAGGTTTGAATTGCATTCAATCACTAGAAGCGACGGCTGGTGTTGATCTTAAGGGGTTAAAGGAATCTCTTGGAGACAAAATTTGCTTTATGGGGGGACTCGATTCAAGTGGAGTATTAACTTTTGGTACCCCTCAAGATGTTGAGGAAAACGTAAAAAAGTGCTTACGTGATGCAGGAAAAGGAGGAGGGTATGTAATTGGACCAAGTCACGATATATTGAATATGCCATGGGAGAATGTATTAGCGATGAAAGCTGCGATTGAAAAATATAGAAAGTATCCATTAGAGGTTTAAGCATCCTTTCATCATTTTTAAATCATAAATCCTACTTATATTAGAATTTTGCATAATTATTCTTTTTCCTTTTATTAAATTAAAGCTGAGCAAAGTATTTATTATATCGTAGGTAGATATTTACCTACTACTTAAATTTTTGTGATTATTATGGTAGAAAATGAAGAACAAGAAACCTCAAGACATTCTTTTTTGACCTATTTATCTTTTGGAACATACAACATACTTTGGACGATTCCAACTGCAACAATGAACCTATTTATGTATTTTTATTATCATACCATCGTTGGTCTTGCGCCAGTGTTAATTCTAATCGTTGTAGCAATCAATACATTATGGTCTGGTCTAAATGATCCGTTAATAGGTTGGTTAACAGATCGTAATTTTAAGTGGACTAGGAAATGGGGTAGAAGATTTCCATGGATTCTAATTGGGTTTATTCCACAATCTCTATCTTTAATTATGATCTTTTCTGCCCCAAAACTGGATCCCTCAAATCCGTTACCCGTTATGTTATGGCTTATTATTTCTCTTTTCTTGTTTGATCTATTTATTACCCTCGTAGATATCCACGTCATGATATTACGCGCTGATAAGTTTCGAACTGAAAGAGAAAGAAGGAAATATGCAGGAGCATGGGGTTTTTTCGATATGGTTGCCCAAGTCCTCGGAATGCTTCTACCTCCACTGCTTTTGTTTTTTGGTGAAAATAATAAATTTTCATATACTGTTATGGCGTCAATAATAGCATTAATAGGAATTATTTTTGGTTTTACTTTCATACCTGGAGCTCGGGAGGATAAAATCATTATTGATAGATATTATTCGCGAAAATATGAGCGGTTGCATATCTTTAAGGGAGTTTGGTTGGTAATTAAACAGAGAAGTTTTATGGCCCTTTATATATCATATGTTCTTTGGTTGTGCGCTACAACAATAATGACTGGAATGATCGTTTATCTAACAACATTTCTTCTACGAGTTTCTCAAGATGAAATGACTCTTTATTTGGCTGTTTTTCTAATAGGTTCATTAGTTTCTATTCCTATTTGGCTAAAAGTCCTAAAAAAGATTGGAGACAACAAGAAAATTTATGTAATAGGTAGTTTATTATTAGTCGTACTCATCTTTCCACTCTCATTTTTCCAAACTCAGATTGATTTGCTAATTATGATGCTTTTAATAGGCCTTGGAAATGGATGCATATGGACAATTGGAATGCCTGTTTTGTTTTCAAACGCACAAGATGACTTTTTAGTGAGAACTGGAAGAAATCAAAAGGGATTATTAGTAGGGACTTGGGCTGTACTAAGTTTAGCGACAGCTTTTATTGATGAACTTTTAATTACGACAGTATTCACTCTCACTGGATTTGATCCTGGTATTTCGGACTATGCAACGCTGGTAACAACTCCTGGAATAAATGTGGGATTAGTCTTATTAGGAATTCGTTTACTTTTAGGAATTGTCCCAGCATGTATCGTCTTAATTGGGGCAATAATATTCTGGAGGTTTTATCCTTTAACCCAAGAAAAAGTTCTTGAAAATAAAGCAAAAATCCTTGAAATGGGATTTTAAATTACTTTTTTTTACTTTTTCCTAAATTTTAAGAGATTTCCGCCATTTTTAAGATCATTTGAGGAAATAAAATTATGGAAGATCTCAAAAAGGTTTATGATCACCGATCAATTGAAAAGGAAATTTATGCTTGGTGGGAGAGCCAAGGTTTCTTTAAACCGGAGAAATCAAAAGAATTAGGATTAACTGATGAAAAATCAGAAAGATATTGCATTACAATACCATTACCTAATGTTACTGGTCAACTTCATCTTGGACACGCTATTACTATATCTTTAGAAGATTTAATGGCTCGATATGAAAGAATGAGGCAAAAAGTTACTCTTTACATACCTGGAACAGATCATGCTGGAATTGCTACTCAAAACGTAGTTGAACGCGAATTACTTAAGCAAGGAATAAAACGCAAGGAAATTGGACGCGAAAAGTTTATTGAAAGAGTATGGCAATGGAAAGATAAGTATCATGCAAGAATTACGAAACAATCGAAGAGTTTAGGTATCAGCAGTGATTGGTCTCGAGAACACTTCACGTTAGATCCGGATTTATCGAGAGCTGTTCGAGAAGCATTTTACAGGTTGTATAATAAAGGCTTAATATATCGTGGAGAATATTTAGTTAATTGGTGTCCACGATGCGAATCAGCCATCTCTGATTTAGAAACCGATTCTGAAGATGAGATGGGTAATTTATGGTATATCAAGTATCCAATAATCACAGAATCATGGAGTGGTCCAAAAAATGCTTGGTCAAGTGGAAAATGGTCAGAGGGAGCTACTGATTTTATTGTTGTTGCTACAACTAGACCAGAGACTTTACTAGGAGACAGCGCAGTCGCTACAATTAAAACTCATCCTAAATATAAAAAATTCGTTGGTAAAAAAGCGGTTCTACCAGGAGTAGGTCGGAAGATTCCTATAATCGTTGATGAATACGTAGACCCTGAATTTGGAACGGGCGCATTGAAAATCACTCCTGCTCACGATCCAAACGACTTTGAAATTGGCCAGAAACATGATTTAGAATTTATTAACATTTTTAGTGAAGATGCTAAAATACTTCCGGGATTCGTTGATTCCTATACGGGTTTAGATAGGTATGAATGTAGGGAAGCCATTCTTAAAGATCTCGAAAAGGAAGGCCTTTTAGAAAAAACAGAGCAATATGAACATTCATTAGCTCATTGTCAACGTTGTCATACAATAATTGAACCTCGTATTTCAATTCAGTGGTTTGTAAATACTACTCCATTGGCGAAAGTGGCAATGGAAAAAGTAAGAAAAGGAATTACAAAAATTATCCCTGAAAGAGAAGAACAAAGATTTTTCCTATGGATGGAAAATATACATGATTGGTGCATCTCAAGACAGCTATGGTGGGGCCATCGAATTCCCGTCTGGTATTGTGAAGACTGTGAAACAGAAATATGTCCCGAGCCGGATATTGATCACGTTGAGATTTGTCCTAAATGTGGTTGTTCAAAAGTTCATCAAGATCCAGATGTATTAGATACCTGGTTTTCGAGTGCATTATGGCCCTTTTCAACCCTTGGTTGGCCCGATGAGAATCATCCAGATTATAAAAGGTTCTTTCCAACTGACACGAGAGAGACTGGTTATGATATTCTCTTTTTCTGGGTAGCTAGAGAAATGATGATGAGTCTTGAATTAACTGGTCAAGTTCCATATCACCTCGTATACTTACATGGCCTTATAAGAGACGAAAAGGGTAAAAAAATTAGTAAATCAATGGAGAATATCGCTCAATATGACCCTTTAATCATTATTGAAGATTTTGGAGCAGATTCGCTTAGATACGTTTTAATTTCTAATAGCGTTCCTGGTTTAGATACAAATTTGGATCCAAAGAACATTGATGTCGCACATAAATATTGTAATAAGATATGGCAAGCGTCAAGATATGTTTTATCTAATATTGATTCAGATGATGAAATTCTCCCAATAGAGGAAATTGATGAAGAGGAATTAAAATTCCCAGATAAGTGGATTCTTTCAAGGTTAAATTCAGTGATACAAGAGGTACAAAAACACATGGATAATTATGATTATCTACAAATGACAAGGGAACTCAAATCCTTTTTTTGGGGTGAATTTTGTGATTGGTATATCGAAATGAGCAAATTATTCTTGTATGACGATGAATACTCAGCAAAATACGTACAAAAATCAATATTAATACATGTTTTGGAAACATTTTATAGACTTTTACATCCAGTAATGCCTTTTATTACAGAAAAATTATGGCAAAATCTCCCGATAACTACAAAAACAATCCCAACAATAATGTATGCTAAGTGGCCAGAAGTTAATACGGAATATATAAAACCAAAGTTAGAAGAAAGTTTTCTATTAATGTCTGATTTCGTACGTGAAGTGAGGAGAGTTAAGCATGACTTTGGAATTCCTTTAAAAACAGTGGTACCATTGCAAATTGAAACCGATGATAAGGAATTGTTCGAACTCTGTAAAAATGAACTGGTCAAAATGGCATTTATTAATGGGGATAAATTTTTGATTGAAAAAAAAATAGTTCCGCCTCCTCAGTCTGCTCGAATCGTAATTGGTGGAACGCCAGCATTCGTTCCCTTATCCGGGATGATTGACTTTGAAAAAGAAAAAGAACGAATTCAAACCTCATTGGAGAAAGTTTCAGAAGAAAAATTGAAACTTGAGAAAAAGCTTAAAAGTCCATTTTCAGAGCGAGCTCCCAAAGAACTCGTTCAAAGAGAAAGGCAAAGGCTTGAAGATTTACAAATACAAATGGAGCAGTTTGAAGAACAAATGAGAATCTTGGAATAATCAAAATTATTTTCTCTAATAAAATGAAATATCTTTTACTTTTGGAAGTTCTATTTGAGGAGCAAATTTCTTAATAAACTCAATGGATTTAATAGCATCTCTTCGAGGGAGTTCGAAGACAATTGGACCACTAAAATTATTCTCGTCAATGAAATTTAAAAATTCTGATGGAAAGCTCCCCGTTCCTAAAGCCCCATGATCTATTAAGGCATTTTCGACGTAATCTTGCAAATGAATTTCACTCGTAATATCAAAATATTTATGAATAATCTCAACTAAATCGCATTTTCCAGAGAGTCCTCCTAAGGTATGTGCCGTGTCAATGCACAGATTTAACCCTAATTCTTTAACCATTTCAACAGTTGAATCAAGGGGAAATTCGATATTTTCGATCGCTAATTTATTCTTATTAATTCCCGTCCTTTTTATTATTTCTTTGATACTTTGGATTGACAAAGCAGCAAATAGGCTTGTAGCAACAGGAAAAATCGAAGGTGCAGTAATAAAATCCATGGCATCTGCAATAAATTCGCCTGTTGCATGTAATACATAAACGTCAATATACTCCTCCAATTTTATGAAACTTTCATATGCATCCACTATTGAGTTTATGCTACCTTCACGAATGAATTTATTTGGACTGGCAAGTTCTATACTAATGAAGGGAAAGTGTGCTGAATAGGTAATATCGTATTTCTCTTTTATACTCTTTATTTTTTGAATTTCTTCTTGCGAAATTTGGATAGGAAAAAGTTGAAAAATGTCCATGATAATTTCACAATGCTGGTATCCTGCCTTAGCAACACCCTCGATAAGCTTTGAAAGTTTAAACTCTGCTAAACCCGCCAATCCCTTTTCTTTAAGAATATTTTCTATAACAAATTCGAGCGATAAAGGTGAAATTCCAAATTTCATATAGATTAATATGGTTGACTATAAAAAAGAATATCTCTGAAATCTATTTTTTAGTCCGTTGATTCAATTTCTTAAAATGCATATTCTTGGAGAGAGTGAGGGAATATCTAAATGAAATCTTACGATATCTTCATTTATTTTAACGAAATCTAAATTTGCTATTTTTCGGTTTAAACCATCATAGATATCTACATTATTGATATCTAAACCATATTTTTTAAGGTCTAATTGAATCTCAATTTGCTTAGGATTACTTGTTATATTATAGGCTGTCAAAATTCCGTGTTTACTGTGTTCATCTATGTGTAGATGGATATATTTATGAATACCATAAAAAGTTCCTCGAGTAAAAAAAGCTTTATTTTTCTTATAAAGAGTTAGTGCCTCTTTTAACGCTTTGTATTTGACGCTTTCCTCATCGTTTAATCCTCCGATGCCTAAATGTCTTACGAGTGAAGCATACCACCAAAATTGTAGCATCTGATCATTATCACTATGTTCATTTATATGTAAATAGAGAGGAATAGAATATGCTAAATTATATTCAAAGAGTTGGAGTGCTCTACCAGAGATGAGGTCTTGCATTGGATTCCACATGCATTCAAAACCCCAGTTTTCATCAAAACTGTAAAGAAGGTTATGTTGATAGTATAAAGGGTGCCGAGGCTTGACCCCCCTATCATGAGCTTCAATGAGAATATTTGGATATTCTTTTTTAATGTTTTGAATAACTTTCAAAATGTTTTCAGCATGAGTTTGTCTCTTCATAGGAACTTCATGTCCGTGATTCTTATTAAAACATCCAAGATTATCCACCATGAACATTGAAAGCTCAGTGAAGTCAAACATGAAAAAATCTATTTCTTCTTTTGCTAATTCTAACAATCTCCGAGTTTTTTCCTTTACCCAGTAATCATTTGCACATACGCAAAATAGATTTATATACGGATCTGCCACCACTCTTACACCCTTTTTTGTTGTTAGATAGAATTCATCTGGTTCGTCTTCACCTTCAAAATTCATCATCAAATGTAATGCTAACTTAAGATTAAACTTATTATGAATAGTTTCAGAAAAGTTCTTCAATGACCCAAATCGTTCGTCATTCCAAATTGCAGATCCTAATGAGATGTTCCAACCTGGGTCTAAATATAAAGATTCTGCCCCGATATCTTTAGCTAATTTTGCTTCTTCATACAACTGTTCCAACGTGTATAACTCGAAATCTGTACTATCAACAAAAAAACCAGTTTTCTCAGCAACCCATCCCAAATTATATAATTCATTCCAATGTATGGGAGGGTCATATTCTTCCTTAAATTTATGACCTTGACCATCTAGATGACTTCGATAGAGATAATAGCCTTCTTTGTAATTCCCTTCATATATAGCATATTTACTAATCCCAAATGAATAACTCTGCTTAGGTTCTAAAAGAGTCGCAGCTTCAGGATTTCCTTCATATAGGTAAACCCCACCAAATATTATATAAGTATCTTCAGCTCCTCTTCCAGGTAATGTTTTTGAGAAACTTTGAAATCGTGAGTATTCCATCTCTGTCTGATTATATTTGCAAATTATCAAACCATTGTTTTTAGTACTCCATAACCATCCTTCCGCACAATATCCAGGTAATTCGGTTTCTATATCAACCCAAGCGTTTAAGAGTAAATCGTTAGCAGTGTAATTTTTCTTTCTCTTGTCATCTCCGTATCCTAAGAATCTCCGATATGGAATTGAAGTAAGGAAAAATTGATCTAAATTTTCGATCCAGCCAGAATATTGCTTAAATAGAGGTTTTTCGAAGCCTAAATTCATGAAACCTAATCTAACTCTTTTTTCTCCTTCATTTGTAATTGTTATAAATTCTTCTAACCACTTGCTTTCTGCTGTCAATTTGAATATATGAGTTAGCAATAACTCCGTGGCTTCAAATTTTCCCTCTATGACTATCTTATCTGGGTCTTCTACTCGTATTTCTCTTGAAGTTAATTTTTTAGCATTTATTTCCGATCCAATGTGATTTAAGTAAATATATCGAGCTCCCCTCTTTGAAGAAGTTAAGACTCTATAATGGTAGTCTCCATCACTAAAATCAATATGATTCACTTTATCATGCAGAATATACTCAAATTCTTGTTCATTATTCTTATTTATAGTTAATTTCCAAAATGGGTTCTCTATCGAATATTTATTATCAGATATGTAACTCACCCTTAATTATTAGCATATTTTTTAATTTTTAGTATAACTTACTTCATTCTTTTTTATATAAGATTCTATGTGAAAGAATATAAGATAATACACTTAATTTAGATTGATAGGATATTGACCGTATTTCTTTACTGCTGAAATCATTGTTATTACATTCTCAACTTTACAAGCATTCGTTATATCAGTGCAAGGACTTAAAATATATCCTCCACTTTGAGCAGCAACTTGAATACATTCCTTAACTTTTTTGATAACTTCGTTGGTTGTACCATAAGGTAATAATTGTGAAACATCGATATTTCCAATCAAGCAAATTTGATCTCCATAAGTTTCTTTTAAATGTCCTAAATTCATACCTGCCATTGGTTCTAAAGATTCAATTCCATTAAATCCTGCTTCGATTAATCCTTCGAAATATGGTTCTGTGAAACCATCTGAATGAAAACAGACGTATTTCCCCGCTTTTTTCAAAATTTTTATTGCTTCTTTATAAGCAGGAACAATAAGCTCTCTATGATATTTCGGGTTAATCATTGTGGTGCCTTTTAATGCGGTATCGTCGCAAATAAAAAAAATATCAAAGTCCGTTTCTGCGCTTAATTTAGCAGCGTTAAGCAATTTTTTTTTTCTTAATTCAATATAGTGTTTTAATTTCTGCTTATTTTTCCTGATTAGTTTAATAAGCAATCCAAGACCCATTCCCATCCACATTGATTCTAATATCGGATCAAGATGTGTACAAGGTACGAATTCATCGGTGGGAAACTTTCTTAGCTTTTTGTTTATTTTGGTAGCATAATCTGGAGCCTCGTCCCATTCAACTGCAAAATATGTTTCATGGAAATAATCAGCCATTTTTTCATCTTTTATGTAATTTCCATAATAATAACCAACATCATTGGGATCATTGGAAGTATGTTTCAGGTACAATCTTCCATTATAATCAACATATTTGTTATCGTCATCTAATTTCGGTAAGGGGTGATCTTGCATGTATTTCTGTGGAATGTAGACAGGAAAAGCATAAAATCCCCAAGCACAATCAAAACCTAATTTATGCTCTACATTGAAATCACGATTAATGAGTTTGTATTTTCTTTCCCAATGGTAGGAATCTCCCCAATGATTCAATAATCGCTTTTCAAAACCAGACATAACAACTTGACAAAAAAGTGGTATTCTGTCTGGCTCTTCATGGTTTAAGGCTTTAATGACCCTTTCATACGCATTCAAAATAAATTACCTAATATGAATTAGAATTGATGTTATATAAAGTAAATCTTCTCAATTTATCGCGATAATATTGAAACTGACCTAAAAATAATTTTTAGATTAGAAATTTTAATTATTTATATCAATTTAGCTCTCATTAGCAGATTTCTCAGATTAACAGATAAGAAAATCTAACTTAATATATACTTAAAATAAGGAAATGAAATTCAAAAATCGCTTTGTACATCACATTTAAATATCATAAAAAATATATAATAATATGACCAGACGTCTGGTCAATTATTGACCACTAGTCTATTGAACTTAAAATACAGAAATATAGAAAACCAAGATGATAGCAAATATTTATTATTTTTCAGGAACTGGAAACTCTCTTTTTATAGCAAAAGAATTAACAAAGAGAATCCCTAACTCCAAATTATGCCCCATCACCAAATTACTAAGAAATAATACAACTAATAGTATTATAAAAGTAAATTCTGAGATTATAGGATTAGTCTTTCCTTGTCATGGCTTAACAATTCCGATTCCGGTACGATTATTTTTAGAAAGATTTGACCTAACTAATGTTAAATATATTTTTGCATTAGTAACCCGTGGAGGATCAGTTTTTCGAGGTTTTTCACATATCAACAAAATACTTAAAAATCAAAACAAAAAATTAAATGCAAGTTTTGTAATTAATATGGGGATGAATGATCCGAAATTGAAAGATTTTCACATGCCCACAGAAGAAGAATTGGCTTTAATCGAAGAAACAGTAGATCACAAGCTTTCCTTTGTTCAAAGCGTAATTTTAAGCAAAGAAGAATTTCATGATGATGTGAATGGAGTTTCTTTTTCGCGATTTAGAATTCTTAATTTTCTATTGGAGCGAATAATCCCATTTATGCTCCAACATTATGCGACAAGAGTCAAAAAGTACTTTTACATCGATTCAAAGTGTACTGGTTGTGGGATTTGCGAAAAAGTATGCCCTTCTTTAAAGATTAAGATGGTTGATGGCATACCTACTTGGCAGAGTGATGTTGATTGCTACTTTTGTTACAGTTGCTTAAATTTTTGCCCCAACCAATCAATTCAAATCCATTCTCAAATCTACATGAAATCCTTCACAACAGAAAAAGGTAGATATCCCCATCCATATGCATTGGTAAGTGATATGGTTAATCAAAAAATGATTGAACCAGAGGTGTAATAAATTTCTAAATTAACACGAAAGGAACGTGAAAAGTTACAACGACGGAAAGATATTGTTAAAGCAGCAGAGAAGGAATTCTTTAAAAAGATATATGATGATGTTCTAATGGAAGATATTGCAAGAAACGCTGAACTTTCAAAAGGAACGCTTTATACTTATTTTAGTAATAAACCTTCACTTTTTTATGCTGTGGTTATAAAAGGAATGAAAATACTTAGAGATTCTTTTAATTCTGCAGTAGAGAAAGAATCTACTGGATTGGGCAAATTAAAAGCCATTATTCAAACTTATTTTGATTATATCCGAGTAAACGCTGATAACTATCGGTTAAATGTTACGGCAAGATCTAATAGATTTACAAGAATGCTTGAAAATAGAGTTGAAAACCTAAAGATAGATGATGCAGAGATATATATTAAACTTACCAGAGAACTATTAGAAATTATGATTGAAGCAGTAACTCTTGGAATTAAAGATGGAACACTTAGAAAGGAACTAGATATTATACAGACTGTAATGTTTTTAGGATCTGCTATTGAGAATTCAGTACAAATTTCTTCAGTAAATCGTTTATTGATGCAGATGTATGGTATTACAGAGGAACAATATCTTCACCATTCTACTGATATAATATTGAAGGGAATAGCTGGATGAAATTATAATTAAATTATTATTTTTTACTTATCTTGTAGTTATATTTAATTTTTATAGAATTCTAGGTTTCATATGCCAATAGATATAGCGATTAACTATCCTATTTATACAATAACTATAGATAATCCTGATGTAAGAAATGCAGTGGATGCAGAATCAGCTAGACAATTAGCAGATGCATTTAGATCATTTGAACAAGATAAAGATGCGCTAGTTGCTGTATTATGGGGTGCAAATGGTAATTTTTGTTCAGGTGCAAATCTCAAAGCATTAATTAATGGGAAAGGAAATAGAGTAGAAGAGTCAGGAGATGGGCCAATGGGTCCCACTCGAATGATATTAACAAAACCTGTAATTGCTGCAGTTTCGGGTTATGCTGTTGCTGGGGGTCTAGAATTAGCTATATGGTGTGATTTAAGAGTGGTTGAAAAAAGCGCAATCTTTGGAGTATTCTGTCGGCGTTTTGGGGTTCCTTTGATTGACGGAGGCACAGTAAGATTACCCCGTTTAATAGGATTAAGTTGTGCGTTAGATATGATTTTAACAGGGCGTCCTGTTAACGCCCAAGAAGCCTTAGAATTCGGTTTAGCAAATAGAATTGTCGAAGATGGAACTTCAAGGGAAGAAGCGGAGAAACTTGCTTTAGAAATAGCTCAATTTCCCAAAATATGCATGCGAAATGACAGACTTTCAGCCTACTCTCAATTTGGATTAACTATTCCTGATGCAATGAAAAATGAATTCCACTATGGAATGAAAACCTTAGAAAGTGGTGAATATTTAGAAGGCAGTGATGATTTTTCAAAGGGAAAAGGCAAGCATGGAGAATTCTGAAAGATATTTGAATTAATCTATCCTAATTCTCATTATGATAGAATTTAACGAATTCAAAATTAAAACTCGAGAAAGAGAAATTTTAATCGATATTACTTCTCAATTACAACAAATTGTTCGGAAATCTCAAATTAATGAGGGAACATGCAGAGTATTCATTCCTCATACCACAGCAGGGATCACCATTAATGAAAATGCTGATCCTTCAGTTCAAAAAGATATAATAACTTATCTAAATAAATTAGTTCCTCAGGAAGGTGGATTTGGCTATAATTTTCGCCACGGCGAGGGAAATTCAGATGCTCATCTAAAATCTTCATTTATGGGTACTTCAATAGAAATACTTGTACATAAGGGGAGGTTAATGTTAGGAACTTGGCAAGGATGTTATTTCACTGAATTCGATGGTCCTCGGAATAGAAAAGTGTATGTACAATTGCAAGGAGAATCTTAAAGATAGCTAAGAAATTTAAAGGCTTTTTAGAATATCAACTGGTTTAAACTCAGAATTAGGTATAATATGATTAAAATATTTATCGAGCAAGTACTTTCCAGTTCTTTTTCCTTCCTCTTCATTGGCAAGATTATGATTTTCGTAAAAATCCTCGCTCCTATTATATAATTCTAAGAGTTTTCCATTTGATATGTTAAAAACAAATTTCCATTCTTTATTTACTCCCATAATATAGTTAAATACTTGACTGATGCACAATTCTTTATGCTGGTAATATTTAGTATTTTTATCAAATATCAAGGGAAGAAACGATTTTCCACGATGGCTTTCAGGTATATCTATACCAACAATATCAAGTAAAGTAGCAGGTATATCTATCAATTCCACATCTTGTTCGACAATTCGGCTTTCAATTCCTTTCGGAGGTCGAATAATTAAAGGAACTTGAACAGAGGAACGATAAAATACAAATTTCATGAACAACTTATGTCCTCCTAGTTGTTCACCATGATCGCTTGTGTAAATTATCCATGTATCATCCAAAAGATCATTATCTTCCAATACTTTAACTAATTCACCAACTTTTTCATCGATTAGAGTTACGTTGCCATAGTACTTAGCTCTACAATCTTGTATAAATTCTTTAGTAACCTTATTGCTTCGACTAACCCCCTTGGAAACTAAACTATAAGGAGGAATTGGTCTATCTGGTCTTCTCATTTCCTCATCCTTTACTTCGATGGTATCGGGATCGTATAGTTTTGTATATTCTTCTATACAATCAAATGGATCATGGGGTCCAGGAAAGCCTACAAAGAGACAGAAGGGTTTATTATTCTCTGGTTTTTTTATATATCTCTTAAGCCAATTTGTTGCTAAATCACCTACAAAATAGTCAATATAATATTCTCTCGGAAGTGGTATAGGCTCTGCATTGATTATCGGGTATTTTCTTAACCATCTTTGATATGTATCTAATAGATCCTTCTCCTTTAATTTATCAGTATAAATTGACCCGACTCTAGTTGATTCCATCTTCCCACACACAGTCTCAACCTCATCAAATCCTAATTCTTTTAATTTTGAATTATAATACTTTACATGATCAATTATTTTGGGATTTTGATCACCCACCCTTCTTGTTGCATCATAATTATCTTGATGAGCAATAAGATGCATTTTTCCCATATCGACGTTATAATATCCATATCTTTGCAGGATATTTAGAAAGGTATCATTTATCCATTCAGGGCAATTTTCATGAATGAAAGTCTTATTAGTGCTACAATGTGTTTCATGTACATATTTTCCCGTTTGAAATGATGCTCTCGCAGGTACACATAATGGAGATTGTGTAAAAGTATTCACAAATCGTACTCCTTCAGAAGCTAAACGATCTAAATGGGGTGTTTTAACTTGTTTTCCAGCACAGCCTAAAATATCATGTCTATGCTGATCTGGCATAATTATTAGGAAATTTGGTTTTTCTGTCATACTAAATCATATCAATGTAAATTTATAAGTATCTAATTTCTTGTTATTAAATTTTCAATTTAATGAAAATTTTTCTATTGAATTCGATGAACACTAAAATTTAATATTTTTTATTCACAAAACGAGAGGTTACGATAAGTGAAAACACCATTAATCCAAATAATGCATAGAATGGGATAAACACTTGGATTTCTCCTAAAGGGCTCATAATAATTGGTGCAACCGCACCGCAAAAAAATCCGATTGCATTATTAAATCCAATCCCAGTACCCTTCAGACTAGGTTGAATATCTTCAATTACTTCCAATAAAAGTGTATTCCCTGCCGGATCAAATAAAGCAATTCCTATCCCAATGAAAGAAACGACAATTATGAAGAGAAAAAGGTCATAAAGTAAATTTGGAATAAAAAATAACATCCCAAATATTATCACGATCGATTGTCCAATCATCATCATCTTCCTTGGACCCTCACGATCAAGTAAAAGCCCTGAAATAAAAACAAAACTGACGTATAAAGCAACAATTAGCAATAGAACATAACTAGTCTCAATTTCATTTAAATAAAATTGGACTTGTAAGACCCAAATAAGATATGCGGTAATGAAACCAAATAAGAACCATCTTACACAATTCAAAATTACAGAAACTTTAAATGGTTGTTCTCTTAGAAGAATTTTTATATTTCCTATGTTAAATTCCATTTTATTATCGGTATCGGTATCATTTGCTTGTTTTGTATTATTCTTCAAAGCAAAATACATTAGAACTAAACTAATACATATTAAAAATCCATTAATAGAGAAAATATTACGAAATCCTAAATAATTCGCGATAAATCCACCTAAAATAATTCCAAGAAAATATCCAATATTCATGGATAATGAATAATAGCCCATTCCTTTTCCATGTTGATCCTTAGTGTAAATATCCCCAATTACTGCTTGCAGTATTGATGTATAGGCTCCTGCCCCTTGAATGGCTCTAAAAATTATGAGTTGTAGGATATTTTGAGCAAAAAAACATGAGAATGTACCTAATATATAAATTATCATTCCTATAAGCACGACCTTACGTCGACCGAATTTATCAGAAGCGGCAGCATATGGAAATTGGAAGATACATTGAGTTACTGAAAAAATCCCAATAATTATTCCATAGGATGTGAGAGATCCAGCAAGACTAATCACGAACGAAGGTAATCCTATTTCAACAATGCTCATGCCCATGCTTCTGAAGGTTGTTGACATTAAAACTACAAATAATAGGTTTCTAACGTGCCCTTCGAACCTTTTATTTGAAGAAATAATACTCCCCTCTGGTACTATCCATTTTTATTATGGAAATTCGGAAACCAATATAAATTTATTTTTCCAAAGGTTTTCTACTTTAATTTTAGCTGTTGACAAGGTAAAATTAAATAGGAGGATATTAAAATGGAACTTGGATTCAATTCTTTAACAAATTTGGCTAAAATCAAGAAAAATATAAAGAGGAAACGTATTTCAAGCTACGATAGAACTGGCGCAAATATGGATAATGTTCTTATTGCTCCTCATAGCAAGTATAAAATTTGTAATATTGAAGGAGCAGGTATTATTAAGCACATATGGATGACTTTAGCTTCATCCGATCCTTTTTATCTCAGAAAAATTGTTATAAGAATGTGGTGGGATGAAGAACCTAATTCTTCAGTTGAAGTACCTATAGGGGATTTCTTTGGCGTGGGCCATGGAAAGACAGTGAACTTTTGGAGTATACCATTTGCTTGTGGACCAAAAGATGGTAAAGGATTTAATTGTTTCTTGCCAATGCCATTTTCTAAACAAGCAAGGATTGAGGTAGAAAATGAAAGCGATAATAGTGTAGTTACTTATTTCTACATTGATTATGAAGAATATGATGCTCTCGATGAAGATTATGGCAGATTTCATGCATTCTGGAATAGAGAAAATCCATGTAAAGGAAATGAATATGGGAATAAAAAAAGTGAGCTTTTTATTAGAAAAAACGTGGATCATTTATCTGATTATTTGATTTTAGAAGCAGAAGGAGAAGGTCATTTTGTAGGTTGTCACCTTGATATTCATAACTTAATGACTCCTGAGAACAATCCGAAAAATAAAGATTCATTTTGGCCTGGAGAAGGGGATGATTACATAGAGATTGATAACAGTGAAACCATTTTATATGGAACAGGTACTGAAGACTACTTCTGTGGAGCTTGGTGCCCCAACCAGTATTATTGTTCACCCTACTTTGGCATAACTTTACCCGGGGGTGATAATTGGAGTGGCAAGATCTCATATTATCGTTATCACATAGAGGATCCAATATACTTTCACAAGAACATAAGAGTTAAGATAGAACATGGCCATGCTAATCAGCGTTCTGATGATTTTTCGAGTACTGCTTATTGGTACCAACTAGAGCCTCATAAAAAAATGAGAGATTTACCAAATGTGGAACAAAGAATCCCTAGAGAAGAACCTAAAGAAACATAAAATTTTTTTTTAATTTATTTTCTCCTTCGGTTGTAAGTGCAATTCAATCAATTTTTGTTGTTATTCAAAAAATTTTCTTTAAACGGATCAACGTAAAGCTTTGCGTGAAATCCTTTTTATAATATTTTTAATTATTTTTTCGGACTTGAAATTATATAATTATTTTGTTTATTGAAGGATCGAATTAATCTTTAAATTCAAAAAGGATCTACTTACTAGTAGCGGCTGATAATCATGGATCAAATTTTATATTGGTTCGGTGTAACATTGGCGATTCTTTCAGGAGTCTCTAATAACTATGGCACAGTTTTACAAAAAAAAGTAGTAAATAGATTTCGTGATGCTGATAAATTTTTCAAAAATCTAGTCAAGAATCCAGTTTGGTTATTAGGATTACTGTTACAAAATGGAGTTGGAGCAGTTTTTTTTATGATTGCTCAAATTTACATTGGACCTACTCTAATTCCTGGATTAATGGCAGCAGGATTGATTGTTCTTGCGATAGGTGCTGTAAGAATTGTTGGTGAAAAATTAAACACTGCTGAGATTATCGGGATAATTATCATGATATTGGGAATTTCCCTATTAGGTTTTAGTAACATGGTAGTTGATATAGCCAATGAAAATTTCTCAAGTATATCATTGTTTTCAAGAATTCTTATTTTTACGTTAATACTTTATGGATTCGCATTTTTTTTCTACTTTCTTCAACTTAAAAATCAGTTTAAGGGAATATCCTTAGCGATTTATTCTGGGTTCCAATTTTCATTGTCAAATTTTTGGGTTAGTCCTTTGATGGGTATAATACTTGTTGTCTTTCAAGGTGGCGCAAGCGTTCTTGAGCTTATACTATTTATTTTATCTGTCATAATCTTAATATGTACGAATGTTTTTGGAATAACTTCCATCCAAAAGGCATTTATAGAAGGCCAAGCAAGCAATTTAATACCCATACAACAAGTTCCTATACAAATTGTACCTCCATTTTACTTTATTTCTGTTTTTATGCTCCCTATAAATAATATTAGCTCAATTCTCCTTTTAATTTCTGGAATCATTTTCATATTGGTGAGTTCCTTCTTATTGGCAAAGCGACAAGCTCAATTAGAAAAAATATCATAGTGAAATACATTGAGAAAAATAATATTTTTTCAACCCCATCCAGATGACTTAGAATTAAAGTGTGCTCAATTAATTCACCATTTAGCAATTAAATGTAATCAAAAATTTAGCATTAAAATTGCAGCTATAACTAAGGGAGAATTTGGTTTACCAGGATATATCTATGATAAATTTAAGGGAGAGTTATTAGCAAATGTAAGAACTAAAGAATTACTGAGTGCAATGAGCTTTCACAACATTAAGAAAGAACAAATTTATTTTTTTGGATATTTGGATGGATGTGTAAAGTTTAATAATGAATTCATTAAATCTATTTTAAGTTATCTTGAAAAAGAAAAACCAGACATTATATTTGCACCTGAAGCATATTACACTTCATATTATCATGCTGATCATGTAAATACGGGTAAAGCGTTATATTATATCATCCATAAAAAAATGTTAAGCACATTTCCAAAATTATTTTTTTATTCAACCCTTTCACCGAATAGATATTTTGGTTTTGATAAGAAGGATTTACCACTTGTAGATGATCTCCTTCATTGTCATAAAACTCAATTCTGGCTTTTAAATAAAGCTAAAATTTTGTATAAAATCACTATTAGACTTGCGGGATTACATGTAAAAGGACATAAATATGCAGAAAAATACCGGAGAGTCTACTTTTCTTATGATACACCACAAAAAAATAAAATTTCTTATCTCATTAAGATCCTTAGTCATTGGTTCGCAAGTTGGCCTTGGTTTAAGGCAAAGTACCCTTTAGGATTTTTTCATGAAACCTCTTGAATTTTATGAACTTTTATAAGATTTGAAGCAGAACTTTAAGTATTAATTATGAATTATTTTTAAAAGAAGTGAAATAAATTGGCGTCTAAAGAAGAGGTAAAGAATGCTCTGAATAATTGGATAAATAAGATGGAAGACCCCGAAATCGCTGAAGAATTTGAAGATTTTAATAAAACGATGCAATTCAAGTTTTCAGATATCCAATATAATTTGAAAATGATATTTAAGGACAAGAAGGCTCATTTAGAAGAAGGAATTGATAAGAATGCTGAAATGAGCTTAGAAACAAACTCAGATTTATTCGTTGGGATTGCTAATGGAGAAGTCGATCCAATGGAAGCCTACATGGAAGGTGATTTGATTGTTACTGGTGATATGAATGCAATTCAGAGACTTGAAGTGTTTATGGATTTATAAATATTTTATGAAGGAGATAGGAATATACTAATGGCTGATACGGTTAAATTTGGAATTATTGGAGCCGGGGCAGTTTGGAGATTTCACAAGTTGGGAGCTAAAAATAAACCAAATATAAATTTCACAGCCGCTTATGATATTGATCAAAAGAAACTCGACAATGCTCTTAAGTTTTCCAAGTTACACCCATTTTCAGATCTAGAAAGTTTTTTAAAAAGCGATATTGATGCGGTCCTCGTTTTAGTCCCTCATTACTTACACAAAGAAATGACGATTGCTGCTGCTGAAGCAGGAAAACACGTGCTTTGCGAAAAGCCCATGGCTCCAACTTTAGAAGAATGTGATGAAATGATCAATGCAACAAGAAAAGCGGGAGTAAAATTTATGATAGCAGAGAATCACCGCTTCCTTCCAGCTCATCAATTCATTAAAAAAGCTCTTGATGATGGTTTTATCGGTGATGTAATGCTTGTTAGAACCTATGAAGGAGCATATTGTACTCAAAATGAATTCCTCGATCCCAATTGGTGGCATTTTACTTATGATCAAGGTGGAGGAGGAGTTGTTGCCGACCAAGGAGTACATAAATTTACACTATTGAACTGGTTTTTAGGCAAAGTAGATTATGCTCAGTGTTGGATGGCTAAAACCCTTAATTCTCCATCAAATAAGGGTGAAGATACAGCAATCGTTAATTTAAGATATAAGTGTGGAGCAATGGTAACCGTTGATTTGTCTTCAACCGTGATTCATCCAATTACTAACCGCACTGAATTGCATGGGACTAAAGGAAGCATTTTAGAAGATCATTCATGGGATAAACCTGTCCGAGTATTCTCATCTCATCCAGATGCGTTGGCAAAGGGAGAGTTTTATAGTCCTGACATCGAACATCAACCTTTCCCTGGATATTATAAAATATCAATGGGTTATGAAGATGCCTATTTTGCAAATTGCATATTAGAAGAAAAAGATCCAGAATTCACACC
>Ga0315542_1000098_pt1 | contig 43677 bp, 37 predicted proteins | sample SalMarSW160120MG_FD_202541 | JGI IMG/M metagenome (GOLD analysis project Ga0315542, IMG submission 202541) | Salt marsh sediment microbial communities from the Plum Island Ecosystem LTER, Massachusetts, United States - Salt Marsh Sediment SW1601-20 ...
CTTTTCACCTGCCACTTGGTGGAATCGGCATCCGCATAGGCGTGAGACATGTCTGCGTAAAAATCGTACGTGATTTTCCAGATCTGTCCATAAATATCCGCCGCGTACATGACAATTTTGCTGTCTGAAAAAGGGATGACCGAGACATCCGCAGGAAAACAGTACTTCATTTTGCAATACTGCTGGTTGATCCCCATGGTGACGTCTTCGGTCTCATCTCCATCATTATCCGCATCGCCGTAGACCGCCTTGAACAGGAGCGAGCCGTCGCTGAGATCAACCACAAAGATCCCCCTGCCCATGGTGTCCTTCCCCGGGTTGTATTTGTCATAGCTTCCGCTTGTTCCGCCACCGGTATCGGTATACGTTTCACCGCCATCCCGCACGCCGTCTCCGTTGGTATCGTCAAATGCTTCGGGGTAACCATCTTCCAGCGGGTCATAGCCGCCTGAGAAGATGACAGCTTCTTTCACCGTATCGGAAGCGGTTTTGATCCTGGCAAAAAAAGGCTTGTTCCAGGAATAACCCATTTCCGAATAGTCTCCTGTCCCGCCTTGTATGTGCCACTTGACCGTCCAGAGGCTTGGATCCGGCTGGGTCACGTCGAGGGCCCAGTAGCTCGTGCCCCCGCGCCGTTCGCCAAAAATGAGAGTCTTATCGTAGTAATCTCCGGTCTTGGTTGCGGCACGAAAGAGGTTGCAGGAGCCGTCTACCGTGTAAGGATGCACATCGGTATCTTCGAAGAGCTTGAGATTGGGAAGGAGATCCGAAGGAACAAAGGCGAAGATTTCCTGTCCGGCGCTGTAGGCCTTTCCGTTAATGGTGGCCGTGAGCGGAGAATCCAGGAATACGTGGAGCATGCCGTCATTGGCGCCGATGGCCACAAAACGGTATTCCAGGTCGCCGGTTGCATCGACGTAGTCGATGATCCTCGGTTCCGAATGGATCATGTCGCCCAGGACCCAGTTCCGCTTGGCGACCGGGTGCCCGTCTGATTGGGCGGCAAAGGTGTATCCGTACATAAAGTTAATGATCTTATATCGGTCTTCGTCCGCCGTGACATCGAGGTCCCCGTTGCTGACGTTGGCGGCATTAAATGCCACCAGTGCGCTGCCGTTGTAGGTGTAAATATCGCGGAAAGCATAGTAGGGACCTGTGGCAAGGGCAACAGCGTCCAGCGCGCTTTTAAGTTTTCCTCCGGCACCCCCTCTGTCCACCTCTCCTCCATCATTAGATTCGGACCAATACGACTGGGAACTGGTCTTGAAGGAGCCGTCACAGTTTGCAGCCAGGAATCCGCTTTTGTCCACGACCGTCCATTCGGGTTCGGATCTTCCGCAGTCGGTCCTGGCCTGATAGTTCAATCCATACTTCTTCAAGTTTCCCTGCCAGTGGTCGCCATTGATGGGTTTGAAAAAGGCCATATAGAGCTTGTCACCGCTCTGCGTCCTGTTGGCCTCATCCACTGAGACCACCGGGGCCGTAAAGGCTACGGAAGCACTCATGGAAAGCCCCAGGCTGTAAAAGGCACTGATGACTTGCTGCTCGTTATAGGCCGAGATGTAACGGCCGGCGCTGGAGTCGGCCACGTCGGCCAGCATGGGATTGTCCAGTCCGAAAGAGATGGAGTGAATGGTATGCTTGTAGGTGGCAGCGTGGTACATCCAGTATGCAGCATCATCCATGTGGTTGGCGTCACCGCCGAAGGTCCAGTCGTCCGCGTCGCCATAGGCCCCGCACGTGCCATACCCGGTCGCACAATACCCGAAGGTCGGGTTTGTGTAAGACGGTGCGGTACTGTCATTGATCCTGCTCCAGTCGGTGTCGTAATTTGGAAAACCGTCCGTCATGGCGACGATGTAATTCTGAGAGCAGGCGGCGGCCGAACTGTTTGCGTGCAGATAGCTGTAGTCGGAGTTGTAGGCGTCCTGGGCGGCCTCTCCCAGCGGAGTGGATCCGCTGGGGTTGAGCCCCTCAATCTGGGTGAGGATGGTATCAACCGATGTGCCCAAGGGTGACAGTACCGTGCCGCCGTTCGTGCCGTTGAAGCGGGTCAATCCCCAGGTGATCTGGTCGCTGGTCCCTTCAATCACATGTTTCATGGCGTTCTTCGCCACGTCAATCCTGGACTTTATTTTGAATCCTTCACCATCGGCACCATTACAGCATTTGAACTCGGGCTCGCCGGTTACGACTGTATCCCCCGGCGCGAAGGAGGAATACTTGATCTTGGTGATGCGATAGCCGTAGTCTGAGCCGCCGCAGTTATTCCCCCCATTTGTGTCCACGTGAAACTTGACTGTTACGGAGGTCACGCCGTCCACGTCGTAGACGCCGGTCCAGCCGCTTCCATCACATCCATAGAGCAGCCCCCCCGACGTCTCCTCAACACTGGCGCTCTCCGGGCTGGAGACCATGGTAAGGACGTTTCCGTTCTGATCTTCCAGGAAAACACCGTCATTCTGCGAACGCGTGTTCGAGCAGGAGCAGGATCCCGAACTCCAGTAGTTTTCCACATCCAGCCGGGAGAAGTAGACTTTCAATGATTTTGGATTTCCGTACGCAGCCAGATCTATGGTACCGTTCGTCTCATTCCTGCCGGAAGAGTAGTCATAGCCGTATTGCTGGTTCTGGATCCTCGAAATGCCGACCTCGTTCCAGACTTCGGTGCCTCCGCCGGAAACACTTGATTTGTCACAGATGGACCTCCAAGCCCTGTCATCTTGCCCGCTGTACGTGGAGGGCAGAGCGGAAGCGCAGGTCGCGTCGGGCATGCCGTTCACCTTGAAATCCTCCACCAGCTTGATGAAATTGAGAAAATTTCCCGTGACAAAGAGGTAGACCCGGTGTCCTCCATATAAGTGTACGGCATCATCCCGGTTGTCGGTGAACTGAAAGTGGGTGGAGGTGTTTTTCTCGAAGAAACCCGACAAATAGTATCCTGACGATTTCAAAAAGCCCACGAAGCCGATATTCGTGACCACGCCGGAAAGAGTGTCTGTCACTTCATGGCTCAGGGCAATATCCTGGGCGTTCGGGAGCAGGGCGCCCCCGTAGTTGTTTATTATGTTATTCCAGTTGGGGTCTGTGGGGGCGGTTCCGTCGATGAAGCGGATATCAGGAGGAAATACCACGTGCTGATCCCCGCTGACGGTCGTCGTATCGATGGAGGATACATCCGAGATGGTCCAGGGATTGCCGCTGCTGTCGTAGAGGGCGAAGATCCCTCCGGCCAGCATCGGGTACCTCGCGTCATAATTGGGGTCTGTATCGGAACCGGTGTTCATCATGATGTCATCGATGGTTGAAGACTCACGAGCATTGCCCTCGGAGTCCGTATAATTGATGAAATTATGCTCCACGTACGTGGAAACGAGATAGATCCTGTTCGGATCAATACGGTCATAGTCATTGGGCGTCGCGCTCGCATCCTGATCCCACCAGCAGTTTCCGTTCCCGCAGCCCAGGGCCTCCTCCGCGCCGTACGGATCGCAATTGCCGTCATCGTAGGCAAGGGCGTCAGAGGTATCCCCGTTGCCGTCGGGGTCCCTCATCCAGCGCATGAAGTTGGCATAGTCCTCGTTTTCATCATAAACAGGCCACGACATGCTTCCTGAAGTGTCGATAAGGAGCATGGCGTTATTCTTGACCGAAGTTCGATACACATCCGTATCATCCGCCGAGGCTGCGCTGATGGCCATGAGAAAGGCGGAAAAGAAGACTAGGAGTATTCGATGGATCTTTATCTTTTTCATAGGAGTTTCCCCCGTTCTTTCCGGTTGCGGCATTTTATCATTCGGCCTTGGGACCGATCTTGTAATATCTGGAGTCCACATTGACCCTTGCCCCGGTCGCATCGATATCATAGTCATATCGACTGAAATGGATCACGGAATACCCGGGGGGCGGAAGAAAATAACCCAGGTAATCAAGAGTGAAATTGTAGGAGTTTCCGGCCACCACGTGCGGCGTGGGCGACGGCAGGGAGTCGCCATTTGCCTGCCCCGCGTCATCCGCCAGCTGACCGACTATGTTTATCTGCGTGACAGCATAGTTTCCCCGTCCGAGTTCTGATGCTTCACGGTTCAGCCCGCCTTCCGCGATGAAGAAATTCTGCTTATAGGGGATTTCGTTTCCGGCGATCTGGACATCGGTTGTGGAGGTCCGGCTGGCCATGATCCCCGCCAGGGTCAACACCACAAGAATCATCAGGGCGATCACTGTGATATTTCCTCTTTCCCGTTGGTTCTCACTAAATAGGCGTTTCATACGTTCTTCTCTCATTCACAGATTATGATTGCTATAGCCGCTTAATGCAGGAGAGGCTTACCTGGTGCCGATCATTTGTCCCCCAGGTGACCAGAATGGTTATGGTCTTGGTCTCCGAAATCGGGTCGTTATCGGCAATATTCCAGACTCGGTGGTAAATACCTCCACCTGCGACACCTTCTTCATTCACGTTGAGTTCTTCGTGGTCCTTGGTGGCCAGGGAACGCAGGTTGGCATTGTTTCCCGCCTGCGTATCTGCCACTGCGGCATCCGTGTAGGCCCTGCCCAGGAGATCTTCCATTTTCTGCTCGGCCAGGCTCAGGGCCGTGCTGGTATTACTGCTGAAGTAATTCCCCTGGATAGCCGAAATCTGCATTTTGGCAGCGGCGAGAAGGCCCACGGTGAGAATGGTGACGGCAATCAGGACCTCGATAAGCGTAAAACCCTGCCGCCGGACTGATTCTGCGTTTTCCATTTTTCGTAACCGTTTCTCTTTCATCTTACAACCCGATGTTTCTGGTCTTGACCAGGGAGGTAAGGAGTCTTCTCCGGTAGCCGTCGTGCGGCGCTATCACCTGGTCTCCCATGGTGTAGGAATTGTTGTTTGTGTAGCCCCGATTGACGTGGTCGGTCCTGGCCAGAAGACACACCTGGACGGCCCGCACGTTGGCCTCCTGGCCGGCCGGATCATCGACCGTTGTCCCATTAGCTAAAACATACTGGAACTGAAGATTGTCCATATTTTCCGCGACAACCTGGAAGCCGTTATCATTTCCGAGGTTTTCCCGGAGAAGACTTGGGTGATCGGCATCTTCGTTTACCTTGTAAATGATAACGTCGGCACGGTAGACCCAGTCCCCGGTGCCGTAATTTTCCTGGAGACTGTTGACGAAATTGAGGGTGCTTCCAGCTTTCGATTGGATTTCGAAGACTTCCGCCCTGCTCAGGTCGCTTTTAAGGAGGACGCCGAATTTATACGTGATGTCGTCAAGATTCATATCAAAAGGACTGAGCGTAAGCGTGGTGCCTGTTGCCGTATCTGCGGACGTAAGCTGCCGAAAGTCAGCGGGCTCATTGCTTGCCTTGACGATCACGATGACATCTGTCCCGGGCTTGACGTCAATGCCCGAGCCGTCGTCATTGTTCCTTCCATAGATCAGCGGGCGTATGACTTCGTTGCCCGCAAGGGTGGGATCCCAGTCAATGGTCGTGTAGGTGGTGGAATCAAAGTTGCTGACAAAACTTGCCATCTGAATATCCCGGCTCATGGTATACATGGCTGCCCGCAGATTCTGCTGCATTGCGGTGACCTGATCCTGGATCACAAAGGAATCTTCCTGCGATTTGAAGGTGCCGTAAATCGCACCTATGACCACCGCGCTGAGCACCATGGCCACCAGCAGTTCCAAAAGGGTGAAGCCGCGATTTCCTGTTTTCTCTTCCTGCATGGTGTGCATCCTCACTATTCCGTTATTCCCAGGCGGCCCCATTCCATTTTCTCATGAGAATCACCCCGCTGCCGAGAACACCTATCGCGTAGGTGCTGTTTGCGTCATTCTGCAGGTACACATACCCACCCGCGAGGCTGTTGATCATTCCCCTGGAGTTGAATACGACGGTGTTGTCGTTGGCGCCTGTGATTTCTGAAAAACTGATTTCATCATCGAAAGATGCGCCACCGTCCTGGGCATTGACAGTTGCGCCGGCGTGGCCATAGCGTGTATTGCTTCCGTACTGGGACGACAGAACGAGGGTCTTCTCCACCACATTATCGCCTGCTGTTGAGTAGTCGCCGTCAGTTCCCCCGCTGATAACCTGGTATGTTCCTGTTCCCGGGGTAAATTTGACTGCCCACTCGCCGTTATTCCGAATGGCCTGCATCTTGGTGAGCTGAAGTTCTGAATAGAGATCGCCTGCTCCCGATTTGAGGTGATAGCCGGGGAGCCATACTGAAAAGGTAGGGATGGCCAAACCGAGCATGATGCCCAGCACCACAAAGGTGACCAATAATTCAATCAGTGTAAAAGCGTCTTGTTTTCGCATAATCTTTTCCTGACAATTTACTGGGTGTTAACATCGCGAAACTGCTTTCGGTTTCCTCATTGCAAGATAAGTGCCAAGTATCTTGATTCATCCTTCACAGATTCCCCCTATTTCATCGCTTTAATATTATTGGGGAAATAGACGCGGGTAGCGGCGGCGCCTTGAAGACACCACCGACAAACATGTAAACTAATTTATCGATCGTAAAAAAAACTAACATATCCCTCGGCGGCATTCGGGTCTCCATTGACCGGAATTCTTATTCATCCTTGGAGGGGATGGTGCTGAAGTCCAGGGTCAGAGTGTAGTCTTGGGTTCTCTCGCCGTACCGGCGTGTACTGAGGTTGTCGGGTGGCCCGCCCCCAATGTCTCTCGTTTTTTGGTACGATTCGGAAGCTTCTTCTGTCATGCCCTTTCTCAAATAGACAAAGGACAGGTTCCTGTATACGAGCAGGTCGAAAGAGGTTGGTGCGCTATTGTCCTTTATGGCCTTCTGAAAATAAGGGAGCGCTCGATCGTAGTCTTTCTCACCACAAAAGACGATTCCGAGGTTGTTGTTTGCCTGTTGATCGTCAGGTGACAGCTGTAATGCCGTAAAGAAATCCTGTTTGGCCTTCGCGTATTTCTTGAGTTCGAAATAGGCCAACCCGCGATTGTTGTAGGCGGCCACGCGATCAGGCACGAGACGGATGGCCTCGGTGAGACTTGCCACCGCCTGGTCCGGTTTCGCCTGCTTCAGCAATCTCGTCCCTTCTTGAAAATAATAGCCACCGTCCCCGGCTAGACTCGGGCCGGAAAAAAGCACCAAAACAGAAAAGGTCAGAACAATCCCTTGAATCCATCCCTTCAGAGCATTGCTATTCATGGTAAACTCCCAAAATTCTCTCCCTTTCCTTCCTTCGACAAAGGGGGAAAGGGAGGACGATATTGGATGTCGAGTCCATCGATTCCCTGTGATTCTTATCGGCACTCAATACCGGCAACTTGAGAGCTCTTTGAACCAGGAGACAAGGAGCGGTGGATTCGACGCAAGCGCTGAAGGTTGCATTTCCCGAGTACGAAGGGTATATTAGATAGCATCGATCCATGAATTATCTTGAAGACGACAGGATTTCCAAACCATCCCCGACATATCGGGAGTTGAGCGATCAGCAAAATCGGAGAATTAAAGAGAGGAGGATCGAACATGGCGATCATTACCATTTCCAGAGGATCCTACAGCAAAGGGAAGGAAGTGGCTGAAAAAGTCGGTGAAAGACTGGGATACGAATGTATTTCTCGTGACGTCCTGCTGGAAGCATCAGAGCGATTTAATATTCCCGAAGTGAAGCTGGTAAGGGCTATACACGATGCGCCTTCCATTTTAGGCCGCTTTGCTTATGGAAAGGAGAAATACGTTTCTTTTATCGAAGCGGCGATATTAAGACATTTCAAGAACGATAATGTCGTCTACTATGGGCTGGCAGGTCATTTTTTTGTCAGGGGGGTCTCTCACGTCCTGAAGGTAAGGATTCTCTCAGATTTTGAAGACCGGGTCCGACTTGAGATGGAGCGGGAAGGAATTTCGGAAAAGGAAGCGGCCCATATTCTCGAGAAGGATGATGAAGAGCGGAGAAAGTGGAGTACCCACCTCTATGGGATAGATACAGGGGACCCCACCCTCTATGATCTGGTGATTCACATCAAGAAAATAAGCGTGGCTGCTGCAGTAAACATGATTTGCAGTACCGTCACATTGGAAGAATTCAAGACTACCCCGGAATCCCAGAGAATGATCGAAGACCTCTCCCTCGCGGCAGAGGTCAGAGCAGCCGTTATCGATGTCAAACCGGATGTCCGGGTTAGCGCGTCAAACGGGAATATACGGATAAAAACAACAGAGATCGGATCTAAGGAATTGGCGCTTGAGAAAGAGTTGGAGAAAATCGCTGCGTCAGTTCCCGGGGTAAAACAGGTGGAAACTGCCGTGCGTCCAAAGGACATCGCCGATTGAGAGATAAACATGCCAAGACCCGGATTCCCTACAGCTTTTTGAGGAGCTGGTTGGCGGTCGTCAGCATGGGGTCCCATACAGGGCTGAAAGGCGGGGCATAGGCGAGGTCGCACTGAACAAACTCTTCTACGGTCATACTGGCCTGAAGCGCCACAGCCGGAGCATCAATCCGGTGGGCCGCTCCTTCTTTGCCCACCATCTGTACACCGAGGAGACGGCCGGTTTTCCTGTCCCCCACCATCTGCACTCCTATCTTGCCTGCGCCCGGATGAGCATGGGCGCGGGTCCTGCCATGGATCATCATTTCACCGGGATCAAAGCCCTCCTTTTTCGCCTCACCCGCATTCAAGCCGGTACGAGCCACCTGGAGTTCGAACACCTTGAACACGGCGGTCCCTGCAATGCCGGGAAGGGCCACCTTTTCTCCCGTGATATTGTCGGCTACTGCCCAGCCGGCCCTGTTGGCTCGCAGCGCGAGAGGAATCCAGGTCTTTTGGCCGGTTACGATATGATACGCATCGGCGCAGTCCCCGGCTGCATAGATATCGCTGTTTGATGTACGCAAGGATTTGTCCACGGCAATGGATTTTTTGATACTCAGGCCGAGTCCGGCGTTTTCGGCCAGCTCGGAATTGGGCCTCACTCCGACTCCTACCAGGACCATCTGACCTTCGAGCTCCAGGTCCGTGCAGAGCACCTTGAGCCCTCCGGCCACCCGCTCTATTCCTTTCACCTCGTGACCCGCATAGAGCATGACACCGTTGGCCTCGAGTTCCTCCCTGACCATGAGAGAGAGATGTTCATGCATCCAGGGGAGAAAGACGGGGCCCGGTTTCACCGTGACTACTTTAATGTTTCTGGCGCGAAGGGCCTCACACATCTCAAGGGCAATATAGCCCATTCCAATGATGACCGCCTGGGTAACGTCATGTTCGGCCATGAATCTCTTGATTCTCCTCCCGTCATCCAGGTTTTTCAGCCCCATGACCCCGGGAAGATCAAATCCCGGCAAGTCGGGAATTATCGGGGACGCCCCGGTGGCGATGAGTAATTTGTCATAGGACACCTGGAACGCATCACCTCCGAGTGAGGTCCCCCGGACCGTCTTCCGGGCCGGGTCAATGGCCTCCACCCGGTGCCGGGTCCTGAGGTCTATTCCCTGTTTTTCCCGGAACACCTGGGGCGATCTCACAATAAGGTCGTCTATTTCCCTTGCGGGATCAGCAATATTGTACGGCATCCCGCAGGCGCTGTAGGAGACGTCACTGGTCTGTTCCAGCACAATCACCTCCGTGTCGGGTCTTCTTCTCTTGGTGCGGCTTGCAGCACTCATCCCGGCTGCATCGCCGCCAACGATTACGAATTTCATGCCGGTTCTCTCCTCTTTTCGGATGGCGCCGCGTAGTAAATCGAACCATCTCTCCGTTCCGTCACGACCTGCCCGCTCCTGGTCAGCCTACCAAGATATTTTGAGACTTCGTTCATGTGCATGCCGAAGCTCTGTGCGATCTGTTCCGCGGTACATGGACGCCGTTCCAGCATGGCCTCTATGGCTTCCTGGTTGGCTCGCATATGACTTCCCTGGGTCGACCTGAATTCAGCAATGATCTCCGCCGGCGGGTCAAACAGGCCGCAAAGGCTTTCCATTTCTTCAGCGGTCAGGGGCACGGAATAATCCTCCGCAGGCGGACGAACGGCTGTATTCAGTTGGACGCGGTCGGGAGCTACCTGCTTCGCCAGGGCCGCGATTTTGCGTACATCCTCGGGAGCCGCGTTCATGCCTTTAACAAGAAAGACCTCCAGGAAGAGTTTTCCGCTGTATTCCCTTCGAAAGGCCTTTTCTCCTTCTACCAGCATATCAAAGCGCAGGGAAGAATGCGGCCGGTTCACCAGACCGTACGATGCGTCATCCCAGGCACTGAGTGATGTCTTGACTATGCTGGCATGGGAGGCGGCATCCCGCACCCCGGGAAGGTAGAGCGTGGTGCCGTTGGTCAACAGCAGGGCGGGAATTTTGCTGCTCTTGCGCACAAATGCCAGGATCTCTCCGAAATGGGAATGGAGAGTGGGCTCACCGGAACCGGACAGGGTAATATAATCGGCCTGACCATCGATCCTCAGCCAGTTTTCGAGTTCGGAGATGACGTCCCTTGTCGGCACATATTCCCTCCGCTCGACAGACTTTTTGGTACTCCGGCCGAGCTGGCAAAAGACGCAGTCCAGGCTGCACGTCTTCGGCGGGGTCAAATCCACCCCCAGAGAGCGTCCGAAGCGACGTGATGGTACGGGCCCGAACAGGTAGTGATATTTCCTGGCCATGAATGATTCTCCTTCTATTCAAGAAAACTGCATTTCATGAAGAAGTCAAGAAAATTTCATACGAGCTTGACAGAGAGAAACTGCTGGTTCACTTCTATTGAGCTCCCAAAAAAGTTTTTCATTGGTCTTTACTTTATGCAGAAAAAGTGCTTTTATCCGTTGGGGATATTTCCCGTGCCCCGGAATTTATGGTATTGCATTCGGTTCAAGAGTCGCCTATAGTTAGCGCCCATCCACAAACAGATTTTGGGCGCTGGCTCCCATGGCTTCGGGCCACCTGCCTTGCGGAATCGAGCTGTTGTTGCGGGAACCGGGGAGGAAAGGAGGGTCACACTGTATGTCGGTCATTACAATATCAAGAGGATCGTACAGCAAGGGTCAAGAGGTAGCGGAAAAGGTCGGCGCAAGGCTTGGATATGAGTGTATTTCTCGTGATGTTCTTCTTGAGGCCTCAAAGGAATTTAATGTGCCTGAAATCAAACTGGTACGGGCAATCCATGACGCGCCGTCTATCCTCGACCGAATCGGGTACAAGAAGGATAGGTATATTACTTTTATACGGTCCGCTATTCTCCAGCATTTCAAAAGGGACAACGTAGTCTATTGCGGGCTCGCCGGCCACTTTTTTGCGAATAATATCTCTCATGTGCTGAAAGTGAGGGTCATCGCCGATCTTGAAGAGCGGGTCAGAAGTGAAGTGGAACGTGAAGGAATTTCGAGGAAGGAAGCCTTACACATTCTCAAGCAGGACGATGAAGAGCGGAGGAAATGGAGTGAGCATCTCTATGGCATCGATACTCGTGACCCGAGCCTCTACGATCTGGTGATCCATGTGAGAAAGATGTCAACAGACGATGCCGCGAAGGTGATCTGTGAGACGGTCGCTCTTGATACGTTCAAGACAACTCCCGAATCACAGCAGGCCGTGGAAGACCTCGCTATCGCGGCACAGGTGAAAGCCGCTCTTATGGATTTCAGGCCGGATGTCGATGTCGTGGCTTCCCGAGGTGTCGTGCAGATACATACAGCGGCGTTGCTCGTTAAAGGAGAAGACCTCGTCAGCGATATCGAAGCAATCGCCGGATCAGTGGACGGGGTGAAGGAAGTGAGAGTGGGTGTGAAGCCCATGGATCTTTCCGATTGACCGTTCCCCCGGATATGGAACAACCAGATGACAAGAAGCAATTTCAAAACGTCTGTTTTTGCTCGATCTCTGCGTCAGACTCTAATTTTGACCCTCGAGACATTGATTGTATTCATATGAGTCAGAATCTTCGCCTTCCTTGATCCAGAACAAAGCCGAACATTTTGAAATTGATCCATAAACGACAGTATAGTAAAGACGGCAACGGGAAAGACCTGCTTCAAAACATCTCTTTCGATCTGTGCGATTCCGTATCAGATTGAATGTAGGAATATTTATCTTTTACTACAGAATCCGGGAGGCGGTTTCATATGGAGCACGCAGCTTCGAGCTCGGCTGTTTCAGAAAAAATGAGAGAAGACGGCAAACAAACGGCAAGGGAGAAAAAGGGGGGCGCATTCAGACGTCTCGTGACCAGTGTTCCGGAATTAACAATTCTTATTATGTTACTGGTTGGCGGCTACATTGTCATGGCCGTGTTTTCAAAGGTCCAAGGGACTCAAGTCCTTGATCCATTCTCCATGTGGCTCATAATAGTAGGCTCATTTCTCATAAGCACCGCCATAGCGATCATTGCGGTTATTGCAGGCATAGGAGGGGGAGTCATATTCACCCCAATCATGCTCGGTTTCACCTCTATGGACAGCCTGGTAATAAGGGCAACAGGCTTGGTGGTAGCCATGTTCGGGGGGTTGATTTCGTCGGGACCTTTTATGAAGAGCAGGCTGGCCAATCTGAGGGTCGTCTTCTTTTGCGGCGTCCCCATCACAATTGGCGCCCTTGCAGGGAGTGTCTGCGCCATATACCTTCACAGTGCGTTAGGACTTGTCGGAGACGGTTTGGTCCGCCTGTCGCTCGGGGTTCTCATGCTCGTTATCGCATACTTTTTGTTCACCGGAGGGGGCAAAACAGAGTACCCTGAACCGGAGCTCATTGATTCACTTTCTGAAAAATTGGGTCTCAAAGGGTCTTATTGGGAAGGATCACTGGGAAAGGTTGTCGATTACCAGCTGGTTAAGGCCCTTCCGGGGGCACTTATCTTTATCTTTCTCGGCTTCATCGGGGGGTTCTTCGGTATGGGAGGAGGAGCATTTCTCACCGCAACGCTCAATCTCGTCATGATGGCACCGGTAAAGATCGCAGCAGCTTGCAGCGGGGTCCTCCTGGCCATCAGCGATGCCACAGCCATCTGGACATACATAACTTACGGCGCCCTTATTGCCGTTCTTGCAGCCCCATGGATGCTGGGGCACGTTGTCGGCGGGATTCTGGGAGCTCATCTTCTCATCAGGATCAGGGCTGGTTTTGTGAGGAAGATCTTGATCTTTATCCTTATTCTCTCCTCGGTAAAGCTGATAGGCCGAGGAATTGGAGGCGCCTTTGGAATACATATTCCCATTTTGGGATAGGCAACTTTATCATTGGAGGGGGATTCTATGCCGGGTGAAAAACTGAAAGCTCCTTTTGCGGGTTTGGTCTATGGACAAATTATCTACTGGGGAGTGATGCTTGGCTCTTTGATTGTCATTTTTGCCTCTATTGTTTCCTTCATAACCAGGGATAACTATGTGCCTGTTTCTTACTGGCTTTCCTCTGTATGGAAAGGCGACTCTCCATCCCAGATTTGGCAGGGGATCACCGGTTCGCTCCCCATGGGACACTGGTATTTTTCCCATCTCATGACTGGAGATGGTTTGAGTGCCATGGGAATTTCTCTGGCTGTTTTTTCGGTGGTCCCAGCCCTGTTTCTTTCCTCAGCGGTGCTTTTCAAGGAAGGAGATAGATTATATGGGTCGTTAGCCCTGATTTGTGGGATCATTGTGTTGACCGGAGTGTTGGGCTTGATTCCCATAGGCTGACCAACCCCACGTGCCCGCCCGGATATTATGCCGACACGCTGGTGATCACCCGCCAAAACGGCCGGCATATGCGGCCGGCGCCGGAGGAGAAAAATTGCCTTGGACCGAAACGCGCGGGACCGAGATACCGAGCTAATGTGTTTTTTCGAGTTGCTTTTCTTGTTTTGTAAATCCTAAGGAGGCCAACATGTCTATCATCGCCATCGCCAGAGCTTCTTATAGTCACGGCAAGAAGATCGCTGAAACAGTGGCGCGGGAACTCAATTACCGGTGTATCTCCGAGGAGGTAATCAGCCTGGCTTCGCAGGAATTTGATATTCCGGAGAATTGGCTGCGGCGGGCTGTTGAAAACGCACCAACGCTTCGGGATCGTTTCAGCTACGGCAAAAAGAAATATGTCGCGTACATTCGCTCGGCTCTCTTGGAGTTTGCGGCGAAGGATAATGTGGTTTATCATGCGCTTGCAGGCCATTTCCTGCTGGAAGGCATTCCAAACGCCCTCAGGGTTATGATTTCCGCCACTATGGAGGAACGAGTGAAGGAAATTATGAAGCAGGAGAATGTTTCCGAGAAAGAGGCCCTTAAAACCATTGAAAAATTTGATAAAGAACGGAAAAAATGGGCAATGTATTTTTACGGCAAGGATCCCTGGGATCTCAGCATGTACGACCTTGGATTGGTTATCGGGAGACTTACAATCGATGACGCGGTTGAGAAAATTCTCACTACAGTAAAGCTCCCCTCCTTTCAAACGAGCACAGAGTCCAGCAAGGTTATTGCGAATGAAAGCCTTGCTGCAAAGATCAAGTCGGATTTGATGAACTTCTACGCTGACGTCGAGGTCTCTGCCGAGGATGGGACGATTACAGTCCATATAAAACGCAGTTTGAGCCAAGAAGAAGCGCTCACAGATGATATCCGCGGTATAATCATGGAAATGCCTGGAGTAAAAGAGGTACGTGTGGATGTCATCCCCTTTTATTAATCGTGACGGAAAGACCGAACAAGAATTATTCCAAGTATGACTTGGGAGTCTCACTGGAGACAGGTTTTCCTCTGTATCCTGGATAGTCATGAAGCTGGTACACAAGACCATACTTGCGAATACTCTCGGCATTATCGCCATCGTTCTGGTCGCCGCCTTTTCCTATCATGACTTCAGTCTTCTCCTCGCCAAGTTACGCTTCGTTGAGATAGCCGACGCGCTGAACGCATCTTTTCTCGAAATGAGACTCTCAGAAAAGAACTATTTCCTCTATAAAGACAGGTCTGCACTTCCACAAATCAAGAAGCAGATCAAGCAAGGCTACCTGACCATTGAGAGTATGAAGCCAAACATAGTGAGGGCTATAGGCGACATCAATTTCAAGAAGCTGCATTTTAACCTTAATCGATATGAGAAAGCTATTCAGAAAGTGGGAGAAAGCTCGGAACAGAGCAGGAACAAAAGAGAAATCGAAACAGCCGTCCGGGAGGCCGGAAGAGCACTCAGATTGTTTTCCGAACAGATGGTACGAGACGAGAGACAAGAGGTAAACAACATCATTGCCGCTTCGAAAGGAACATTACTCTCCTTTTTCGGGCTTGTCATCTTTGTCTCCATCATGAGCAGTTATTTGTTTTTTTCGAGAATGTTCAAGAACCTCCGTCGGATAGAAAGAACGGCAAATTCCATATCTGAAGGAAACTTCATGAAAATTGAGGGGAAAATACCGGATAATGAGCTGGGGTCCGCCATGGCAGCGATCAATTCAATGTGCGAAGAACTGAAGACCGGCCACGAACAGCTCATTCAGTCGAGAAAACTGGCATCCCTTGGGACGCTCACTGCCGGCGTGGCGCATGAACTGGGAAATCCTCTCAATAATATTTCAATGACTGCCCAAACGTATCTGGAGCTCTTCGATCATCTTCCCCAGGAAGATAAGATTGATTACATGAAAACAGTGCTGGATGAGAGCGAACGGATAAGGAGGATCGTGCAGGACCTTTTGGATTTTTCGAGAACCAAAGAGAGAGATTTTACTGTTTCTGATATCAATAAGGTCATGAAAAATTCTCTCAAATTGGTACAGAATATGCTGGACGTGTCCGGAATTGAAACAAAATTGGAACTGCAGGAGCACCTTCCCCCGGTTTTCATGGATGAAAACAAGATCCGGGAAGTACTGGTAAATCTGCTTACGAATGCCATTCACGCGATGTCTGCAGGCGACACGGTTCTTCTTCGGACGAATCTTGCAGAATCCAAAGATCGTATTATAATAGAAATCGAAGATACGGGGAAAGGAATCCCCCCTGAATTTCTGGAGCATATCTTTGATCCGTTCTTCAGTACCAAGGGCACGGAAGGGACGGGGCTGGGGTTGTCTATCAGCTATGGAATCATAAAAAAGCACAAAGGGACAATAGATGTGAGGAGCAGAGTTGGAGCGGGAACAACGTTTATCTTAGAATTACCTACTTACACGACAAAGGAGGGCATAAATGGACGGCCGGAGAATCATGGTAATCGATGATGAGAACATTGTAGGGAAAATGATAAAGAGCTCTTTCGAGCAAGATGGGTATGTGGTGGAGGCCTTCCTCGATGCAAAGCCAGCCCTTGCCAGACTGAAAGAAGAAAAATTTCATGTGGTCATTACTGATTTGAAGATGAAAGATATTGATGGCATGGAAGTCTTGAACACGATAAAAAAAGAGTCCCCGGAAATCAAAGTGATTATGATTACCGCTTTTGCAAGCCTGGATGCAGCGGTCGAAGCATTCCGAAAGAGTGTGGATGACTTTTTTGCAAAACCCATAAAGATCGCAGATCTCAAGGTCACCGTTAAGAAATTACTCAGTGAATGAGGAGGTGAGCACTTGCTTACGTTCCAGCCTTATGCACTCTGAGGCAGGTAGAAGGTGCAGAGTGAGGGGGTAACCCCTTTTTTCTGGAGACTACCGATAGGCATCTGCGGTTTCTTAAATCCTGTCCGCCTCAGTGACGGTTCTGAGGAAAGGAGAACGGCTTCTTTTTCTTTCGGCGGCAGAGGTAAACGGTCCACACGACAACTCCTATTGCGGCTATAGCCGCGAGCACGATAAGCTCATAGCGCTTTATATTGCCCATAATGCCTTGCAGGACATTTCCGAATAGGAATCCAACGCCTCCTACCAGGATAGCCCAGACCACGGAACTTGTCGCGCTGAGTGAGATAAATTCAGCGGCGGGAACACGGCTCATTCCAAATGCAAAAGGTATCACCGTTCGCAGTCCATACATGAAACGGAAGGCGAACATCAAGAGGGTCCGGTACCGTTCCGTGAGGGCTTGTGCCCTGGCAACCCGGGTCCTTAATGAAGGGTGTTTCTCCAACGTCTTTTCGCGGCGTTTTCTGCCCAGCCAGAAAAAGGATTGGTCTCCGCAAAGGCTTCCGACAGAGGCCACCAGCATCACATACGGCAGCTCCAGGTATCCCTGGTGGGCTGCAAAGGCGGCAAGAATCAGGGTCGTTTCCCCTTCCAGAAAGGTCCCTATCAGAACACCGATATAGCCATATGAGTGAATAAAATCAGCTGGTGTCATATCTCGCCCGAATGTGCTCCTGATGTCTTTCTATAGTGTCAAAAAAGACCTCGATACGCAAGGTCATCTTTAGAAGTTGTCCATATTGCCACTCATTTGAACAACATTTCCAAGATGTAATCTTCCCGCAAGGATTAAGCAAGATTTGGAACATAGAATAACAGTGGTTCCGAGGGAGGCTCATGCGGCCTATGAGGATTATGAAAATGATCGACAGAAGAAACAGGAGGGAACGATGGAAGCTACCATGGCAGAAGATGTCAGGAGACTTATGAACGACAACGATAGATTGAGATTGCGGCTCGAAAGGCTGGAGCAGGATCATGCAGCATGGGCCTTGAGCCGGGAGGAAAAGGATATTCGGGAGCTCATGGATCTTTTGCAACAGATTGAGGTGGATGTGAACGAGATGGCGTGCGATTGTTTTTCGCTCAGCAGTCGTAAGAACGGGGATGGATTTGAACAGGTCTTGCATCATGCATACGTCCATCTCAATATCCTGTTTGAAGATGTCAAGAAGGCCAGAATGGATCTGGAACAGGCCTATATTCAACCCAAGGAATTGAGGCAAATGGAAATAGACTGGGGAAAGCTGCGAAAGACGGTGGGAGAAATTGCTCATCATCTCAGGGAGTAAAAACGTCGTTTGTCTCTCCGCTGAGGCTGTCCGTTTCAACATAACGCCGCTTGGTGGTCGCGAAGCAATCCGTCGGATGCTGGAGTTCGTCAAAAGCAACTTTCTCCGATGAAAGGAGACAAAAAATGAAAGGAAAAAAGTCTTTGAGGAGAATTTTGACTGCGGGGGCCCTATTCTTTGTGGTTCTTTCGATGACGGTCCCTGCTATGGGGGAGACCAAGATATACAGCCTTTACAAAATGACCGGCACAATTAAGGCCATAGACCTCTCTTACCATACCGTGGTCATAGATGTCCCGCTGGCTAACGGACAGGCTTTTGTAGTTGGAGGTCCCCTGGCTCCCAACGCATCCCTCAAGAATAAGGGGATGCCACCCAAGTTGTCGGATTTTCATGTGGGGCAACGAGTGGTCGTAAAATGGTCACCCATTCATCAGGGACATCTTATTCGCATGTTGCAGTCCAGCTAGATCCAAGGTGCAGCTTGCTATGATCGGTTTCAAGGCCCAGGCCTTGAAACCGATCGGTCCATCCGATAAGAATCAGTCTTCCACAGGTTGAGGCTCTTGCTTCACCAGCAAAACTGAACAGGGCATTTTGCGAATAATCTCTTCATTGCTGCGTCCGAAAAGGAAATGCTCCAGACGCCATTCCTGATGTGCCAGCATGACGATGAGATCTATCTTTGTTTCCTCCACGAATTTCAGGATTTCCTTTGAAGGCTCTCCGGTTTTGAGCTCTTCTTTTACTATGAGCCCGTTTGTTTTTTCCGATTCTATGATTTCATCCAACTCGGCCTTGGCTTGTTCCTGCAGCCGTTTGTACTCAGCCTCCAGTGATACCAGGGGGAGATTCCACCCCTTGTAGCCGAACGGATTATGAATCACGTGGATAACGTAGAGTTCGGCACCGTATTTTTCGGCCATTGATATCCCGTAATGGACAGCCCTCCGGCAGTATTGGGTCATCCTGCTCACCACAAGAATTCGTTTTATCTCATCCATCAGTTCCCTCCTCCTTTTTCAGCTTCAGTATTTTGCTCTCTTTTTTCTCCTGATCCATGTCGATTCCTGCATCCGCACAACACATCTTTCTGCGATTCCAAAGGGATTATGATTCCGAAACGCGTCAAATCTTGGCAGGAAGGCCGGTGGATATCATTCCTAAAAACACTGGATTAAAATGGCCCTCCCATGCCAAGCTTACCTTTCACTTTACCATATTGTCCCATCGGGGTCTACCATATGTGTCCCTCCCTGACCACCCTCAGAATTCGTCCCGAACCACTGGTTTTCACAGACGCAGAAAACTCTAACAGTGCATCCGGCCTCCAGTGGCTATGGAAGCTATGTCACTTGCCTGTTTTTATGTGCGAGAGGAATGGGGTTTTTTCCAAACCGAAGAGCACCTCGACTAGAGGAGGAAGGCATTTCCTTCAGGCGCAGATGCTCACTCGTCACCCGTATAATGTGGTCCGACAATGACCAGGTTGTTGGGGAGTATTAACTGCATGTGCTCCATCATGCTGCCGAAAAGGATTTCCTTCATCACCCCGTGACCGTGAGCGCCGACAATGATGAGGGCCTCATGGGAGATATCGTACAGAGCTTCCCGAAATGAGCCTTTTTCCATAAAGATCCACCTCACGCCGCCCGTTTGAACATGTGATAGAAGGTCGTGCTCATCGAGAATCCGTTCATAATAAGATTTTGGCTTGCTTTCAGCGTGGGTAAATAACTCCAGGGGAAGGCCGCTCAGACTTTGCAGCCGTATTCCGAGATGAAAGGCCTTGACTGCATTCTTTGAACCCCCGAAAAAGACGAGGATATGTTTCCATTCCTTAAAGAACGGGGTGGGGATAATGAGAGGAAAGCGGGCATTCTTGATGATGAGCCTCGCGCCGGGGCCTATATGCCCGAAGCTCAACTTGCTGGAAAGATCGCTGATGGTCCTCGGACAGGTCATAAAGCCATAGTCCACCGGGATATCAGGGAGCGTGGAAGCTGTGTAGGATTTTGCTTGCAGGAAACCGGCTTCACCATCCATAGACCGTATTATTTCCTTGGCATGCTTTTTCGCGCTCTCCTGGGATCTGAGAAAAGGTCTCCCAAGATCCACAGCCACAGCTTCTTCAGGAAAATACATAAGGAACTGCGAGTGCTCAGGAATATACACTCTGAGCTGAACACCATTTCTCCGGCAAAAATAAATGGATTGCAATAGTACTTCCCGCCCGAATGGACTATTCCGGAATATGTGAAGCAGCTCATTTTTCATTCAGATTTCCTCCTGATTTTCTTTTAAGGTATTCAGGAAAGATTTCAAAAGAATTACAGGAAGATTACAATTTGGAAAGCTTGTCGCTCCAACCGGCCGGTAGAGAACGGCTTGGCTGAAAAAGTGTTGTCCCTTCCCGGCACGGCCGGAAACACGACTTGCGGGACTCATCAGTCTCTTGAGCTGAAAACAGAGAGGAAATAACCTTCACCCCGCCTGCACGCAGAAGATTCTTCGTTCACTGAGAGACGATTTCTCCATCAGGACGAATCGGTGGGGGAGGCCTCGTCAGCTGAAGGTCCTCAGTTTAGTCTCGGAAACAAACCCCGAGCGGGCACAAAACGATCCGCCCAGGAGGGTAATAAACCTCCCGGGGTGACCGCAACAGGTGCTGCCGGCGGCCGGCAAGTACCGCCGAAAATCAGGCTCTCTATCTCTTTCTACCGGGCCATCACCCGCACATAGCCTTTTTGGCCGGTCCGATGGTCAAGGGCGAGGATCATGATCCCTTGCTTCGGTCCGAGCGTGCTTGTCAGGGCGTCGAGGTCCTGCACACTTGTGACGACACGCTTGTTTATCTGGAGGATGATGTCTCCAACTTCGAATCCCGCACGACCGAGAGGACCCTCAGGATCCACCCAGGTGATTGCCACCCCTTGCTGGGGTTTCAGGCCGTACTTTTCCATTTCTTCTTTTGTTACGGGGCGGACGGTGACGCCCAGACGCTCTTTCACAGACGCGGAGAAAAATTTCGTGGCTTCTTCCATGTTCCCGATTTTGACCGTTAATTCGATTTGCTTTCCATCGCGAAAGACGGTCATCTTTTTTTCCTCGCCAATAGGTGTTATGGCCACTTCATTGCGCAGCATGTCGGCATCTTTGACTTCCTTTCCGCCAAAGGTCAGTATGATATCGCCCCTTTTCAGCCCTGCCTTGTCCGCCGGGCCGTCTTTCACCACATCGGCAATCAAAACGCCATTGAGGCTCTGTGCACCAAAAGACTTTGCCAGGTCGGGAGTGAGGCTCTGGATGCTCACTCCGAGCCAGCCCCGCACAACCTTGCCGTGCGCGATGAGCTGCTTTGCGACCTGAATGGCCATGTTGCTCGGGATGGCAAACCCTAAACCTTCAGAGCCGCCGGATTGAGTCATGATTGCTGAATTAATTCCGATTACCTCTCCCTCCAGATTCAGCAAAGGACCGCCGCTGTTTCCCGGATTGATGGGGGCATCGGTTTGCAGAAAATCCTCATAGCTGCTCGGGTTCATGATATTGGCCCGGTGCTTGGCGCTGATGATGCCTTGGGTGACCGTTTGGCTGAGTCCGAGGGGCTGCCCTATGGCCACCACCCATTGACCCACCTTCACCTTGTCGGAATCTCCGAATGTGGCAACGGAAAGCGTCTCTGTGGCTGAAATCTCGATCACGGCAAGGTCTGTCTTGGGATCCGCTCCAACGAGTTTCGCGGGATAATGTCTTCCGTCGGCCAGGAGGACATCGATTTTACTGGCACCTCCGGCCACGTGGTTATTGGTCAGGATATGACCCTTTGCATCCATGATTATCCCGCTTCCCAGTCCTTTCAGCTCGCGTTTGAATTTCCGGGGTCCCCGCGGGATGCCGAAAAGCTGCCCGAAAGGGTTGTCAAACATGGGGTTTGTCACTTCTTGATATTCGGTCACCTCCACATGAACCACCGACGGGATAGCTTCCTCGGCAACCCGCTCAATGGCTGTCCTCCAGTCATCCGGCGTTTGGGGTTGTTTTGCCGTGGACACCTCGGCTGGTTCCGAGGTAGCCGGCGCCGCCTTGGCTTTCTTCTCGGCTTGGTCATCCTTCCCGCTGCAGGTGGTAAAGACGCCTGTGACGAGAAAGATCAAGAGAACGGCAAATGGTAAGATTCTGCTGCACTTTCCAGGTGACACGGTTCTGTGAGAGTATGTCGATCTTTTCATGGGTTTTCTCCTTCTTTTTGTCTTCCTTCCTGATCCATTTGCGGTTACAGCATATGGTGTGCGACTACTGTACGGCTGAAGTTTTTGATGTATAAAGAAATTGACGTGTCAATTGCGACTTCGCTCAAGTATTGCCTTATGTCCCCAAAAGATTGCATCCGGGTTCCCGAACGGCTCCGGTTCCGTTCTATTATTCCTTCTTAAGTTGCTCCAAAACGTGGGTGATATATTCATACAAAGCCTTTGCCTCTCCTTCCGGAATCTTCGTCGGAGAGAAGGTAGGCATGGCGCCCTTCGAACCGTCCGGCATCCTGGGATTGCGGATGAAGCCTAAAAAGGTCTCAAGATTCACCAGCTTCGGTGATCCTTTCAAGGGAAAATTCGGCTTGATCACATTCCCTCCGTGGGGGTGACAAGGGCTGCAATTCGCCAGGAAGATCTTTTGCCCGGCCTTGTACTGCTGGAGGGAGGGCGAAGAGCTGGTCCCATAGACCAGTTGCCCGCCGAAATATCCCAGGACAACCACTGCACAGAAGCACAGGAAGTACAGAGAAATGGCGGCCTTGGACTGAGCCCCGTACTTCCGTCCCAGAACAAGTGCGACAACCATCAGAACAGCAAGCAAGGGCGCCGTGACAAGCTTGACCTTGATTGGAAAGAGCAATGCACCATGGTAGAAGTGCTGCCAGTCCATGATGCCGAGCAGCATGGTGGGAAAAATCCAGATAAAGGCAAGAGTCATGCATTGCCGCGGAGTAAAACGCAGCTTGTCCCGGTGAAAAATCACGGCTACCAGGGCAAATATCAAGGTTCCGACCACTAATCCTATGGGCATATGAACTTCCGTTGGATGGATCGGGTGTGTGTATCCGAGCTTCTCCAGAAACCGATAAACGAAATCGAACATGATGGTTTCTCCTCAACTTCAGAACAGACCGCTTATCCTTACGCAACTCCAGGAACACGCAGGGCCAACCATAGGTTACAGCCTGAAGGACTTAGAACATGAGCCACGCCAGGAGGTATAGAGTGTTGTTGTCCGACGCATCCCTTCCTGCTCCGTCGTAATTCCCACTTGCTCCATTGAACTTGTTGTAGAAGGTATACTGCAAAGAAAATTTGTAATTATTCTTAAAAACAAAGTCCCCTTCCAGAATAAATCCCTTGCTTTCCGGGCGCCCGGTCCTGCTGCCATCCACTGGAACCGGAGCATAGAGCAGCCTGTCCCGATCTCCGGTTATGGAAAAATATCCCAGAGAACCGCCAATGATGCCTGCCTGCGCTTCATAGTAATAGTTCACATTCGCCTTGAAGGTCTTGAGGGTATCCGACGGGTTTGCCGCATGTCCTGCGGGGAAACCGGCGTCCCACTCCTGCCTTTCGTGGATCCACGTTCCTTGAAGAGAAAAGAGATGGCGTGTGCCTGTGTATTGGTACTGCACATCGAAGGCGTAATCTCTGAAGTGATTTGTGGGTCCGCTCCCGTCGCTCCCGGAATGAACATCGGCGTCGATTCCATAGGTACCCAGCTCTATTGCGTGGTTTTGCCATTGGTGGTGAACAGCCAGCCGCCAATACGGAACTGCGCCGTCCGTCACAGTATCCGGCGTTGTGCCGGCACCCAGCGGGCGCGCAATACCGTCGTTCGTGGTGCGGTAAAGGCTGAAAGCGCCGTAAATCAGGTTGTCCCAATAGAAGTAAGCCCCCACGCCTCCCACCTGCTGGTCAAGACCGCCGTCTACAAGTGCCCCTGCGGCAGGGGTCGGTGCAACGCTTGAGCTGCCATAGGGAAAACCCCATGTAGGAGTGCTGTTCCAGACGTCTTCCACCGTGGGACTGTTATTGACGGTGAAACCGTAAGATAAATCTTTCCCCGCTAGGGTTCTATCCCTTGCGTGACGGATATCCGTCAGATCGAGCGCAACATCATTGCCCGGGCCGTCGTAGGTGAGCTGCGAAAACGCCCCCAGATGGTCAAAAATCCGTCCGCCATAGAAGATCGAAGCCTGCTGGGGAATGTTGAACTTGTCTACCGCCGAGTCCGCCGCATCGTCGAAAGGGGCTACTCCATTTTTCAAGATTCCCCTGTTGTTTTCGAGTTCGGTATAGGAGGCCTGTATCATGGCTGCTATGGGCGGATGCCAGGGGACGGATGGGCTCCCAATACTCAAGGTGTAGCCATCCAGCTTGAAAATCCGGCCGAAATGTCGCAGCTCAGGGAAAACGGTATGGCAGACTGTGCAGGACAGCCCGGTCTGGCGGGCAAAGCTGGGCACCGCCCAGGCATTCGTCAAAGTCAATAATAGGAGAAGTGCTGCCATGAAGAGAATCAAGAGCACTGTTTTGATTCCTTTTGATCGATCCATACCCATCTCCTCCTCCCGTGCTCTAAAAATAATTTCCCTCCCGGTTACCGATGATCATCGTCCGGGCCCATTTTTTCCATTCCCTTCCCTGTCGCTCACATGTTCTTGAAGGAATGCCGCAGGTAAACGATGAGGGCTCTGATTTCCGACTCTCTCAGCTGAAAGGCGGGCATGGGCGGATGACCGTTACGAATGGTCTTGGTAATCTTCTTGTCCACGTCGCCTTGCCAAAACTTTGGGTTGGTGAAGTCGGTTGGTCGGTGACTCAACCCGGGTGCGGCGGGGCCGTCGCCCTGACCGTTCGCTCCGTGACAAATCCGGCATTTTTCCTCGAAAAGGCTTTTCCCTTCCGAGTATTCATCCCCTTGAGCGTACCGCATCCAAGCGGGCAGCAAGACGATGCCCATTCCCACAAGGATGGTCATCATGATGAGTGCTTTTTTCATAAATAATCCCTCCCTCAGAATGAATTTCTCTCAAACCCCAACAGGCTCCGATCACAGTCCCTATCAGGGTACCCCCGTATGGAAGGGCACCTCGCGGCGAATCATCATAACTTTTGCGTCCTCGCGCGCGAGCCTTTAGGACGGCATACTGGAGGGCCTGCTGAATTTTCCTCGGAAAAGGCTTTTGGCTTCCGTGTATTCATCGCCTTGGACATATCGCATCCACAAAGTGACCCCCACATTGCTCCTATTTGGACTCCAACATCCGAATAAGATGACCCTGAGGGATGGGCGACCATTCTACGACCACCTGTTGTCCCACCTGAAAATCCGACAACTGGCCTGGCATTCCCTTATTATTGAGGGATGCGTTCGGGGCCAAGGGGCCGCCGACAACAAAGGTCCGCCCGTTAGCAAACGGAACATCTATCACTACGGTATGATAACTGCTATCTATCACCGTAATTTTGCCGGTCATCTTGTAAAGGCTGTATATCTTGCTTTCTCCCATAGCAGGGACCGCCATCGCAAGAGCCACAAAAAATACGGCCCCCGCCGCCAAGACCCTCTTCAAAGACTTTTCCCCTTTCATTTTCTGCCTCCTTTCGTGGAAGAAAATTGCTTCTTTAGGACCTCAGGGTAATTGTGGACATGGTGCAGAGAATCCAAGGTCGGGACGGTACCAAAGCCTTTGTTTTGAACGGCATCAAACTGTCGATATATCTTGTCCGCCTGAGCATCTTGAACGAGATGTCAAACAGCTGGCAAGCAGCATGCGCGCTTCGTCGGAGCGGAATTGCAACCGGTGCCTCCTCCTCCATTGAGAACCACACCTCTAATTTTCGGGGCTGAGACCGGACCGAATTTCTCAGTGGATTTGCCTCCAAAATGTTGCCCCAAAGACTTCGTAGAAGAGGGCAATTATATACAAAAAGCCGCGTTTTCTTTTTTTTGTATATATTTATCTGAAATCCAGCATGAATGACATACATTGAAGAATGTATATCATTCGATGAACCATGGTATTTCACCACTACTGCATCCGAGAATCAGAGCCTTCTATGGGACTTCCAGGCACGCGGCAAGAACTCAAATCATGATCGCTGCTTCAGCATACATGCCTATGGTGATCGTTCGAAAGGGGGTCAAATTTGAATCGATGAGAAACGCGCGGCACGTTAGAAAGAGGCAACCTTTGGAGGACTGCCGCTTCCCGTGGATTCTTGCGCGAAAGAACAAGGCTCGATCTCAAAATCGCACACGAGGGGGGTATGGTCGGACAATTTTATCTGGGGGATCTGAAATCCGGTGATTTGTATCTCCGGGCTGTGGAAGATATAGTCCAGTTGCCTGCGGGGCGCACGACTGGGATGAGAGGGTTGGTCGTTGCTGTTGGCATTTTTCAGACCTGTGGCGGCCAGGAATAATTGCAGTTCCCGCGTTCCCCGCAAAGCATTAAAATCGCCGGCCACAATGATCGGTTTCCTGGCCTCTTTTACCATGTTGTGAAGATCCTGCAACTGGTACTGACGGTGCCGGAATTTGATGGATAAATGCACCAGAAAGATGCAGCACTCTGCCAGCTCCAGCTCGATTACGAGACGCTTGACGCCTTCCCTGAAATAGTGAAATCGCTGGGCCAGAATTTCCCGGTTCGTCAGGATAGCGTTTCCCTGCTTGTTCAACAGCGGCATTTTCCGGACTACCGAAGAGGCCGAATATTTGGACTTATAGATGTGATGGTGCTGCAGTTCCCAGGCGATAGCCTGCGCCTGATTGTTCTTATCCGATCGGAAGGAACCGCTATCCACCTCGATTAATCCTATGATATCCGGGTTTACCGATTTTATGAAAGCAACAATCTTTTCCAGGTTCCCGTTCGTATGTTTGAAATACCCGCTGTAGGGCACCGGAAGGTGGAATCGCTTTCCTATCCCCGCTGCATACCGTATGTTATATAAAAGGAATCGCATAGTGTTTTGATGTACTGTTTCAGATTCGTAAGAACTTGTCACTAAGATAATAAGACTTTTCGCGTGAAAGTAAAGTGCAAGTTAACCTGGTACCGGATGCGACGGGTTTGGATGTCGGACGACTTTCCCGGTCTTTTGGGAGCATTCCATGGGACATCCGGTTCCCCCAGCGTATCGGTCTTTGAGGACTGCGAAACGTCTTTTTGACGGCAATCAGGGTTCTTCCACACCCCCCCACGCACGCATATGAAATTTTACAGTGGATTTGGGGCACGTCTTCATTCTTGACACGCACGAGGAGGTTTTTCTATACTGCGTTCGAGTCGCGAGTTGGTGCTTTCCATTTGCCCCAGTGTTCGAGACATTTTTTGTGCTGACACACTTATTTGAACTTGAGGGAGGAGAATCCATGAACGCAGAAGAAAACGCCCAGCAAGGAACAGGTCCCCCGCAGCCACCTGAGGGGAAAAGCCCGAACGCCACACAAACAAAGGCCGATCCGGTCAAACGGATCATAGCGACTGTCATAGACGGTGTTGCCGCCACGATCGTGGGGTTTATTCCGTTCATTGGGGGAATTATCGGAGCCTTTTACATGCTCTTACGGGACGCTCTGCCCATTGAAGCCCTGGAGTACAAAAGCATCGGCAAGAAATTACTGAAATTGTCTGTGGTGAGAACCGAGGGTCCTTCATCAAAGGTCGACTATGCCACCTCAGCCAAAAGAAACTGGATGTTCGCCCTCGGCCCGGTCATGATGTTCCTCCTCTTCATTCCGGTTATTGGATGGGTACTCGATATCCTGATCGCGATCGCCTGTTTCGTCCTCGTTATCATCGAGTTCGTCAAAATTTTCTCTGATAAGCAAGGGCTCAGGCTGGGGGACAAAATGGCGGGAACAATGGTGGTCGAAGACTGACCTATCTGCCAGGTTATGCGTTTTACTTCGTGGCCAGCATGATCCGCGCATCTGCCACGATGCACTTTTCTGCCGAGCAGAGAACGGGGTTCAGATCAATGGATTCGATGAATCCTTGGATATCCATCACCAGGTCGGAAAAACCGAGGAGCGTACGGGTCAAGGCGGCCACGTCAATGGGCTTTGATCCCCGGTACCCTTCCAGGAGGGGACGGGCCTTCAGGTTGCTCATCATGGCAGGCACATCCCTTTCTGCCAGGGGGGCCATTCGCAGAATCGTGTCGCGGTAAATCTCCACTTCCGTGCCCCCCATCCCGAAGAGAATGACCGGCCCGAACTGATAGTCCACCTTTGCTCCCGCCATCAACTCTATGCCGGAGAGCATTTTTTCGACCAGCATGCCGGCAAAGCCTTCCATTTGGCTGAATCTCCGGAAGGCGTCTTTGAGCAATTCATCGTTGACGATGCCGGTAATCACTCCCCCCGCATCTGACTTGTGCAGGATGAGCGGTGAAACCACCTTGGCAACCACCGGAAAACCATTCTCCCGGACAAACTCAAGGGCTTCCTCCAGGCTGTGGGTCCAGGTGAACCGGGGAACGTCGATTCCATAGGAATGCAGGATCATCTTGGCCTCAGGCTCAAGGACCCACCCACTCTCCCGTGCCGCATCCAGTTTTTCTTTGATTCCCTTTTTCAGCACGGCTGACACCTCCTCAATGCCTCGGCCATGAGTACCGCCTCCTCGATGGAATGGGAGACCGGAACGCCGTTCAGTTCAAATCCCTCAATAAGCATTCCATACTTTTCAACGTTCGGGACATACGCGATCAAGACCTTGCCCTCTTTCTGATAGATGTTGCTCAGCCGGGCCCCGAGATCGGATGTAATTCCAGGGAGATAAGGGAGAAGGAGCATCAAAACGCAATCTATTTCGGGAATGGTGCTCAGGTGCCTGGCAGCGGAAACAAAGTCTTCATCGACTGCGCTGCCGGTCAAGTCAATGGGATTCCCGAGAGATGCGATGGTCTTGATGCTCTTGGAGAGATCTTCCCTGATGCTTTCCTGTTCCTGGGAGGTAAGTTCGGGGACACGAAGACCATGCGCCGAACAGAGATCCACCGCCATGGCGCCGTGCCCGCCGCTTCCGGTAATAATGCCTATTTTGCCTTCGATGGGCGTTTGATAGCAGCTCAGGGATTCACAAAAGGAGAGCAACTCAAGTTCATCTCTGGCCTCCACCACGCCCATCTGTGCGAGCACCTGGGAAAAGACCTCGTAGTCTCCGGCAAGGGACGCGGTATGGCTCGAGACCGCGCGGCTCCCACCCGGGCTCTTGCCGGACTTGATGACGATCACCGGCTTCGGACATCGGGCGGCAGCAAGGACAAATTTGCGGCCTTCTCCCCCGGCAAATCCTTCAACGTAGAAAGCGATCACCCTTGTCCCGGGATCTTTCTCCAGGTATTCCAGGAGATCAATTTCCCGGATCATGGCCTTATTCCCGATGCTGACGCCCAGAGAGAGCCCAATGCCTTCTTCCTTGAATTTGAGCATATGATCCACCAGGATGCCGCCGCTTTGGCTGACGACAGCCACGTTTCCCGGGTCAGGCCTTACCATACGCTCGCTGGGAAGAAAGAAAGAATCAACAATGGAGGGGACGTAGATACCGAGGCAATTGGGGCCGATAAAGGGAAAATCGGCTTTCCTTGCCGTGGCAACCAGGGCGTCCTGGAGGTCGTTGCGCCCGATTTCAGCAAAACCGCCGGATATGACAGCCGCGCCTCCAGTTCCGCACTCGATGCATTCAGAGATAATACCCGGAACAAGGTCTGCATGTACGGCAATCACGGCCAGATCCACTTCCTGGGGGATATCCGAAATTTTCTTGAAGACCGACTCCCCCTGCAGAAATCCTCCCTTCGGATTGACCGGAAAGACCTTCACCGGGTATCGCAGATGATTCTTTCTGAAGATGACGTTGGCCGGATGCTGGTCATTCTGTAACGATACGCCGATGACCGCCATACTCTTCGGCCGAAACAAGGGCAGAAAATCCATTTTTCACTCCTTTCTCACATCCTTCCGCGCCGGAGGATGGATATGAGGAGCCAGAAACCCATGATGGCCGCGATGACAAAGCCGGCGAGGCCGATGATGGGTATCTCGTGCCACGTCGGAGGGACACCCGAGAGGACCATCAGAGAAGAGCCGATGATCAGCGCGGCCAGGACAATGGCGAAGGCAATACGGTTACTCACCCGGTCGTGGGTGGAGAGTGCGGGCTCCAGCCCCCTGTGCTCGAATTCGATCTTTATCCTGCCCTGTCTTGCCTGCCTGAGGATCTCGCGCACCTCACCCGGGATGTCCCGGAGAAGATGCAGGAATTCTGAACCCGAATCAAAGATGTCCCCTGCGACCCGTTTTGGATTGAGCCTGTCTATTTGTATCCGCCTGATAAACGGGGCCGCCTGCTTGATGGCATCAAAATCAGGATCCAGCATCGTGCCGAGGCTTTCCTCGGTCGCGAACGCCTTCAGCATGAGGAAAAGGTCCGGAAGGATGCGCAGGCGATGTCTCGCGGTCATTTCGACGAGATTCTGCAACAGCTTGCCCATTTCCAGCTCTTTCAGCGGACGGTAGAAATACCTGTCTATGAATTGCGCCACATCCCTCTCCAGGCCGGACGAGTCTATGTTTTCATCGGGAACGGTGAGCGCCACGAGGGAACGAGCCGCCTTTGCCTCATCACGCCGCGCGATTCCCATGATCAGGTCGGCGAAGTCTTCCCGCGCCTGCCTCCCGATCCTGCCCATCATGCCGAAGTCCAGATAACATATGATATTATCGGGGAGTATGAATACATTGGCCGGGTGGGGATCTGCGTGAAAAAATCCATGAACAAAGATCTGCTTGAGGATCAGGTCGAATCCGCGGCGGGCAATCTTCCGCCTGTCAAGCCCTGCCTCTTCGAGCCTTTCCAATTCGGACGCCTTTATACCGTCTATATATTCCATGGTGAGTATGCGCCTGGTAGTTGCCTCCCGGTAGACCCGGGGCACATAGAGAGTGCGCTCGCTAAGGAACTGGGCGGCAAACCGTTCAGCATGGCCCGCTTCCAGGGTATAGTCGAGCTCCATTTCCAGGGTCCGGGCAAATTCCTCCACGACGCGCGTGGGCCGGTGAATTTCCATAGCCTTCAGGTGTTTTTCCATGAGGGTGGCAAGATGGAACATGATTTCCAGGTCAACTTCGATGATCTTCCTGATATCAGGTCGCTGGACCTTGACAATCACTTCTTCACCATTGACAAACCTTGCCCTGTGGACCTGCCCAATGGAGGCGGAAGCCAGTGGAGTTTCGCTGAAGTCCTGAAAATTACGCTCAAGAGGAGCGCCCAGCTCTTTCTCCACGGTCTCTTTCACCTGATCGAAACCGAAGGCAGGCACCTCATCCTGCAACTTTGCCAGTTGACGGACGAACTCCACGGGCAGCAGGTCGGGCCGGGTGGAAAGGATCTGGCCCATCTTGATGAACGTGGGTCCCAGTTCTTCCAGCGCCATCCTCACCCTTTCCGCTCGGGAAAGGGTCTCAATCTTTTCTCTGTGTTTACGGGAGATCATCTGCAGACCGACCTCCAGGTATTGCTCTATCTTGAGAGTATCGATCAGGTCTCCAAACCCATATTTGAAGAGGACGGTAAGGATCTGGCGATATCGCTGGATATGGCGGTAGGTCGTGCCGATCACGCCTATTTTGCGGATATCCATATGGGGTCTCCTTATAAATCCGCTCAACGTCGGCCATCTTTGATTTTGGAAGCCCCAGGAATCAGGGTCTGGGTATTTACTACCCCGGGGAGATGGATCACCGTGTCGTGAACGAACTGGCCGATAATCTCGGCATCTGAAGCGAGGAGTTCTCTTGTCAGCACGATTTTCACGAGCATGTCCACGTCACCATGGACCGAATGGACCTCCCGTACTTCATCCATCGCAAAGAGCCTCTCCATGACGTTGAATTCGTTTTTCGGCTTGACGCGCATCAGGATGAATGCCGTGATCTCCCTTTTCATTTCGGGGTATTCAGTTTCTTTCATGTTTGCCATTTTGGTTTGAAATTCCTCCATGTCTTTGGGAATAAGGCGGTCGACTCCCATGCCGTATTTCCTCGCCTGACCTCTTTCCCATTGATGATAGGAGATATAGGTATAGAGATCATCAATGGTGCGCCGGGAGAAGAAGCGTATAATACCTGCCTTTTCTATCAGCGCATGTAACGGGCTGTAAATGCGTATGTGCCAGTCGGCTGCGGCCTCTTGAAGGGAAATGCCGGTTTTTCCTTCCTTTTCAAGATAAGCGCGGTGGTCCGTGATCTGCTTCATAAGATAAGGGTATTGTCCCACCTCTGTCAAATCAATGGTCGCAGACAGACCGCTACTTTCCTGGAAATCGCTTCGTTCCCGGTAAAGGATATTATCGAAGGTGCCCCTCGAAGGCATGAGTTCCACAATGTGGGCGTCAACGCTCTTGAGTCCCAAAGCCTTTGCCGCGGAAATCCGATGATTGCCGTCCAGGACATAGTATTTATCCTTTATCTGATAAAGCTTGACCGGCGGGAGTGCTCCCCCTTCTTTCATGACGTGCTTGATGGCGTCGAGCCGATCTTTGGGGAGATGATCTTTGGGGCGGAATCTGCTGTCAAAATCCTGGTATCTCCCCACACTCCCCACAATCTGATCGAGCGGTACAGGACGGATTCCTCGTTTGACGGGCTCAAACGCCTCTTCTTTCTGTTGGTCCTTTTCAAAGCTCTTGACCTCATCCTTTCCCCGTCTCCGCTTCAGGGCTTTTTTGACTGTATCAAATAAACTGGTCACGTCCGACCTCGAAGAGATAATAACCGCAGGTATTGATAACCCTGGTGCTGTTCACCACGGTTTCGCGCAAAGAGATATCAGACGCATCAAAATGGATATGCCCGTGGACAAAAAAGCCCGGCGAATATTTATCGATGAGCCACCTGAAAATTTTAAATCCTCTATGGCACCGGTCTTCCTGATCGTGAATGTGCCTTGGAGGTGCGTGGGTGACCACCATATCGATGCCCCCCTTCAGCCAGATCCCCGGCCTGAGTTTCCAGACCATCATTCTCATCTGGCTTTCCGTATATTGATGGGGACCACCATTATACCAGTAAGAACCTTCCAGGCCCAGGATATTGATCCCTCTTAACCGAACCAGCCGCGCGTGAATATTGGTACAGTCCCCTGAAGGTCTCGACTGATGACGGATATCATGATTACCATGCACGTAGTAAAGGGGAACCCCAAATGCATCCGCAAGAAAAGCGAGATATTCGGGAGGGAGGTCCCCGCAGGAGATGATCAGTTCCACCCCTGTAAAGCGCCCTGGTTCAAAGCGGTCATAGAGGAGAGGCTCCACATAATCTGAGACGGACAAGATCTTCATGCAAGCACCGATTCTCAGCGGGGGACCGGTCCCAGAGTGACCTGTACAAAATCGTCGGGCCTGATCCATTTGCTGAATGCGGCCTGGATTTCCCGGGCCGAGATTTTCAGGTACCGTTTGGCGCCCCGCACCGGTTCATCCAGGGACAGCTTTTCCACTGCCAGTTCGAGAAGCGTTTCACCGATATCATGTATGCTCGACTCGGAGAGCGGAACCTGCCTGAGCAGCAATGTTTTCGCCCTTTTCATTTCTTCCGGCGTAATGGAATTGTTACGCATCTGTTCCAAATTGCGTACCACAAGCGTGCGGGCCCTGGACACATTCCCGGGGTCGCAACCATAGACTACACCGAACACCGATCGGGTCTTCCGCGCCTGGAGAAAGGCCTGGACCACGTAAACGAGGCCTTCCCTTTCCCGCAGATCCCGGTAAAGCCTAGTGGCATAGAAGCCCCCGGAGAGCACGTGAAGGCCGACATTCAACGGGTAGTAATCGGGATGTCCCCGTGTGATCCCGAGGGTTTCAACCAGGGTCACCCGATCCTGCACTCGGGTCTTGTCCGGTACCACCGCAGTCGAGGGCTTGTTCGGCGGAACAGCAGGCAGGTCCGTCTCTGGTTTTGGCCCTTCGGATTTCCAGGCACGGAAATATTTTTCAAAGGTCGCTTTTGCCTTTTCGGGGGTTACCTTTCCAATGACGACAATGGTCGTGAGGTCCGGGCGAAAGGTGCTCTTATAGTATGCCTTGACCTGCTGAAGGGTAAGAGGCTTGACGCTTCCCGGGGTCGCCTGCCGCTGTCTCGGATCGTTTTTCGGATAGAGTCTTGCCAAAAGAGCGCGTCTTGACAAATAAGACGGGCTCCGCAGTTTGCCCGCTATGTGTGCAGCAGTTTCCTCTCGGACTATTGTGAACGCGCGGAGAGGCAGACCCGGGTGAAGAAGGTTATCCGCAAGGAGTTCCACACCCCGCTCAAAATGGTCCGACAGGACGCGCAGGGAAAAACTGCTTCCCACCTTCAGGTCGGCGGCGATGTCATCCACTTCTTTTTGAAAACTCAGGCGATCATGCGTGGTGGTTCCGTATGAGAACAGGCCTTCCAGGACTTCCGTGATTCCCTCCTGCCCGGCGGGTTCCTGCAGTTCGGGAGTGTTCTTGATACGTCCATACACGCTCACCGTGTTGCTGATGGTCTCCGGCTGGATAATCAGGCGGAGTCCGTTGGACAACGTTGTTTCCGAGGGGTGAATTCCGGACACGGGAGCAGGAGGTAGCTGCACGGTTTTTCTCGCCCACTGGGGCAGTGAAACGGCTTTTATCTGTTCCGGGATGAACGACTCGGTTCCACGAAATCCCTTTGAAGGGACAGGCTTCCCGGATTCCTGTGGTGTCAGCACTCCTACAACGGCAGTCTGATTTGTCAGGTATTCACGCGCAACACGGTTCACATCCGAGGTCGTTACCACCCTGATCGCCTCAATATCGTCATCAGGTGAATTTCGCCCTTCCAGAGCAACGGCCGTGGCCCATTCGCCCGCAAGGCCTTTGATGGAGTTTTTCCGGAATTCAGCAGCTGCGATTTCTCTTCGCTTTGCGGCCTTCACCAGATCCTCGGGGATACCGTTTTTCAGATAGTCGTCAATGACTCCCTTGAGAAGGCCGACGACCTTTTCCCCCTTCTGACCTTTTGGGAAACCCCCAACGGCATAGCCGAGGCCCACGTCTTTGAAGGTCGTGTTGTTGAATTCTGAGAAAAGGACCTTGCCTTCGGCCGCGAGCCCATAAATCTTCCCACGCTGGCTGTCCAGGACATCTGCCAGGATCTGAGCCGCAGCAAAATCCCTGTTTTTGTATCCGGGCAGCCGGTAGGCAACAATTGCCATGGCGTACGGGAGATCGGATGCAAGCCGGATTTCAGTCGGTTTGAGCGGCTCAAGTCTTATCTTCGGACGCGACGGGAGGGGGCGGGAAGGGATATGGCCGAAGAGACGTTTGACCAGGTCAAGGACCCGTGCCGGCTCCACATCGCCTGCGATCACAAGGACCGCATTGTTGGGGACATACCAGGTATCATGGAATTCTTTGAGCATGGCGCTGGTGGTTTTGTCAAAAGAAGAGCGTGTTCCAAGGGCATCATGAGCATAAGGGGAGCCAGCAAACATGTGCGCCAGCAGGCGGGAATAGAAGACATACATGGGGCTGGACAGGTCCATTGCCACTTCCTGCTGGATGGCGCCCCTTTCTTTCGTCCAGAGCTCCTCACTATCCGAAACATTTGCCATACGTATGGCCTCGATTCTGAGGACAGTCTCCAACTCATCCGCCGGCACGGTGAAAAAATACTGGGTCATCGTCTGTTGGGTGAATGCATTGGACCTGCCGCCCATTGCCGCTGTCAGGCTGGCAAGCTGCCCGGCGGAGAGTTCCTTGCTGCCGCGAAACATCATGTGCTCCAGGGCATGCGCCATACCGGGAAATCCCGGAGGTGCTTCATTGGAGCCCGCCAGGTAGCTGAGGCGGATGGTCACCGTTGGCGCCAGGGCGTTCCTCAGGACCACAACCTCCAGCCCGTTTTGCATGGTGGTTCGAACTGCATCCCCGGAAGCGGCCCCTGCCGGGAGAGCGGTCCACAGGAGCAGAAAAAGAAACAGAAAGAAGACGATACTGCCGAAAAATGCTTTGATTTTATTGGTATTGATCAAAATGGTCTCCTGTCTTGAATCGCCGCAAAGAGGGTCTTTTTCAAAAAACAGGCGAAAACACGCGGCAGATGTCTTCAGAGAACTTCCGCATCCTGCTTTTTCGAGCTATTTCTCCCATGCTGACTTCCCGGCAATCCTCCAGAACGGCATTCATGATGCTCATGACCTGTTCCACGCTCTTGGAATCATAGAGGAAGGTGGCAATCTCGAAATTGAGTTGAAAACTCCGCATATCCATGTTTGCCGACCCTACCACAGCGAGTCGCTTGTCAATGGCAATCAGTTTTGCATGAAGCATACCCGGTTGATAACAATAGAAACGCACGCCGGCCCGCATGAGATCGATGCGGTAGGACTGTCCGGCGAGGTCCACCAGCGGATGATTGGATTTCTCCGGCATAATGAGACGCACGTCGCATCCCATTCTTGCCGCCAGTTCCAGGGCAGCTGAAAGAGCATCGTCGGGGACAAAGTAGGGGGTAATCACCCATATGCTCTCCTTCGCCCTGCTGAGCGCGGCGAGGACCCCTGAATAGAGCGGCCTCCCAGGTACGTCAGGCCCATCACCCACGACCTGAAGTATGGTCCCGTCGTCATGCAATTTCCGGGGAGCCGCCCATAGACGATCAGGGTCAGCGGGCTCACCTGTGCTGTAGGTCCAGTCCTGCCAGAAGATGCTCCGCACGTATTGGGCCCCTGTTCCTGCAATCATCATGGAGACATCCTTCCACCGATTCTTGTATGGATTTGGCCCCATGTATTCCCGGGCCAGGTTCATGCCGCCTACGAAGGCTTTTTCGCCGTCAACGATGGCTATTTTTCTGTGATTTCGAAGGTTCGCGGACCAGCGTCTTCGAAGCGGAAGCAAGGGCAGGAAAATTCCAACCTTACCGCCCGCATTCAAAAGAGGCTCAACGAAACGGCCCCGGGCGAACAGGGAACCAAGAGCGTCCAGCAGTAAACGAACCTCAAGGCCCTCCTTCGCCTTTTGTGCGAGGAGGTTCAGCAGGGCTTTCCCCACCTCATCCCGACCCAGGATGAAGGTGGCTATCTCAATGGTGCTTTGCGCGCCTTTCAGGAGTCGGACGAGTTCGTTAAACGCCTTGATACCATCATCGACAATGCTGATGGTATTATTCCGGTCAGGGGGAAAGGTGCCGGCCCGTACCAGGAGCTGAGCTATCCTCCGGTTATCGGCTGAAAGCGCGTCGAGAGTAGCAAAACCGGGATCAGACTTTTCATCCCGGGTTCCCCAATCCTTCTTCAAACTGACCTTTTTTATCCTCCGGCCTCCAATCAGGAAATAGAGCGGCACTCCCAGATAAGGAACAAGGCCGATGGCCAGGACCCAGGCGATCGTTGCACCGGGATGACGCCGTTCGAGCAAGATCCTCGGGATCAAGACGATGGCAAGGAGATACCCTGCGATTTCAAGGGAATGGGCAATGAGCCACTGGGAGATGTTCATGCCGAATATAGATACCATACGCCCCTTTGTGTTTTCAACCTTATTCCAGTTACGTTTATATTGAGAAATGGAGGACTATCGCCTTTTGGAATCGTCGTCGGATTGAGATGTGGCAGGAAGGCGAATGGTAAATGTGGAACCTTTTCCCAGTGCGCTCTCCACGGTGATTGAACCCCCGTGAGCCTTCACCACGGCCCGAACAAGGCTCAAACCCAGACCCAAGCCCCGTTGGTGGCGGCTCTGATCACCTCTATAGAGCCGTTTCCATATCCTCGCATTATCCGCCTCAGGGATGCCTATTCCTTGGTCCGCGATGGAGATGAACACAGCATTCTTGCCCTTTTCGGCGGTCATCTCTATTGGCCGTCCCTGTTCCGGGCTGTACTTGACGGCGTTGTCCAGGAGGTTTGCCAGAACCTGGGACATCCGGGCAGCATCCGCCGAGATGATGAGGTCGTGCGGCGCTTGAACACGGATACTGATACCCTTGTCTTCGGCCACATACGCATAGAGGTCTGCAGCCGATGCCAGTAATTCCTGGACATTGAGCGTTTGACGGTTCAGCCTCATTGCACCGGTTTCCGCCTCTGAAATATCCATGAGGGTGTTGAGCATGGTAAGGATCTGGTCTGATTCCTCGATGCATCTGCCCAGCGTTTCCTTGCAGGCATCCGCATCCAGGTTCGACTGCATGGCTATTTCAGCTATGCCTCGCAGCCTGGTCATGGGGGTGCGGAGGTCGTGAGCCACATTATCCAGGGCGCCCTTCATTCCCAGGATCAGGGCTTCAATCTGCTCAAGCATTCCGTTGAAGAGCGTGACCAGTTCGTCCAGTTCATCGCCGGTACCCGGCCCGGGGACCCGCGCGGTCATGTCCCCTGTTTCGACTGAACGGACGGTGTGAATCAGCGCCCGGATCGGGCGGAGTGCCCTGAAGGAAAGGAAGGCTCCTCCGGCAAAACCGAAGAAGATCAGTGGAATAAGGACCGCCGTAAAGATCTCCCGAAACCGTTCGAGCAGCTTTTCTCTTTCCCCCAGAGTCTCTCCCACCTGCAGCCAGTGGTGGTCCGGCAGAAGGAAAGTCTCTATCTGAAGTGCATTCCCGTCATCAGTGGAGCGGAGTACGCTCCACCGCTGCCTTTTATCCGGGGGAGATGTTTCAAGCGCCTTGATATCGAATCCGGCCCATTGATACCCGAGCCTCAAAAACAGGGTCCTGTTTTCCGCATCCGCAAACCGGATAAAGAAAGGTCTCTTTTGCTGGAATTTCTTGATGGAGTTGATCTCCTTTTCCAGAGCGGGAATCCCGCCTTTCTCATATAACGCCACCAGTTCTTTGAGTTTCAGATGAATGATCTCTCGATCGTGTTTCTCCATGGTGGAGGAAAGAAGGAGGTATGCAATCGTGAAAAGCAGGAGGGAAACAAGAATCAAAATGATGGAATACCAGGCCGTTAACCTGAAGCCGATGGTCTTCGGAATCTTATGAAGATCTTTTAAGAACATATCCGACGCCGCGTATGGTGTGTATCAGCTTTTCCTCGAAGTCCTTGTCAATCTTGTTTCTCAAGCGGCATAGAAGAACGTCCACCACATTTGTCTGGGGATCGAAATGGTAATCCCAGATATGTTCCAGGATCATGGTCCTCGTGAGGATCCTTCCCTGGTTCCTCATGAGGTACTCAAGGAGTGCAAACTCCCGGGGTTGCAGTTCAATATTCACATCACCCCTTTTTACGTCTCGCGTTACTATGTTCAGGTTCAGGTCGCCCGTTTGCAGGAGGACCGGATCCTCTGTTGTGCTGCTCCTTCTGATGGCGGCCTGGATCCGGGCCAGAAGTTCCGCGAATGCAAATGGTTTGGTCAGATAATCGTCGCTGCCGGTCATCAGTCCCTTGACCTTGTCTTCAACAGAGCGCTTGGCACTGAGAATGATAACGGGCACTCTGGTATCCTTTTTTCTGAGCTCGCGGATCAGGCTCAGGCCGTCCAACCGGGGCAGCATGATGTCGACGATGATCGCGTCGTAGTTCTCTCCCAGCGCAAGATCGAGACCTTCCATGCCGTCAACCGCATGATCAGTCACGAATCCGGATTCCTTCAATCCCTTGGCCACGAAGGAGGCAATTTCCAGATCATCTTCTACCAGGAGAATTTTCATGGTCGGCCTCTTCTTATCTTACCCGGATCTGCACGTACCCGGTTCTTCCGCTCCGATGGTCCAGAGCGAGAAGGGTGAGTCTCTGATGCGGTCTCACGCGTCTGACCAGATTCATAAGCCCTTCAATACCCTGAACAGAGCGCCCTTCTATTTCCAGAATCAGATCTCCCACCTCAAATCCTTGCTCGCCAAAGGGGCCGGCTGGATCCACCCAGGTAATAATGACCCCTTTTTGTGTGTCCAAACCGAATTTTCTGGCGACCTTCGGCTTTAAGGGCGCTGCGTCAATCCCCAGATGCGCTTTAAGAGACGCCGCCTCCCTATGGATCGCCTGCTCAAGATTGCCGATCCTGACCGGGATCTCCCGTGTTTCATCATTCCTGATGATCGTGATCCTTACCTGTTCCCCAATGGGGCTGATTGCAACTTCGCTCCTGAGGGCGCTCCCATCGGAGATTTCTTTCCCCCTGTAGCCGGTGATAACATCTCCTCGTCTTACCCCTGCCTTTTCAGCGGGACCTCCCTTTACCACATCAGCCACGAGGGCTCCCCTGGACGAACGCAAACCAAAGGACGTTGCAAGTTCCGGCGTGAGGTCCTGGGTGCTGACCCCCAGCCAGCCGCGAGCCACTTTCCCGTTTGTCATGAGGCTCTTGGCCACATAGAGGGCCATGTTGCTCGGAATGGCAAATCCAATTCCCTCAAATCCGCCCGACTGAGAAACGATGGCCGCGTTTATGCCGATCACTTCACCATTCAGGTTGAGCAGCGGTCCTCCGCTGTTTCCCGGGTTAATGGCGGCATCGGTCTGGAGAAAATCCTGATAACTGCTTGGATCGGTAATGCCCGTTCTATGCTTGGCACTGATGATGCCTTGCGTGACGGTCTGATCCAGGCCCCTCGGATGACCGATGGCGACTACCCAGTCGCCTACCTCCATCTTGTCGGAGTCTCCAAAAGTGACGTGCGGGAGAGGCGACGAAGAGGAGATTTTTATCACGGCAAGGTCGGTTTTGGGATCCGCGCCAATCAACTTGGCATCATACCTCTTTCCGTCTGCCAGGAGCACGCTGATTTCCTCTGCTCCGGCAACTACGTGATTATTTGTAAGAATATGGCCGTTCGGGTCCATGAGCATGCCGGTGCCAAGACCCTTCAGCTCCCGTTTGAACTTACGGGGCATACCGGGCACGTCAAAGAAGAAACGGAAAAAAGGGCTGTTATCAAAGGGCAGGAATGGATTCGCTATTTCCTCGCGCTGGGTCACCTCTATATGGACAACGGCAGGGATGTTGTGTTTCGCGATTTGTCGAATCGCGCTTGTCAGGTCTATGGATCCGACTGGAGCTGCCGCCTGGACCCACGTGGAAAAGAGAACAACAGAGAACACGGCGGTTAGGGCCCAGAGGTAAAGTACACCCCTGAAACGGCCATCAGTTTTGTTCTTCATGACAAAGAGCCTCCTCACGTTGAAAAAGGATACCATATTTTCCCGGGCGAGAGAAATAGAACAATGTGCAGTTTCACAGCAACCAGAAGCGGCCGGCTAAAAAACCTCGTGCAGTGTGCCCCGTCGCCAGCGGGAACACATTCCCGCATTCCGGCTTTTGATCTGTTTCAAGGATAGTGTTTGATTATTTCCGGCAGATTTCAAGAAGGTTACAATTTTGAAAGGATATGGTATCACTCGAAAAAATAACTGCAGAGCCCCCCGGAAAGAACGGTCGGTAATTTACCCTTCCAGCACTTTTCGAACGGCTTCCAAAAGGCTCTCTACTTTGAAGGGTTTCTCCACAAACTCCTTGGAGCCCGACACAGTGCGATCATTTTCCGAAACTTCCTGCAAGCAGCCGCTCGCAACGATAATATTCATGTCCGGATTGAGCTGCAACAGTTCATCCATACATTGACGTCCTCCCATCCCGGGCATGTTCACATCCAGAATAACAAGATCGATTTCATCGCCTCTGTTTCGACAAACCTTCAGGGCCTGTTCTCCGTTATCTGCCAGAACGACTGAATATCCGAAGTGTTCCAGGATGTCCCTGGTCGTTTTTCGAACCATTTCTTCGTCGTCCACCACCAATATGGTTTGTGTTCCCCGTGGTAATTCGTCTTCTGTTTGACGCGCTGGTTGCTCTTCGGGTTCCCCACTCTCCAGGACCGGCAGGTAAATCTTGAATGTGGTGCCGTTGCCGGGGGCGCTGGAGCACGTAATATAGCCCTTGTGCGCTTTCAGAATCCCGTATACCATGGCCAAGCCAAGACCCGTTCCCTTGCCGGTCTCCTTTGTGGTGAAGAATGGCTCAAAGATGTGATCGAGCAGCTTTCCATCTATTCCACACCCGGTATCGGATACCGTCAAAAGGACATATGTTCCCTTTCTTGCTCCCGGATGTGTCTTGCAGTACTCTTCATCCAGGAACACGTTCCTTGTTTCAAAGACGAGCTTCCCTCCTTCCGACATAGCGTCCCTGGCATTCACGCTTAGATTCATGATGACTTGTTCGAATTCTCCCGGATCACAGTTTACAAGGCCGAGGTCTTTTGAGAGATGTAATTCAATGGCAATCATCTTCGGCAATGTCCTTTCAAGGACCCTGCAGGCCTGAATGATGGCATGGTTCAGATTGAGCGGCTTCGGCTTGCTTGCCGTCTTTCTGGCATACACAAGAAGCCGTTTGGTAAGAGCACCTCCTCTCCTGGCCATGTTCTCAATGGCTTCTATTTTTTCGTATTCATCATCGCTCAGGTTTTTGTCCAGCAGCAGAATCTGAGCATAGCCCAAAATTCCCTGCAGGAGGTTATTGAAGTCATGGGCTATCCCCCCTGCAAGGGTGCCTACCGCCTCCATCTTCTGGGCGTGTCGAAGCAGTGCCTCAAGCTTTCTTCGTCCGGTCATGTCAAGAAAAAAGGAAATAATCAGGGTTTCTCCTCTCAGGGGAATGACCTTGGAGAACATGAGCGCATTGATGACAGTACCATCCTTGGCCCTGAAATCCATCTCCATTCCATCGACTCTCCCTGACGCCTGTATTTCCTTGAGAAATCGATGCCGTTCTTCTTCAGAATAAAATCCCAGTTCGGTGGTCGTTTTTCCGATGATTTCTTCCCTGGAAAAATTGGTGAGTTCGCAGAATTTCCGGTTTACCTCTCGGAGCCTTCCTGTCTCTACGTCAGTCAAGGCAATGCCCTGGGGGGAGAGATCAAAAATGGTCCGGAACATGGATTCACTCTCCTCCAGGGCCGCTCGCATCCTCTTGCGTTCACTGATATCCCTCAAGACTCCCTGGACACCTATGGGATTTGCTGCACCGTCATAGAGAAAAGCCAGCTTCAATTCTCCCCAGAAGGTAGAACCGTCTTTTCGTACATATTCATATTCCATGAGGGGGACATTGACATCTCTTGCATCTCTTGCCAGGGCTGCAAATTTCCGGAAATCTCTTTTTCCTTTTTCGTATGAATCGGGAGCCATATAGCTCGTCAAGTCATTGTTCAGGGCTTCGTCCACGGAAATCCCGAATAGCGATGTCACTGAGGGACTTACAAAAGTTATTTTGAAATCCATATCCTGGACGAAAATGAGATCCCGAATGTTCTCGGCCAAGAATCGATATTTTTCCTCTGCTTGCACCTGTTCAGAATGATCTTGCATATCCCTCGCAATTTCTCCTTTCGGACGGGCACCTGACAGCCAGCGCTTCGCAGCGATTGGTGGACCGCCATATGCCAAAAAAATGGCAGCGCCTCTCAGGGGCATTGGAAGGAGCTGCCGGAGAGGCATCCTTGCAAATCTCACAGATATTCCAGCTAATTATATGAATTGACGCCAAAATTAGGGATCTATTTCCCATATCAAGAAACAGGTTTTTGCAAGGAGCATGCCGTACACAAGGTGTGCTTCGACACCCGATTTCATCTGCGGATACATGACCATGCCCCTACTCCCGATCTTTGCGTTGCCTGCGTTGGTAGGAATATTCGAGTAGCCCATCAAAGGCGAGTGTCAGCATGAACAGAAACATGAGGATGTATTTTACATAGATCCTGCCGACGGTCCGACAGTACAGTCCGGCAATACTCAAGTATTTCATGAAACCC
>Ga0315542_1000099_pt1 | contig 43676 bp, 42 predicted proteins | sample SalMarSW160120MG_FD_202541 | JGI IMG/M metagenome (GOLD analysis project Ga0315542, IMG submission 202541) | Salt marsh sediment microbial communities from the Plum Island Ecosystem LTER, Massachusetts, United States - Salt Marsh Sediment SW1601-20 ...
TGGATGAGTATATTAACCTTTTTGTAGACACACAGAATTTTAACGCATTGATGGAGTTAATTGAAGTTGTCTGGCCAGATCGGAATCCGCATGAAATTATTCTCACGTTAATAGCTGAAGAGGGGGTAATCTTAGAAAATAGGAAGGTTATCGGATTGAATTTATCAGATATTGAGTTATTCTCTTTCCCACAGGCGATAGTAAAGTTCAATTCATTAAGGGACTTAGATCTACGTGCTAATTATCTTGCAGAAATACCAGAAGATATTCACAAGTTAAGGAAACTGAAAAAATTATATTTAGGTACTTGCGAAATTGCTAAACTACCTGATTCCATTTGTGATCTCGATTCACTTGAAGTAGTATATTTAGGTGATAATACATTAGAAACTTTACCTCAAAATATCGGAAATCTAAAAAACTTGTACCAGTTGAGTTTATCTCATAACCGCATTCATGAACTGCCCAAATCATTTTGCGATTTAAGCTCTCTTGAAAGGTTAGATTTATCAAAAAATGAAATAATGAGCCTTCCTAACTGTTTTCAAAGTTTAAATTCATTAGGGTATTTAGATTTGCGTGAAAATCCCATTGTAAATGATGATTTTGAAATTGAAAGAATAAAGCTAATGAATATAAAAAAGTTTTATCATTAAAAGTATCTATACATTCGAATCGTCTTTTAAAGTCCAAATGTCTCTATCAAATAATTTTAGTTTTGGTGTCCTGTTCTTCTTGCTGCAATTTGTCCAACCTTTCTACCAGGCGGAGCATTGCGTGAAGTAGTGGTAGATTTATGTGCACTCTGTTTTGCGCCTCCTCCGTATGGATGGGATACTGCGTTCATTGTAACTCCTCTAACGACAGGCCATTTTTTTGCTTTTGAACGGTATAAATAAAAGCTATTCCCAGCCTTAAGTAAGGGTTTATCTGGTCGACCCCCTCCTGCAACCACGCCAATTGTGCACAAACAAGTATCGTTAAACCATCGTGTCTTTTTTGATCTAAATAATACCTCAACTTTATCTTTAGATTTATTTCTCACGATTGCTGCAACTCCTGAAGCCCGTGCGAATTTACCCCCATCTTGGGGAGTTCCTTCAATATTAAATACTAAGGTTCCAAGTGGCACTTTTTTTAAGGGTAAAATATTGCCAACTTCCACATCGACGCCATAGCCCGTTTTAGATTGCGAAAATTCTTCTCCTTCATAAATTCCTTCGGGTGGCAGCCATAAATCTGAAACGCCATCCTCATACTTTATACGAGCTACTGGAGCACCTCTCCCTGGTGAGTGAATTAATTCAATTACTTTAAAAGTCAATTTTTTTTCTTTTTCTTTCAGTGCGCGGTATTTCACTTTACCTACGTGGCGATGACCTGGAGAACGTGCCCATAAGTTTCCGCGACCTTTCCTTTGAACGAGGATGCGTTTACCCATTTGTATCACATCATAACTAAGAATTATGAAATTAAATTATGTAAAGTATAAATTTTTTATGATTTTCGTGTATATTCATGAATTCATGGACTTAAAACATGTAAATTTATACATGAGGATTATAACTTTTTATTTTTTAGCAGGTGATCGATGTTATAATTAAAAGCAATGGGTATCTCTCGTTGAAGAAGTTCTCCTGCGATATTCGTGAGTAATAAATCTTTAATCTTTTTTGGATCTTGTGTTTGTCCTAAAACCCATCCAAGTTTCACGTATGCGACTTCGGGGAGTAAATTTTTTCCGGGTATCACTCCAATGTTCTGCAATTCTCTTCCCGTAGAATAAACATCCATTGCAACAAATCCGTGTAGTGTCTGCGTGGTCATTAATACGGTAATTCCTTGTCCAATTGCTCTTTCAATTGATTTGTAAAGCGATGTACTGACATGTCCTAAGCCCGTACCAGCTAAAACAATCCCCTTGTACCCCTTATCAATATAAAAATCAATAAGATGGCTCTCCATTCCAGGGTATGAATAGACGAGGGCAATCTTATTTTCGAATTCAGTTTTAATCTGTAATTCCGAATCATTCCGTTTTCTCACATTATCCTTGAAATACTTAATTTTTCTATCTTTAACCATGCCTATTGGAATGTCATCAATCGTTCGAAAGGTATCACGGACGGAAGAATGCATTTTTCTTACAAGAGTTCCTCTATGAATTAAGCCATACTCATGAGAAGTTGAACCGAGCATCACTAAAACCACTTCAGCTAAATCCGAAGTTGCTACTGTTGCTGCGTTAATTAAATTCATAGCAGCATCTGAAGACGGTCTATCAGAACTTCTTTGACTACCAGTTAAGACTATAGGAAATGGTAAATCTTTTAACATAAAAGATAAGGCAGCGCTGGTGAAACTCATTGTATCTGTTCCGTGTCCTATTATTACTCCGTCTTTTCCGTTGTCAAAAGCCTTTTTAATTTCTTCAGCTAATTTTTGCCAGAATTCGGGACGCATATTTTCAGATAAAATCTCAAAAACCATCTTGCATTCAAGGTTGCATATTTCTGCCAGTTCTGGAACGGAACTAAATAATTCTCCGGGAGTAAATGAAGGAATGACAGCTCCAGTGGTATAATCTAATCTAGATGCAACCGTTCCCCCAGTACCTAATAGAATCACGTTGGGTAACTTTTTATTAAAAGGGAATTTTTTTTCGGGTATTTTATACAGAGCTTCCTTTTTTCCAACGTTTTTAATTTCCAAAATTTCATCCACGTGAATTCCAATATTATAATTGTTTTCAAGTTTTATTTCAATGAAATTAGGTGCAGCAGATTCAGCTCTTGGTAAAATGATTCCTTCAAGGATAGTTTTAGCCGTTTTTAGTTGAACGATATCCCAAACTTCGAGATTTTCTTTTTCCAAGAGATTTTTTGCCTTTTCTTTATATCCCTTTAATTTATTTTCCATTTACTTCAACTCCTTTATCTTCTTCACTAACAAATCTTTTAATTTGTCTGCAACTATAGCACCATCAATCTTTCCTCGCATTTGCTTCATTACGTCACCCATTAAAGGACCCATTGCCTTCATTTCACGTTCCTTTACTATAATAATGTTATTATCAATTATCTGAGAAATAATTTCTGTTAATTTTTCGATTGAGACACTTTTTATGTCAAGTTTTTCTTTTATTTGACTTATGCTCAATTTAGGATGTTCAGATTTCGCAATCATCAAGTCTTCGATCGCTTCTTTACTAATATTTTTGTTTTTTAATTCAGTAAATATTTGTATATAATCTTCATCGTTAATATTATCAATTTCCTTTCCATCTCGCTTAAGAGCGATTGAAGTTTCTAATAGGGTGCTCAATATTATTGAGGGATTATCAGAATAAATCTTAATAAGCCTTTCGAAGAGTTCTAATTTTCCACTAAAGATTAATTCCTTTATCATTCTTGATTCAGTGTCATATTTTTTTGAATAATCTGTAATGACATCCCACGGATATTTTGGCAAATTTGCTCGGATTGCATCAATTTCCTCAACTTTATTCATAATTGCTTTAGAATCTGTATCAGGGTACAGCCGAGCTCCTCCGTGTAATTCTCTTAGGAATTCTGTATTTCCACTTTCAAGTGCCCTACGTGTTTCGGGGGGAACTCCATCAAAAGCCAATTTTACACGATCAATAATTACTTTAGTAGCCTTCTTAATTTCGTTCATTGAACCTAAAATAAGAACAAAAGAATCATTCTTTTTTACATCTAATTCTTGATGAATTTTTTTGATATCCTCATCAGAAAATTTATACTTTCCTAAATGTTCGTCAGAATGGATTAATCCCTTTAATCCACTGATAGATTTTACTTTACTACTCACCTCAGTTCCAAATCGATAATCTGGCATCAATTCTTTTCCAAAAATTCCTTGAAATCCTTGAAATTTAAAACCCCATAATTTTTTTCCAGATTTAATTCCCTTAGAAATAAAATTTGATTTTGATTTTGCTAGGGATTTACTCAAATCTTTATCATTAGCGGGAATATCTTCCGCTTTTAAATTCCGCTTTTCTAGTTCTTCCTTTATTTCTACTAATTTAATTTGGCGTGAAATTTCATGATCTATTAAGAGAGGGATCCAATCCAATTTTTGTACGCCTTTAATTTCTATTCTAGTACCGGCTTTTATGCTTACATTTATATCTTGTCTAATTGAACCTAACACTTTTTTGACTTGAGTTGACCAAAGTAATAAACCTATGCGTTCAGCGCATTCCCGGCATTCGAGAGGATCAGTAATATCAGGATCGGTGGTAACCTCCACTAGAGGTATCCCTAATCGATCTAATCGAAAGTAATTGATTTTATTTTCAGTTTTAATTTTTCTCGCTGCATCCTCTTCTAGGCTCAATATATCGATACCAATTTTTTTTCCGTTCTCAAGTAAAACATAACCATCAGTTCCAAGAATCATAGTTCTCTGGAAGCCTGAGGGAACGCTTCCATCAAGATAATTTTTCCTGCAAACGTGCATCTCTTCAATGATGTTTGCATTTAAAAGTGCTGCTATCTGAAGAGCTATACTTCTAGCCTCATTATTACATAAAAAAGGAGGAGTATCATCCATCTCATAAGTACAAATTACATCATTATACCCCTCATAGGTAACATTCATTCCTTTTTCATATTCTGTAAGCATTGCTTTATCAAAGGTACCCATTTCACCTAAAACTGGGCGCATCAATCGCTTTATGGTAAAATCGGGATTTCTTGTTCCTTGAAGTTCTGCTGGACATCGACAGAATAATTTTGTTTGGGTTTCAAGTTGCTGATGAATTTCAAGACCACATTTTAAACCTAGTTTCTTATAATCGTACGTTGCCATTTTAACTCTATTAAAAAAATAAGTAGTTTGCTATAAAATATGAGAATTCATTATGATTTTAAAAAGGTGGCAATTAAAATTTGATTTTCACGATAATTTTTGTATCCTATGATTCTATTATTGCTTAGGATCATTTTAATTTCTTTGAAACATAAGGACCATCGACTTTATAGCCTAAGTCATAGAACCATTCTCTCGCGCCTATTCCACTTATCACGTTTAATTTTAAAGCATCAAATTCTTCTAAGCTAATTTTTTCTGCTTCATCCATTAGCATTTTACCAAATCCACGATGCTGAACTTGAGTTATACGTTCGGGATCAGAATTAGTTGGGACGATTTCGCCGACTACTCTGATTTCTCTCACGATCAAGGTTTTTCCATCGTTCAATTCCATTCTATGTGCTAGAATTGATGGAAAACGAAGTCTTAAATATCCTAATAAAAGATTTTCTCGTTCGAAAGACAAGAAAATTTCCTTTCCTTGAGAGGCCTCATAATCAAATCGATTTAATTTAAATTGATTTAATTGATCATTATTCATTTTAGTTATCTGAGACCCCATTCCATATTCTCGACATCTGATGCACTTACATTTTCTGCCCTTTTGTTTTAACCTTTCTTGAACAAGCTGTCTTAGATTACTTTTGTTGCATCCTGCTTCGATTAAGGGAGCTGGAATATCCCTCATTATTCTTTGAATTCTTACATACGGAGGCAAATTCTCTTTAACTTTTGCGAGTAGTTTGACTAATTGCTCAGTTGAATATGGTTGGAATTTGTTTTGTTTCCATAAATCATACAATTTCGTTCCTTTTATTACTAAACAAGGATATATTTTCAACATATCAGGTCGGTAATCAGGATCTGAAAACAATTGACTAAACAAATCCAAATCTTTTTGAATTGTAGAACCAGGCAAATTTGGCATTATATGGGTGTTAATCTTTAATCCAGCATCTCGAGCGATTCTAATCGCTTCCTTACTCTCTTTAGTGGTGTGACCCCTTTTCACTAATTCAAAGATATCATCATAGACTGTTTGTACTCCAAGCTCTACCCTAGTGGCTCCATAAGATAACATTAGATCAACATGATTTTCCATACAATAATCGGGTCTCGTTTCAATAGTTAAACCGATTACCCTTTTTTGTGATTTTTCAGATTGAAATAAAGTTTCTTCTAGATTGCTTGTCTTTCTCCCTAAAACTCCTTCATAAGCACCCTTAATAAACCTTTTTTGATAGGAAAGTTCTGTTGATAAAAAAGTCCCACCCATTATTATTAATTCGATTTTATCTACTTGATGTCCAATAGCTTCTAAATCATTTATGCGACTTTCAACTTGTTTGAAAGGATCATAATGATTATGAATTGACCTTAAAGCCGCAGGTTCTTGTCCGGTGTAAGATTTTGCTACTTTCTCATTTGGTTGAGAATCAGCCCCAGGGCAATAGATACATTCTCCAGGGCAGGGAAGTGGTTCAGTCATTAACGCTATAACAGACACTCCCGAACTTGTTCTTGTTTTTCTTCTTCTTAGTAACTGTGTTAATATTTTCTTTTCTTCATCACTCGCGTATTTTAAAACAGTAGCATTCTTAATTACATCGTTTAGCTCGTATTTTTTTCCTAATTTGCCCTTAAGATTAGTTATCTTATGTCGAGGATAATTAGGATTTTCCATTAGAAATCTAATGATATCACGAGAAATTAATTCCAGTTTTTCAGAATTAGAAAACTCATTAACCATATAATGACAATAATAAAAGAAAAAGAATAAATTTTTTGGTTTAGGACTAACTCTACATTTAATTTGTCATAAGCTTATTTAAATCAAAAAGTAAATAGACTTTTTAATGAAATATTTAAGTGATACGAGTTAAATCCAAGCTTAAAAATGAGGATTCGAAGAATACATGATCAGGAGATATAAAAGGGATGAAAATCGATTCTATGAAAAATTAATAGAAAATCTAAATGCATTGATGAAAGATTTAGCTTAATTTGATTTTTTTTCCACTAAAATCTCTTTTATAATGCCCAAAGTCTTCTATTTGATTTAATTGTGCTGAATTAAAAATTGGTCCATCTTTACAGACTAGCAATCCTAAAGGGTCAAGAGTACATAAACCACAGAGCCCACATCCGCATCTCATTACTCTTTCCAGGCTTACTTGAATTTTTAGATCATTCTTTTTACAAATATTAAAAATCTCGTACAACATCACTTCTGGTCCACAGGCATAAATTATCACATTTTCAAATTCCTCTGAAAGAGTAGGAATGAGGCTTTCTAACATCAACGGTGCAAATGCTTTAGTGCCGAAACTACCATCATCAGTACAAAAAATTATCTCATCAATATTTTTTTCTTCACTTTTTAATATCTCTCTAAAAATTAGTTGATTTTCACTTTTAGCACCTTCGATGAAAGTAAAATTTCTATTTTGATTGATAAGTTCATCAGCTAGGAATTTAATAGGAGCTATACCAATACCACCAGCTATAAGAATGAATTTACTAGAAGTACTATCTGGAATTGTAAAATGATTTCCTAAAGGTCCACGAATTCCAATGTAATCTCCAGGTTTAATATTACTTAACTTTTCAGTGCATTCCCCAACGCTTTTTATAGTTATACTCCACTCATTATCTTTATTCCAACCACAAACGGAGAGCGGAATTTCATCAATACCAGGCATCCAAACCATTAAAAACTGTCCCGGTTTTGGTTTTTGTAATTTGACATTGAAATATAAAGTATTTACATCTAAACACTCTTGTTTTATACGATCAACTCTCACAGTAGTAATCATATTTTCATTCAAAATCAGGCACCTCTTGTGTTTGAAAATTATGTGCTAAGCCCACTAATTCCGAAATTGAAGAAAAATTATTTCTTTTTAAATAATTAGATAAGTCCTCATTAATACTCTTGAATAATTCAATATCTTTATATAATGCGGTGCCAATCTGAACTGCTGATGCTCCAGCAAGGAAAAATTCGATAACATCCTTCCAATCAAAAATACCACCACATCCAATGATAGGAATCTTTAAAACTTTATAGAGATCATATACTTTTTTAATTGCAATTGGATGAATAGCCTTACCAGAAAGTCCTCCACTTCCGTGGGAAAGAATTGGTCGTTTAGTATTAATGTCAATAATCATCGCAGATAAGGTATTTATTGCTACTACTCCGTCAGCGCCTCCTTTTTCTGCTGCGAGTGCTATTTCTTCGATATTGGTAACATTAGGATTTAATTTTATTAGTAAAGGTTTTTTAATCGATTTTTTTAGTAATTTAACCAACTCAAATGTCAGATTACTATCAATACCAATGCTTGAAACCTCAGCGTGGGGACACGAAATGTTTAATTCAATCGCATCGGCTCCTGCATTTATAGCTTTAGTTGCGACTTGTTGATATGAATCGTTAGTATTTCCAAATACGCTTACTATTATTGGACATTTGTATTCTTTCATTTCAAATATTTCAGAAATGAAATCATCTATTCCAGGATTTCCAAGACCTACACTGTTAATAAATGTACCAGGATAAATTTCCACAATTGAAGGGTTTTTATAGCCTTTCCGAGGTTTTGGCCCAATAGATTTGGTTGTTATTGCTCCAGCTCCAGCATCAATTATTCTTTTAATTGTAGAATGAGACACGCCTAAAATTCCGGAAGCCAAAATAATTGGAGATTTTAAATTTAATCCCGAAATATTTACTTCAAGCATTACTATTATAATTTAAGTAAATATTATTATTATTATTTGAGAAATTTAATTTCTTTTATTGATAACAATGAAATGCTTCATAATAGATACTTTAATTGGAACATTTGCAGTCGATGAAGCAATAAATATTGTCAACTTTATAGATTTTGAAGAGAATGTTGAAGAGATTATTGAATTTTACGAAAAGATAGAACAAGACATCTTAGTTGATAAATTTAGAGCTTTTATTAATCAACTGTCCGAATCTGGATATGATGATTTTATTTTTGACAATGAAAAATTAGCTTCATTATCAACTCAACTTGGAATCCGATCCCAAATTTCTAAGAAAGACCTTGATTTCAAGTATTTTAGACTTGATTTAAAAAATCAACTAAATAAGCTCGGGATACATAAGGATAAAAAAAGCATTTTATCTATTTATAAAACTGTTAGTGAAGAATTGATTAAAAATCAAGTCCAAGCTGCTGGTGGTAAAGAGGAATTAATCATAATCCAAGTCATTGAAACTTTAGATATAGTCAAAAAATCCATCAGCCTATTTTCAAGTAGATTAAGAGAATGGTATGGTTTACATTTTCCGGAATTGACAGATAAATTGGTTGAAGATAATATAATTCTAGCAAAAATGGTCTCATCATTAGGAAATCGTAGTAACTATTCCATTCTAAATATTGAATCTAATTTCGAAATGCCAGAAAAAAGAGTCGAAGTGCTTTATGAGCTTGCAAAAGAGTCAATGGGAGCTAATATTGATTTGAGCATTGTAAAAAATTATGCTAACCAAATAATTTCATTAGATGTTTTCAGAGCGGAATTGGAGGAACATCTTGATAAATTAATGATGAATGTTGCCCCTAATCTCACTGCTCTAATTGGAAGTTTAATAGGAGCAAAATTAATTTCAAAAGCGGGAAGTTTAAAGAAGTTAGCTTTTATGCCCGCATCTCGAATTCAATTGTTAGGGGCCGAAAAGGCATTATATAGATTTCTAAAAACGGGTGAAAAGCGCCCAAAGCACGGTTTAATATTCCAATGGAATCAGATTAGAGGAAGCAGGCAAAATATAAGAGGTAAGATCGCTCGCACAGTTGCAGGCAAGCTTGGAATAGCATCTAAAGTTGATTATTTTGATGGTGAATACATTGGTGATGATTTAAATAAAGAAATCGAAAGTAAAATAAAAGAAATTGAAATGAAGTATCCTAAATCAAGAAGAAAGACTAAAAAAAATAAGTAACAGAAAATTAAAAAAAATTGTGATTTTATGTCAATGGCTATTAGGCCCCATCCAAAATACAAGAACATTTGGATTTCTGGAGCGGGTGACAATTTAAAGCTCTACACTGAAAATTTGACTCCCGGTATGAAAGTCTATGGTGAGCGATTAATTAATTTTAAGGGAAAAGAATATCGCGAATGGGATCCCTATCGAAGTAAATTAGCAGCATTAATATTGGGGAATCCCGATTTTGAAATTCTTGCAAATTTAAACTCGTGCCTTTATTTAGGGGCTTCTTCAGGTACTACGATTTCTCATTTTTCTGATTTAATCCCCGATGGTGTGATTTTTGGAGTTGAATTTGCTGAAAGAAGTATTAGACAACTAATCCAAAATACATCAAATAGACAAAATATTGTTCCAATTTTGGGAGATGCAAATTTTCCCGAAAATTATGCAAATTCTATTTTTAAAGAGGTAGATCTAGTTTATCAAGATGTTGCTCAACCCAATCAAGCTGAAATTGCGATTAGAAATTGTAATTATTATTTAAAAAAGAATGGATATTTAGTGTTAGCAATAAAATCTCAATCAATAGATAGTGTTAAGAAGTCCGAGATAATTTATTCACAAGAAATAAAAGTTCTTGAAGATGGAAGTTTTGACATAACCGAATCAATAAATATTCACAAATATGCTGCGAACCACCTAATGATAATTGCAAAAAAGTGAAATTAAATAAAATCAGTTATTTTTCTTGTTAAAACTTCAGATTCTAAAATCCTCTTTACTGTATTCCAAGATTTTCGGGCAAAATCGGGAGCTTTTTTATGCTTTCGAATCCATTCTGTCAAGTAATTGATTGTTTTTTCATCAGAAGTATATCCAGAGCCGAAATCTCCAAATTTTCTATGTAATTCAGAAATTAATCGATCTCTTGTAACTTTTGCTATGATTGATGCGGCTGAGACAATAGGAAATCTCTCATCAGCTTTATGTTTTGAAATCAGTTTAGGAGGAGTGTAAATTAATAAATCACGCATAGAGTGCCCAAATCTCTTTTCATTAACGTCAGCTGCATCAATGTATATTACATCAGGTTTAAAAAAATTGATAATTTCAGCCATTTTTAATTGTTCTAAACGACTTAAACTGATTTTTAAATCAATTCTTCTATCAATTTCCTCAGGAGTAACTATAAAACACTTGCAAACACATATTTCATTAATTTTTTTAAAGAGAGATGTTCTTTTTTTTTGTGATAATTTTTTAGAATCTTTCACCCCTAGCTGAGATAATGATTCCAATTGATCATAATTGGTGCATACTCCTGATATAATCATCGGTCCTAAGACTGGACCTCTCCCCGCTTCATCTATTCCACAAATTAGTTTACTCTTTTTTTTTGTTACTACTGATGAGGTCAATGAATTCCTCTTCATCATCTAAACGCTCTAAATCTTTTATTTTAACAATTGGAACAATATTTTTTTTAATTGATTCTGAGATCTTTATGTTATTCCCTACGATAAATAATGCCTTTTTATCGAATAATCTGGTGAAAGATTTTAAACATTTTAGGTTTTTTGCTGGCATTTTTCCCTGTTCTTCGGATATTCCAGAAAATATTGGATAAAAGTTAGCTTTCTTTTTGGATTGGGAATAGATTGATAGTTTAAATGGAATTGGTCCCTTTTTATACCAATATGATGAGATTCCTATATCTTCTATTACTTCATAGATATGGGATTCAAATGAACTGAGGTCTAAATCCTCAAAGCTATAAGAGGGCTCTTCACTAAATTTAATTCCCCAATCAAAAGGGTTCATTTTTCTAAAAATATTAGAATTTTTTAGAATTTCTAGAATTTTTTCAGCAACATTTTCTGAAGGTCTCATAGTGTCGTTTTCATATGCACTTACAGTTCTTTTTGTTACACCAAGTTTTTCCGATAACTCTTTTCTTGAAATCTGATTTTCTTCTCTAATTGATTTCATTAAATCTCCATCGAGAAAGATTATGCCACCACCTCGTCTTGCCAACACATAAGGATACTCGTTTTTTAAAATCATTTTTTCAAGTGTTTTAATGGATATGAAGGGGAGGTCTTCACGAATGTATATAGCATTATCTTCCAACTTTTGGTATCTATTTTTAATTCCAATTAATAAGGGTCGTGATTTTAATAGTATCGATAGGGATTTAATATCATTTACTAAATCGGGATTTAGATTATCAATATTGGGAAAAACTTTAACACTAAAAATTGTATTATTTTTTTTGGCTAAAAGATCAAAACAAAATTTATTCTTTTTCGATGAAAATTGATCTAAAACAAAAGTTTCAAAATTTGCCTTTTTGAGTAAAATACAAATGTTTTGAATCATACTTTCCATAATATCGTTATCCCATTACAAAGAAAACAAATTGCCTAAAAAAAGTTTTTCTTATATTAATATTATTAAAAAAATTTTTTGAATTTTTTTATAATAAATTTAGAAAGTTAGAATCTGTTATAATTCCCAAAAATTTATCATATTCCTTAACTAAAATTGCAGGGTATTTCACAAGCAAGTTCGAAATATCCTTCACGTTCCATGATTTATCTACTTCAGGAAATGGTAATTCTTTAAATTTTATAACATTGGTATGAATTAAGTCTGGATTATCAATGACTAATTTTTGAATCTTTTTTGCTGTAATACTCCCTAAATTTTGTCCCTCTTCATCTATTATAGGTAGTTGTGAAATACTAAATTCATTCATTTTTTCTATTGCATCCTTAATTTTAGACTTGGAATTAACAGAATAAATTTTTTTTGTCATTATATCAGCTGCCGTTTTCTCTGTTCCTTCGATTTCCATTCTATGATGCTGGAGATATTCATATATCTTCTTAAATTTAGAATAGGGAGGATCCATCGTCCCATTTTCAATCCTCGATATTGTTGATTGTGGAATACCTAATAATCTACCTAGTTCTTTTTGACTAATATTTAATGATTTCCTTATGGTTTTAATGTCTACCAATTCAGGTAATAACTTCATTTTCCCTTTCTAATTATTCGTAAAGTTTATGTAGTATAATTTGTGTGCATAAAAAATGCTGCACATGTATTTTCGTATTAACAATTATTAAATAAGTTCATTAATTTAAAAATATAGTTAAATAACTATTTATAAAATTAAGAACTTGGTTAATATCATGTTAAAAATAACACGCGCAAACTTCTTGCCAATTGAGAAAAGTGAATTTCCCGAAATAGTAGAAAGGAAAGGGATTGGTCATCCAGATTCAGTTTGTGATGATGTGGCGGATGCTTGTTCACGAGCATTATGTGCTTACTACCTACAAAATTATGACCGTGTTTATCATCATAACGTTGATAAGGCTGCACTTGTAGGAGGGACTGCTAAACCCGAATTTGGAGGAGGGATGATAATTCAACCCCAATATTTTCTTATCGTTGGAAGAGCAATAAATCAAATATTGATAGAATGTGGGACTGAAAGCAAGCTAGATTATATTCCAGTGGCAACGATTTGTCTTGATACGCAAAGAACGCAATTAAGTAAAATTTTTAGAAATCTCGATTTAGACAAAGATATCCAGTTTGACTATGCTGTAAGGCCTGGATCGATAGACTTAACGGGAGTTTTTGACTCTTCGCATCATTCTGAGGAGGTACCTTTAGCAAATGATACTAGTTTTGGTGTAGGGTATGCACCTTTTTCTGATGTTGAAAAGGTAACCCTAGAAGCTGAGAAATTGTTGAATTCTCCTAAATTTAAAGATCAGTGCAAAGGTTCGGGTGAAGATATAAAAGTGATGACAGAGAGGATAGGAAATAACGTTGGAATAACAATAGCGGCAGCTATGGTAAGCCGATATATTAATGATGTTGATGAATACGTAAGTTATACGAATCAAATCAAGGATGCTGTATTAGATCTTGCCGCAAAGGTCATTCCTGAAAGAGAAGCCACTTGCCAGGTTAATGTCGGTGATAATGTCGAAAAAGAAATTCTATATTTAACTATTACGGGCACATCTGCAGAAGCGGGAGATGATGGAGAGGTAGGGAGGGGAAATCGATCAAACGGGTTAATCACTCCTTGTCGTCCTATGAGTTTGGAAGCAGTATGCGGGAAAAATCCAATAAATCATGTTGGTAAGATATATAACGTCTTAGCCACAAATATGGCAAGAGAGATCGTAAATCGGGGAGGAGGAGATATAATTGAAGCTCATGTTAAATTATTATCACAAATAGGGCGCCCTATAACAGATCCGTGGGTTAATTCAATAGAAATTATCCCTGCTGAGAACGTTAATTTTAAAAGTATTGAAAAAATAGCTGAAGAAGTTAGCGCTGAAAAACTGTCAAAAGAAAATTTAATTAATTTAAGAATGCGTTTAATTCAAGGAAAGGAACAAGTTTTTTAGAAATTTAAAAGCGTTCACTAAAAAAATACTCTTTTTTATTCTTTTTATACTATTAATTATTAGCAAAAACATAAAGATCAGAATATAGGTGTGAAAATTATAAGTCTAGACAAATGGATCAAAACTGAAAAGAAAAAGAAGAAACAAGTTAAGAATAATGAAATTGTTAAAGTCAAAGATGATGCTTCGAAGGATAAAAAAGATAAGAAGGAGGAATCAATTGAAATTTCCGATAAGTTTGAGAAATTTGAGCTTATCTGTAAAAATGCAAAGTGTAAATATAAAAAAATATTAAAGAAAAAACGAATTTCTGAAAAAGATTTAATTTGTCCACGATGCAAAAACGAGATGAAGGTCAAAAAAATCTAATGCTTTTTTGGTAGATTCTTTAAGTCAAACTGGGTTTCACAATTCGGGCATCTATCTTTTCTTTTACTAAATAATAATATAAAATATACTATTACCCCGATCCCCGCAGTAAAAAGTATCATAAAACATAAGATTTCATGATAGATATGATCAAAATTTTTTCGTCTTAATATAACTTCTCGTTCACATGTAGGACAATAAACTACTCTATTCCCCGTTAGAATTAACCTTTTTTCGATCATTTAATTAAATATCTTAAGGTTTTATCATTAAATTATTTTATGAATGTGGTAAATAGAAAGAAATCTTCATTCTTCTTTTTTCTTCGTTAGTTTAGTCAAGAGATCCCAAGTACTGTTTACTCCAAGCTCTTTAAGTTTTTCTCGCTCCTCTTTTAATTCCTGGTCAGTTAATTCCTTATCTTCTTCATTAATTTTTTTTCCCTTTATAGACAGCTCAATTATGTAAATATATGATCCTAATGTTAATATATAAATCTATTTTTAGAGGTTCGTATAGGCTTAATATTAAAAGAGTTAAATTATATATCATTTTATATAGAAGAATTATATACTCAGATCATAGAATTTGCCAATTTGTTATCATTGTGGAGAGAACGTCACTGAAACGCATATTTGTGAGAGATGTGGTAAAACTTATTGTTCACTCCATAAAAATCCGATAGATCATGAATGCAATCTTGTGGTAGAATCAGAAAGGTTACAGACAACCTTAACTCCAAATTATGTAACTCAAAGAGCTTTTCAAGTTCCCTCAGGAACTCAATCAGAACTAAGAGGGACAACGGATGGAACTTATACTTGGTATCGCCAAGAAAAGCAAATCCCGGATAATGCTTTCGATCCTGATTCAGGAATTCAATTTAAAGGTATACTATTGGCGCATAAATCGGAACTTACTCATTTTATGATTGGAGCGGTATTGATTTTTCTTATCGGTATTATTTCATTTTTTGAAGTTGTTTATACCGGCTATCTTTGGGCGCTTTTTTTACTCTCTACTTTTTATATGACTGCTTTCTTATTTCATGAATTTGGTCATAGACAAACTGCTATACATTTTGGATTGCAAACTAAATTTCGTTTGCTTACATTTGGAATGCTCTTGACTGTCTTTAGCCTTATTATGGGACTTTCAAGTTTAATTACTGGATCCGCTTTATTTCCCATGCTTGCATTGCCAGGTGCTGTTGTTGTCTTAGGATTAGATAAAATTAGTAGAAAAACCGGTTTATGTAAGGCTGCTGGACCAAGCGTGAATTTAATTTATGGTACTATTATATTATTGATCTCGTTCGTAATTCCTCGTCAATATTATCCGTTGAACCATTTTTTTGGTTATGCAGCTTACTTCAATTTTATGCTCGGTTCATTTAATATGATCCCATTAGGAATATTAGATGGTCAAAATATCTGGAGATGGAATAAGCGAGTTTATATCTCACTGATTGTACCTTTAATTGTCTTGTTAATCCTAACTTTAATAATGATTAATGCTCCCGTTGGATTAAATCCTTATTTTCCAATATGATAAAATTTATCATGATCACTAGATTATACTCTATATAATATTAAGATCTATAATTTGATATTTTATGTCATTTTGTGAATTTTGTGGAAATGAAATAGGATATTTACCTTTTAAATGTAAATATTGTGGAGGGACATTCTGTAAAAAACATCGATTACCAGAAAATCATGAATGTTCTTTTGAATTAAAACATACACCCGTAGTGCCGTTAGCTAGAAGAGAAAGAACATTTAGCTCAACACAAGCAAGGCGGAATCAACGAGTAAAACAACCAAGAAGGTTACGAAGGTATTTAAAAAGGCAAGATGAACCAATAAGTTTACGTCCAAGGAGATCTCCTAAATGGAGGACGAATTTCCCCGCCACAAAAAGCTTATTATTACTAATTATAACAATTTCCATTATTGGTTCTATTTTATATAATTATGGATTGGGTTCTTATATCTTTTTTAGCTTGTATGGGCTTTATAACAATTTTGCATTTCATACGATCCTAACCTCACTTTTTATTACTAATTTTGATATATTTAGCTTCGCATTCTTCATTGAAATCTTTTTCATGGTAATCATGTTATTCTTTACATACCTTCTTTCTAGATCAATTGAAATTGCTTTAGGATCTTGGTTTTTAATCAAGCTTTATCTAATATCAACTCTCTTCTCTGTTCTCTTCTACACGCTCCTCAGGTTGACTTTAATTGCTGTTGCACCAATTCAGTCTTTTGCTCTTCTTAAAGGTTTTGCATGGGGAGGGATCTTAGGTTTAATTTCTTATTCTTTATTTCCAGTGATGAACCAAGAAATAACAGCATTAATGATGATAATCCCAATGCGGATGAAAGGAAGATCCTTCCTAATCATAATTATCTTGCTAAGACTTTTTCCCTTACTAATTGATCCATTAGCCTTCTGGTTCTATCTTCCCGATCTTGGGGGGATTCTTGGAGCTTATCTCTTATTTAAATATCAGCAGAGAAGAATCTAAATTGCCTGAAGAAAAAACCTTAAAAATAATCGAATTAAATGAAGATTTAATTGCTAACAATGAGAGATTAGCTGCTCAGAATAATGCTCTATTCAAAAGTTTTAATTTAAAATCCTTCGATATAGTTGGAGCCATCGGGGCGGGTAAAACAGCCATATTGGAAGCAATTACAAAAAAGTTAGCCAATAAAATGAAAATTTTAGTCATAAATGGCGATGTAGCAACTAGAATAGATGCCGATAGAATTGAAAGATATGGGGCAAAAGCCGTACAAGTGAATACAGGAAGAGAGTGTGCTTTAAATTCATATCATATATCCCAAGTATTAAAGAATTATGATTTGAACTCTTTTGAAGTGGTCTTTATAGAAAATGTTGGAAATTTGATATGTCCATCCGACTTTATTTTAGGGGCGGAAAAAAGAATTGTTGTTGTATCCATTACCGAGGGTGAATGGGTAATTCAAAAACATCCCTTGCTTTTTAAGACATCAGATATCGCTATAATCAATAAAATTGATTTAATAGATGTAATGGAGGTAAATCTTGATGGGATGATTAAAGATGCCAAAAATATTAATCCTAATCTCACAGTTATAACTGCCAGTGCTAAAACAGGTGAAAATATATCAAAACTTATTCAAATTCTAGAGATTTAGGAGTATAATATTTGTTGTATTATTTTATGTTTTTTTTCATCTTTAATGCTGTTCAAAGCTGTTAAATCTTCTAAATAATCGAATGTAAATCCTTCCTCATTGAAAAGATTTTCAAAAAAATTAACACAATTTCGTAGACCCTGTGAAGGTCTATCTACAGCATAATCTTTCCAACACATAAAGTTAAATTCTTTAACATAAATCCAATAAAGTCTACTGTCCAAAAGGGATTCAATAAAATCTTCATCTGTTAATAGTTCAATTGCTCTCTTTTTTCGATACTTTCTAACAGCCATAGTATATGTTCTATCAAACTCTTTTTGAAAGACTGAAACTCTATCTTGCTTTAACCAAGAGTTTCGAAATGAATCTACATTTTTATAGCCTAAAATTTTAGCAATTTCTTCCATTCCAATATCCCTTATAAACCATTCAACCCATATTTCTCTTGGAATTCCCTTCACTGTATTCTGATCTTTAAAATCATTTTTAAATTCGTTAGCTAATTCTTTTAAATTACACCAGTTAAAATTGGGTTTTTTCATAAGATCTCTCAATTGAGTAACATTTAATCCATAAAACCATTTTTTATAATTTTTTTTAACTCGATAAGAAGAAGCGCGATGTAGAGTTTTAGCAATGTCCATCCATAAATACTCTTTATGTTCTAATAACTTTTGCATAATCAATCTAAAGAATAATTTTAGTATATTATCCCAACTCTCCCAAAATTTATTAAGATGGTGATAAATAGTTCTAAAATTTATGTTTATATGGTAATAAGTTGATAGCTTTTCATTAATTTCAGGACCAGTAAAACCAAGACAAATTAAGAAAACAATATCATAGAGAGGCAATGTTCTATATCCTGGTTTTTCTGGAGAGAGTACCATATTGAGTCCATTTGGATATAATGTTCCTCGATAGTATTCTCTATTAATATTCAGCTGGAAATTTTTAATATACCACCTTTCACGGGCCCAAGCAGTTTCATAATTTCGATGTACTTCAATAATCTCCATATTAAAATATTGGTTATATAAAACCATTGCGATTCTTTCAATTTCAGCTTTTTTTTCCCACATTTCCCTCCCTAAAAAGTTAAGCCTAAAATAATCATTTAATGGAGATAATTCTAAATCATTTGAATGATTTTTTGTAATATAAGCTTCCAAGACTTTCAGGATTAAATATTCAATCAATCTATTAGGAAAATCAAAATTTGTAAGATATGACTCGATTGCATCTGCTGTATGCTCGATGAATCTCTCTTTCAGTGTTTTCCATGTTACACCTATGTATGTTTCTGTTAAAACACCTTCAAAAATGTCGAGAGGTTTGATTGGTTTAATAATGTATATTACACCTCCATATTTTACATTCTCTTGAACTGTGAAATTTTCAAATCCAGATTCTCCTCTAGATAGATAGAATTTACCATTTAGCATTTGTTGAAGATGAGTTTTATTCTTAACAAATCGGGGAAGATTGTAAGTTTTAATTGAATCTATTAGAACAGAACACGCGGTTTTAAATGCTGTCTTTTCTATCTTATTTGTAAACTTTTTTTTTGAGATAATTTTAAACATTCTAAGGCTTATATCGCGTTTAGTTGCTAAATAAGAAATACTCGAGATTAATTTATTTATATTATTTGAATCATCCTCTATGTAACCCGTTAAAACATTTTTTTCATTTAGCTTTACATTTTTATAGGTATGGTTAGAATCATCTAACCAAGGAGATTGACTTTTATTATCTATAATATCATTTTCAATCATTTCTAAGGGTGGAAAACCGCAAAAATTCTTTTGAAATTTTATCTGTTTTTTAAGGCTAGGTATTTTAGAATGCCTCTTATCTGTACAACTATAATTATTGTCATTCATACTAATTTACTAAATTTTTTTAATTTTAGCAGAAGATATTCTGAACAACAGAATCTCTTAGTCAGAAATTCTTTATCCAACTACCTCAACTTCATTTAATATTGTATCTTTTTGTCTTTATAAATATTATATGACCCTATAATTATAAAAAAATACAAAAATTTGTATATATATTGTCTGATTTATAAAGAAACATCCCCTATTATTTAAAATGTCTGATGTCGCTGTGATTAATAAAATTGATTTGATTGATGTAATTGATGTAAATATCCAAGAAATGATTTCAGATGCAAAATCTATAAATCCTAACATTGAAGTGATAACTACAAGTGCCCTGTCTGGAGAAAACATTTCAGAACTTATTGATTTGATTTTTTCTCACTAAACTATTAAGATTTTAAAATAATAATAAAAGCAACACAACATTTTTTATATAATATATATAGAAATAGGTCATATCAATGTCTCTTAGATCGTATAATCAAGAATTGGGATTGTTGCTTGAAAAGATTGTTAAAGTCTATTTAGATGGTGATAAATTCTTTGTTGGGCAACTGAAAGGAGTATCAGAAGACTCGAATCTCATTTTGATCAATGCAAAAAACGAAAAGAATAAAGATTTTCCAAAGCTACTCATTCGGAGTAGCTATTATAAGTTTGTGAGCGTTGAAGAAGAACCGTTTCCCTTAAAAGCTTTATCTGAAAGGATTGCTACTATTTTTTCTGGTCATGTGAACTTTATTGAAGATCAGAACATCATTTCCATCTTGAATGGAAAAATAATTGTAGATGAAAATGGTGTAAGAGGTTCAGGCCCTTCCGCTGACAGAGTAAAGAAGATATATGAACAATTTATAATGGATATTGAAAAATAATTGATTTTTTCTTTTTTTTTAATTTTCTGAATTTTCATTCTCAAATATTTTTATAAGATTATCCAATTGTAGATCATTATAAATATTCTTTAAAGCTGCTTTCCCTAAAGGACTTAATCTAATAATGCTAAACTCCTCGTTTTTTCGGATATAATCATTATCTATTAAAAATTTTAAATCTGTATCCCATATTTCTTCAAAAATTTCTTTAATATCTTTAATTGGAATGACTTCGTCTAAATCTTTACCTATAGCTGCAATGATAGCCAAAATTCCATATTGGCTTGGAGTAATATTATCATCAATCCCATCTGTTGTTAAAATATAGTATCCCTGACCAAGAAAGTTAGTTTTAATTAATTCAAAACCAACTCTCTGCAGGTTTAAATATACTTCACTCATGATTTCTTCAAAATTTAAATCTCTACTAATTGTTTTTAGATCCTCTTCCCTAATCATTTTTTGAGGACTAGTTAATATTAAATTTGCTATTTTTCTTGTTATTTGAACAATTTCACTTTCCATAATTAATTTACAATCTCATTAATTTTGATTACATTTAAATTCTGTATCATTTTTTTGGGCTCAAAATTCTTAATAATAAAAGTCAAAGAAATATCTTTAAAAGATTGATCATTCCGAACTAAATTTAGAAGTTTTTTAATTGTTCTGAAAATAGAGCCTTTTTTATTAAATTTTTCAGGCAAAAAAGTGTTTGAAACAATTATCTGCTTTAAATTATTGATTAATTGGATAACTATTATAAAACATATGGTAATGTATACTTTTTCGGGCGTCGTTAAATCGTTAAATTTTAATTTCTTTTCCTTATTTCGCTGAAATTTAGGTTCTATTAAAAATTTATCAGTTATTTTCGAAATAGAGAGATTTAATGAAATATTAAGATTAATTTCCCTTAGCAATGGATTGATTTTTACTTCAAATTCATTTAAAAGTTGCTCTATCTTGTGAAATGCTTTAAAGATTAAATCGACTTCCAAATTGTCATCTTTTTCTAAATCGAATTTTAATTTTTGGGTTAAATTCAGTTTATCACTTACTTTTTCGATTAAGAAAGGAATATTTTCAGGTAAATAATTTTCAGTAAATTTTCTCGTATCTATTATATTTTGAATTTGTGAGTCCAGCTCGTCAATCTCATCTTTAACTTCTCTAGGCGTCCTTAAAGGGTCTGCCATAAGCGAGGCATTTACTAATTCATTCTTATTTACGAGGTTATTTAATTCAGCTTGTTTCTCAAAGATTCTTTCTTGATCTTGAGTGATTTCATTTTTAAGTTTCAGAAAATCGCTTTCTATTGACTCGTATTGTGGTCTGAACGATTCAAAATCAATTTTATCTTGTTTAATAGATTTTTTAATTTTTTTTGAATCATATTGAATTTCTTGAGCTTTAATTTGAAGAGCTCGAATTTTTTCAGCATTAGATAGATCTTTGTCTATTTCAATCTGATCAAACCCTAATGCGCTTGGTTCTACTGAATTAGCTTCCATATCTCTTGTTATATAATTAATATACCTAAAACATTGTTTCTTTTGATTATCTAAGTTTTTGATTTGCTCATTTTTCGTCTGAATTTTTTCTTGAATTTTCTCAAATTGATTCTTTTTTTCTATATAATCTTTTTCAAGATATTTTAATCGATTTTGATTCTTCTTTATTGAATTTTGCAATTTCTCAATTAAATCCTTAATAGCTAGCTTTTCACTTGATTTTTTATACTGCTCCGAAATTTTTAACAGATTTATAGCTTTGTTCTTTTTAAGTTCAAGAATAAGGAGCTTAAATATATTTATAATATCAACAATTAAATCGTTATATTCTGAAATTAATTTAAAATTTTGCTCAATATTTTCTACTTTTCTGTTCAATAGTGTTAAAAGCTCATTAATTTTTTTTAAATCATTGAATTCTTTAGATTTCTTATCTAATGAATCAATAAATAGGGTAATTGGTATGCTCTCTAAATTTTCTAATATCTTAAATAAATTATCATTTTCTATGTTCGCAAGATCTTCCTTCTTAAAATTACCCAAAACTAAGTTATATTTTTCTAGATTGTGAATCTCCCTATTTCCGATGAGCATTTTGCTTTCAAAATCCAATTTGTTTATATCTTCTCCATATCTATTCTTTATCAAAATGATTTTTATATTTCTTAAACTCCTCGGTTTTTAGTTTTTTTCTTTCTCTAATTATGTCGATTGGATCTCTTTGATCATCATCCTCATTTAGGTAATCATCTTGATACTTTTTATCGAATTGAGATTTAAATTGTTCAATCTTTTCAGAGATTTCATCACTTATATTTAACTTTTTAGAATGATTTTTATCTGGTTCTATTTCACTTAATTTTTCCCTTCTCTTCTTTCTTCTTCTTCTTTCAAATTCTTTTGAAGATAAATTTAAATAATCTCTATAAGATTGATTTTGTTCTTCTTGTTTTTTTTTATTTTTTTCTAATTCTTCCTTCTTTTTTGCTTTTTCAATTGACTCTTTTCTTGTTGATAATGCTTTATCTGTTAGTTTTAAATTATATTCATTAAAAAAAATGTCAAAAGTTAAATTATTGTCCCTAAGGAAAGCTTTTTTGAACTTCTCAATTAACAAAGGATCTGTATCTTTAGTTATTTTGGTTAATTCTTTCTCAAGTCTTTTTTCTATAAGTATTTTATTAAAAAGCCCAAGTTTTTCAATCGATTTTTTGAATAAAGAATTTTCTTTTAGTGAATCAAGTATTTCTAACCACTCGTTAAAATTTACTGAGGGAATGTAAGAGATTTCAGAAATGACTATACTAATAATTTTTCTCTTTATTAAGGATAATCCTAAATCCTTAACTTTTTGCTGATTTAGATTTAGATTTTTTAAGTTATTTTTATAATTTATTCTGTACTTTTTTATAAGATCTGCTTGAACTGATAATAATGATGATATATTATTATTAGTTGCTTTAATTAATTCTGAATCAAGATTGTGAATTAAACTAAAGAGTTTATTTAATTGATTATCCTCAAGACCTAAAGCATCACTTACTAATATTTCCTTTCTGATTTCTCCTAACTTCATAGAATTTTTTTCTAATTCATTAAGACTATTTTGGAGCTTTTTCACGGGCTCCGTAATTTCTTTAACTTTTTCCAAATCAAAAATGATAGTATTTGACATTATAATCTATATAAGTCTTAATTATATTTCAGGAGGCTTTATTAAAGATTTTGAAGTCTTTTTATTAGAATTTCTTGTACTTGCGAGTATATCTTGACGTTCTACATGAATGGCTGTGCCCCCTACCAATTTTAATGAATTATAAAATAGTTCATATGTTAATAATTCTGTCGATATTGATTTTAATAAGGCAACTCTGGTTCCTCTCTCAATATCAGACCCAGAGTAACCATGAGTTAATTTTAAGAGACCATCATCCTGGATCCGTTCACTTATTTCTTTCCAAAAGGCATTATTATCGAATTCAGAGATTTGACGACCTAACTTTTGTCTCAAATCCTTTTCGATTTTGTTGATTTGAGAATATTCCGTTTCTATTTTCTTGAAAATAAGAGAATCAACCCCTATCTTTGCTTTTTTAATCTTATTGAGAAATGATTCTATGATTTTTTTCCTTAAATGATAATCAGGAAAATCAAATTCAAAATGAAAGGTGAATCTTCTCCAGATTGCAGAATCTAATTGATGCTGATGGTTTGTGGCTCCAAAAATTGCTAAAGGTACTCCTTCATAATTAACTCTATCAATTACTTGTAAGAATGAAATCACTGCTCTCTTTATTTCACCTACTTCGTGAATATTGGACCTTTCGGACCCTATAGCATCAATTTCGTCAAAAAACAATATAAAAGCTCCTCTGTCTTTTGAAATTTCAGCTGATAGTTCTACTACATTTCTTATATTCTTTATTGTGTCTCCTAATAGGGGGGATACAAGTCTATCCGATTCGACTACACAAATTGGAACGTTATATTTTTTTGCAAAACCTCTTGTAAGAGAAGTTTTCCCAGTTCCTGGAGGGCCGTATAGAAGAACAGTTAGATTAGGATTCAGATTCGTGTTTTTTAATTGTTCTATAAATTCATCATATTTAATTAAAGCTTTAAAAAAATCGTCAAGAAGATCCTTCACAAATTCATTACCTATAATATCTTCTACTGTTTCTTTAATATCTGAAGAGAAGTAGATTGCGCCATATTTTCCTAACCTATCATTTATAACTTCATCAGTATAGATATTATTTCCGTTCCCATTTTTTAATTCAGTAATTGTTTTTCATCTCTTTTTATGTAATTTAATTATACTTTCTTTCTTTTTCAAATTTTTCACAATATAAGGCTACTTCAACAATTAGATCCTTCAAATTATCTATTTGAGATCCAATAAAATTAAATATTTCTTTACGATATTGTACAGAATCTCGAATTTTCATTTTATCTAAACCAAGATAATTTGGAAAGCATATTAATTTCATTAAATAAGGCAATACCTTTTCATTTGTCTGCAAATCCTTGAATATTGAATAGAAAATATTTTCATCTGATAATTTCCATTTCAAGATTCCCATATATATTAAAAATGAAAAATTCAGAGAAATCCAGTTAAGCAATTCTTTAGATAAAAAACCTCTTCTTTGAGAAGAGAAAGCAAGGTAATACAAAATTAATGTTTCATTACTAAATTGAGGTAAATATCTAATTTTTCCGTCTGATTGCTTGTTAGAGCGAATAAAGTTATTATCTAATAAGATTTCTAAAAAATTTTCATTTGGAGCAATAAACAAATCATCAATAACTCGCAAACCTATTCTTTCACAAATCTTTTCAATTGCTTCTTCCTCAGCATTAGCAATTGAATCAATGTATGGTAAAAAAACATCATTTTTTAGTATCATTGGTACTTCATAATTTGCATTCTCTGGTAACAAGCCAAAATTAGGATCTAAATTGAAAAGGGAAGTTATGTTATTTATTATTTGATATACTTTAGGAGATAATCCCGGGATCTCAAAAAGGTCTTCAACCTCGAGTTTTTCTCGATAATATGTATGAGGTTGGAGAATATGTCGTTGACATTCGTAAAAATCGACAGAGAATTCGAGAAGCTTTTCATAAATTATTTTTAAGTTAGTTCCCCTTGGAAATAATCTTTCTTCGAGGAATTTAGTAAGAGAATATAAATATGTATTTTCCAGATTTATTTCATCTGGATTAGTAATATGTCTTAGAATGTTAAGCGCGCTAATGGACTCATACAAGAATTCAATTATATAATCTTTAATGTCAATAATCGGAATATTTTCTCTATATTTTATAATAAAATCTTTAATTATTTCATACACATTAGAACGATACATTGCGGAAAATTCTGAAAGAGCTCTTACTTTCCTAATATTTCTCTTTTCTTCTTCTTCGCGTATTTTATCTAATACTTCAGTATCCAATAAGAGATCCGGATCTAAGTCACTTATCAATCTCCGTGTTTCTCTTAAAATTGGTCTCATATGACTTATAAAAGTTAGATATCTAGGAAAGATATCAGTCCATTTTTCTCTTTTTCTCCCTGTTTTCGTTGATCTTGTACTTCTTCTTTTATAACTCATTATATTATTCCTTTATACTTTAATTTTCATCATAACCAACAGCTATTTCAGTAAATATGTTAGCGATTTCTACAAATATTGGAATTTCAACTCTAACTAGTTCACCTAAAATCCATTTATTAACATCTTTAAGTAGGAATCTAATTTGATTGTGAATTTTTTTATTGATCTCAGAATCAATAATTTTTGATAGCCATAGACCTCCCCCTAATCTATACGCTATAATTTTTATTAAAGGCTCAAAAAGAGGTTCTAAAACTTGTTTCATCATCCAAGATTTAGGAATAACGCTCATCGAACCTTGATCAAATGCAGGTTCGTTTAAAATAGGATTTGTTTCATCTAAATTCAATTTCGGCATGAAGCTTAAGAGTAATATTAAAGCAAAGATAGCACTTATACCATTTACCGTATACGCACCCCCAATTTTATCGAGATCATCAAAATTTACAGCGATATTTGCTAAAAACATACATATAAATACATTTCTATCAAAAGATTCAGAAACATATGCATATCCTAATTTATCATCTAAAATTAGATACTTTTCTTGCAATATTTTAATAATCTCATCTGGAAACGTATAAAAAGTGTAGGTTTTTTCTTCACTTCTTCTCACATCCTTATTTATAATCAATTCTCTGGATACTAAACCAAACATATTTACCAGTTCATCCAATTGTTTCTTAATATAATGTCTGGGTTTGTTCGGATCTCCAAACATTGCATAAAATTGATAATCAACTATATGAAAATCGTTTCTCTTACTAAATGCTTCCACCATGCGGTCGATTATTGGTGCTTGAGATCCAGTAGCTATTGCTTTTACTTTAGAAGTTACAAATCCGTTTAATAATTCATTAATGATGAAATCTTGCTCATGAGTGCGTGATTTCAATATACTTTCGAATGCACGAGCAAAATTTTTTGTGCTTGGGAAAAAAGCATTTTGAATTTTTTCGTTAATTGCTTTTATGAATAAAGCGCCGTCATTTTGAGGAAAATATTGTTTTATATTCTCTAATCTTTGAATTAAAGCATTTTTAGCTCCAGGGATATTTTCTACATCACGATCTTTAACTTTTTCGATAGCAATGCTTAATCCCTTTTCAAAGGATATCAATAATTCATTCCAAGTTCGATTTTTTCTTTCAATCATCTAAAATCATTCTATTGTATCATTTTTCCCATTTTAGATCATTAGCTATTTTTTTTAACGCTTCTATTAAAGGTTTGAGTATTTCTTTATCATAAATGTTTGGTGAAGATACTCCCCTTTGACTTTTCCAACCCATTTGAGTATTCATTCCCATTTCTCTTTGACCATATTTGATGAGATTACTAAAATCTCGATTCCACCAATAAAAACGTAGCCATCTTTTGCTTTCTACACCTTTAGTATAAATAACCACGATTGCTTTCCATTCTCCAACCAGCCATTTAACTGTTATCCCACTTACGGGTAAATAAAAGTTGATTGGAAAATTAGTTTGAAATCTTAAATCCAAATCCTTAGGATCGATATTAAAAATGGGTTGGTTATAACCCTCTAAAATTACAATTTCTGAACAATGTTGGCAAATATAATGAGATTTATGTTTTTCCATTTTCTGTTGACAGTTAGGACAAGTTCGATTTTCTATGATCCGAGCTTTAATAATTTCTATTTTCTTTTCTTTTTCCCTTTCCTCTTCAGTCTTTACTTTTTTTGCTCCAAATTTTCCTTTCCAGTTCCATTGATCATCAAAAGATTCATCTATTTTTTCAAGTGCATTAATGGTATTTTGAAGTACAATTCGGTTATAGATTTTAAACATGCCAGCGTGTTGATAGGTTTTCCACCAAGAAATTCTAACGTATTTTTCCTCTTTTAAAATTGAACTATGGCAAATCAAAACTGCTAGAACTCTCGTATTTGTTGAATGAACTACAATCCCTTTCTCACAAATTTCGTAATCTTTGTTTAGTGATAATTTGGTATGAAAATATTCTCCATCCTTAAGACCAGATGAATCTTCCTTTTCTTCTAAGACCTCAGATTTAGATTCGCTTTTCTGCTTTAGAATTTTCCTGCATCGAGGACATTGATATATGCCTTCGACCAAGGGCTCCATCTCTATATTACATGCAGGACAAATCATTTCTATTCTTCACTACTGGTAATTAATAATCGTTCGAAATCTAAATTAAGTAAACGTAAATCTTTCTTGTTAAAGTTTGATATTTGTTCGTTTATCTCTATTATCTTTTCTCTCAGATCAATAAGATCGTTTTGTATATTATTGACAATATTATCTTCATTAAATGATACTTTTTCTATAAAGGCGAGATAAGTATTCTTTTTATTTTTTCCAGTGTAATAATTCCTCAAGATGTCTATTTCTTTTTTGATATCGTGAAATCTTGCTCGTGCCTTTAACAATAAATTCATAGTAGAATACCACTTATTAAATAAACTGTGATTTTTATCCACTTTATCATAATTAAATTTCTCAGATAATTTGATTTTCTCATCTTTAAGGTAACTTATAATCTCTCTATCTTCTTCTATCGCATTTTTAATTTTTTTCATCGTGGGTTTTGAATTTAATAAGGGATCAAATATTTCAATATGTTGGTTAAGTTTTTCTTCTATTTCATTATACCTCTCAAAAAAACCCTCAATTGTATGTTCAATTTTAATTGCTTGAAAAATATTTCCAAACTGGTCCAATATGTAATAGAGATCATCCGATATAGTATAATCATGTTCACCTATCTCATAAAGAAAGGAATGTATGATATTTGATTTTTGACAGCTAACTCCCTTTAACTTTGTAAGAGCCAAGTTAAAATCTCTTCTCATTATCGATTTAAACTTTTTAGTTATGAAAAGAAAAAGAGTGTCAGCAGGTACAGAAACAACTTTATTTTCAATTGTGATTGTTTCTTCACCTAATTTCAAAAGAAAATCTCCAGCTTTTTGTTCAAATTCTCTTAAACTTCGAATATTTTTGAATAGACCTAAGTCAATAGCAATATTAGTAAATTCTTTATCCCAGAACTTAATAACATTATCTTTATATATTTCATCAAGTATCAAGACTCTTTCATATGAATCTAGAAGATTTGGATTGTTTAGATCATCAAATAAGTCATTACGAATTATGTATAAAAACAAAATTATATATCTCATATCTATATCTTCAAGGATTTTATTTATCAAATCCTCATCTTCATCTAATGATAAGTTCTGATGTTCCATACCTATTATCCACTCTCTAGAATATTAGTATTAGTATTTTCATTCAAAAAAAGTAATTAACGTAATTCATTATTACTAAAAAATTTTTCGCTTTCCTCAATTGTAGGGGGTTAAAAAGCTAAAATTTTTTAGTTTTGCTTTCTTCTAATTTAATGTACTAATTTTATAAGAATAACTATATATTAGGATTTTCAATGGGAAGAAGAAAAAGAAAACAACAAACCTATAAACGAGTAAAAAGAGTTCCGAAGATCTTTACATGTCCATCTTGTGGAGAGAAATCTGTAAAAGTGGAAAATATAAGACGATCAGCAATTGCTACAGTTAAATGTGGTTATTGTGGATTAACAAAAGATGTAATAGTAAATTCTATATCTGAACCCGTGGATGCTTTTGGAGATTTTATCGATATATATTATGCGGATCAAGAATTACAGAGATTAGAAAAAAGAATATCAAAATTAAAGAAGGAAGGTGAATGGGGTGAACTGGCGTTATCATATTCAATTTTATCCGATATATGTCGTGCCAAAGCTGCAGAAGCCTTGGATGAGGATGAACCTGATATAGATGAAGCAAATGAATGGAAACTTAAATCTGAGCAATATAAGCGATTAGAAAAAGATGCTTTAATTCAGCTTGATACCTTAGAATTAGAAAAAGGTATAAAGACTGATGAAGACTCATTATTTGATGAAACTGATGGAAAAGTTAAACGGGAAAAAAAAATAGATGATATTTTTGATGATCCAGGTTTTTTAGAATTTTAAAATATTTTAGCGATTTAAGATTTCTTTCTTAAGATCATCTGGAATATGTTTCCAAATGGGAAGGTTTAAAGCGAAGTTAAAAAATTCTTTTAAGTTGAATTTCTTATGATATATGAAAAAACTCCAGTTATTAAAAGCTAATTTATTAAATAGCTGCATTAAATTAACTCCAATCGGATTTAGCCGTGAAGTTAAAAATCTGGCGATATATGACCAGAATTTCTTGGATTGAGGACTTGCTTCTGGATACACCGATTCAGCTAAAGGTCTATGTAGAATCTCATATATAGAAAATATAGGAATTAACTCATTAACATATTTGCTTATTTTCTTAACTTTATTTTCATCATTAGCGATCAGAGATATTTCATTTAATTTCCTTAAAGCAAAATTTAATTGGCGTTCCTTGAAATATAACCACATTTTCGCCATATCGTCTCTGAGATCGTCAATGCACTCAATAATAGATTCCTCTTCAAACTTGAACCCTTTTTTTTGTTCAAAATATGAAATGTAAAGATGAAAAATAGAATCAATAGTTTCTTCATTTTTCATCAATTCTTTAGTGAACTTAAGTTCTTTTTTAATCGGTTTATGTATCGTGTGAGTAAACAAGGGGGTGATCCATATTAACTTCAGTATATCTCTCATTAGCTGAATTGAAAATTCAATTTCAGAAAGGTTAGAGTCACCAAATTTGGATATGGGTTTCAGATGAAATTGTTCAGAGAATTTAAATCCTAAATAAAATTTCAATCTGTTCCAGAAGTTTATTTGATTTAGTAATTCTTTCTTTTTTCTCTTGGTTTTCATTATAACTTGAGATACCTTGGTCCTAAATTTAAACAATTTTTTTATATATTCATAAAAATCGATATTATATCTTTTTGTAATTAGATCTGAATTCAATAAAGGAACAGATAATGAATTTTGTACTGTATGTTTATTAATATGCATTGCATGATCACCAATAGAATAGGAAAAAGTTATGGATTTTAAAACAGAATCAAAAGACTGAAATTTTCCAAGAGTTCTTGGTTCTTGAGTAAAATATCCATGCAGCAACGTATCAGTTCCTTTATAGACATTATTTTCATATTCTGAAATAATTATTGACTCGAATTCACCGGGGTGATGTCTTTTTATATTGAATCTTTCACTTACTAGCAAAATAGCTTGGTTAGCCCTATGGCAGACCGTGTAACACCATTTTAAAAAAAATTCAAGAAATTTTTTGGATTTAAAATTATAATAGTAAAAATCAGGATTAAATAAGATTGGAAATCCAAAACCCCTTGATGTAGAAAATATAAATTGATAAACGTTTCTCGTTTTCTCACCTTTTATAATTCCTGGAAATCGATAATGTAATACCAATTTTGGATAAAGCGCTTTAAATCCCATATCCATCCATGCTTCAAATAAAATAATACCATCGGGAAACTTAAAGGAGTCTTTTTTCGTTGTAAAATCTTCATTAAGAGCAAGTAAAGCAGAAGGAATGGAGTGCAACCAATCACCACTGGATTGTAGCAATTTCACACCTTCTTTAAATTTAAGTAATAAGTATGGCTTGATCTGCTCTTGTATTTCACTCTTTTTATGATAATAGTTGTTCATTACTCTTATTAAGGATAAGATTTCCATTATTTGCCTTTGAACATCATGTGAGACATTAACACGAGATGATTCAGTATCAATTGGTTTGGAGCCCTTCAATGCTTTAAACCAGAAAATATTAATAGATAAGATCTAATATTTTTTTTCATTTGAATCTTATCATATATCTCCTTAGATGAATAATAATAAAATTAGAAGGTAAAGCAAGTAAATTCGATTAGAATTTTAACCTTGATTTTGCCTTTTGGCAAATAAAGTTTTTAACTCGCTCATTATTGCGCCTCTCAAACTAACTGGACTCGCGGGACGTACTGCACCTGGAGCACCCGGTCCTGGTGGTGGACCTCCTGGTGGACCTCCTGGTGGCGGTGGTGGACCTCCTGGTGGACCTCCGGGCGGAGGAGGTGGAGCATTTGATGGTGTTGGAGCACTATTGGGTGCACTGGGGGCTGAAACAATGGGAGCTGATGAAGAGGATCGTGATTTAATTGCGGTAAGGTCGCTATTAACTGCATTCAACCTTGTTTCTAATGATGTGAGTTTTTGGTTTATAGTTAATAATGATTGGTCCACTAGATCGGGGATCCTAAGGATCATTGACATCATTTTTTCGACGATATCCCCGAAAGCATTTACTTTATCTTCAATAGGTGACTTTCGAGCCTTGTCCAAGAAGCTTGAAAATTCTTCAGCACACATTTTTTACACGTTAAGGTTAACTAATTCTAATAATTATATATTTGAACTATTTAATAAATTTAAGCAGAAATTGATTTCTTTCTTTTAAAAAAATTGGAAAGAAATTAAGAATTAACTCATTTTTGATACTGAATCTTTCACTTTCATCCATAAACTGTCTACTTCATCTCTTTCTTGTAAAAATTGGTTGAGGCTTTTTATCATAACATCTCTTGCTCTATCAAATTCTCTTTGAATATCATTAAATTCAGATTCTAATATTTTCATTTTCTCTCCCTCAATTAAGTCATTTTTCTTTTTTTCTACCGATAATGCCTTTTTTATCACTGTACTCCTCCTTTGAGCGACATCATTCAAGGCATTTGCAAATTCTTGCTTCTTTTCTACAAAATATTCTTTTTTAAGAGTCAGATTCTTAATTGCATCAATATATTTTTTAGTATTTTCAATATAATTATCATTTTGATGGATTATTTCCTGAAATAAATTGACTTCTTCATCTTTAATATTAGATCTCTTTTCCCTTACTAAGGTTTGCATTTGTTTTAAAACATCTCTAAAGGTTCTATTAAGCATTTCGCGAGCAAGGTTTGCTTTAGTAAGGTTTTCAGCATACTTTTGTTGAGAATTTATTAATACGGTTTGAGCTCTAGAATGTTTTTTTATTTGTTTTACTAATTCTTGTTCAGTTTTTGCTAATTCAAGTTCATCTTCATGGGTTATAATTGGCATTTTAATCACCTTAGATTGGTACAATCTATTTTATAATATTATCACTATAGCAATTCAATATTATAATTTTTAGGTTTTTATAATTTCAAATTATCTATAAGGAAAAAAGGCAGTTATTATATTATCTCTATAATTAGCTTTTATTATTTTTGCTTTTACAACTTGCCCTAGCAATTGTTCAGAGTAGGAAAATGGCTTGTTAAGTAGTAATTTAATTCCTTGCTTTTCATTAATTTTTGCAATGCATTCCCTGTCCCATCGCCCTTTAGATACAATTTTTATGTCTACAAGATCACCTTTTTTTAAAGATGTTAGCTGAATGGATTTTCTTTTGTGAATTCCAAAGTCTTGAGGCCCAAGTTTTAGTTTTAAATCATACTTCCTTTCTAATTTTGATAATTGATGATAAAAATAGCTCCATGATTTTGGTCTAACGTTTTTTAATTTCCTTCCCGTTTTGTATAGTAAATATTTTTGGATTCCTATACCAATTTTTTCTTGGGAATATTTTGCATTTCTAAATTCGACCACTAATTTTATTATGTCTTGAATATCCTTATCATTTTTTCCAGGAAACCATACTGGTGCAAGTAAAACATTTATTTTTGATTTTAAAAGCAATTTGATGTTGCTCAAGAGGGAATTTAAATCATAATTCGTACAATTACACAAGTTATTTGCTAAATTGGCATTTAATGTGTTCAAACTTAGATTTAACCTTGTAAGATTCAGTTCATCCAATTTGCTAATTACTTTTTCATTTAGCAACAATCCATTACTCTGCATTGAGATGATTTTTACTCCCTTTAAAGCCCATAATCTTTCCAATAGTTCATATAATTCACCATATAATAATATCTCCCCATATGGTGCGATATGAATTTCAATATCATTCTCTCCTTTTACTTGTATGACTTCTTTAACTTTTTCAACTAGACTTTCAGCACTAACGATAAAATTTGTGGAATAATCTCCAGCACTGACAAAACAGTATCTACATTTGAGATTACAGAGAGTAAGCGGTTTTATTTCTATGATATTGGTTCCTCGATCAATAATACCTAAGAAATCTATGCCAAATAATGGGATATTTGATTCATTATTCACGTAAATTAGGTCTTGATGCATGTTTACTTCTCTATCTATCATAATTTATAATGTAAAATGGCTACAAGAGCACCCAAATCATCAATTTGCTTTCCAGTAGGATGTTCGCTGCTTAAAATGTTAACTTTTCCTTGAGCTTTTTCAACTTTAATTATTATATCCTCGATACGGAGTTTATGATCTTTTGAAGCTCCTCTAATAAGGGAATCCACTATGAAGAGTTCTTTAATGGCCTTATGTGTAGCTGCTTTTTCAACTTCTTCAAAGCCTATGGCAATTAAATCAGGATCTGATGCAAATAATTGAAAAATTTCTTCAATTTTCTGAGTTTCTTGAATTATTTTCACATTTGATTTTATTTGAATTAATTCCTTTGATTTTAGTATCTCGTTAATAGCACTCTCAGTACCGGAACTAGCATGAAAACTCTTCACTTTTTGCATCTCGCTAAATTTTATTTTTTCTCGTAAATAATTGGAAAAATGATCTCGTATATTTCCAGGTCCACATACAATTATTATGTCAATTTCGGTTTTCTCCATATTTTGCACGAGAACTTTTGCTATTTGATCATAAAAATCATTATATGCTTTATTTCGATGTGACTGTTCATATCTCTTACCAGGAATATTTTTTTTAATCGTCGCAATATGATTATGACTGTAATTGGTTACTAAAGAAATCGTTGCTAAACCTGTTTCAATGGCAATTATTAACATATTAAATTTATCTTCAAACTTAGAAGCTTCTTTAAGTCGATTCAGCTCACTTTTTAACCATTTCTCTTTCTTAATTGATAATATATTTCCAATTTCGATATTAAAGGTATGATATGTTCCATAACTTACTAGATCTTCTGGACCTTCTAAGATGGTTCCCTTAATCCTTAAGCGATTTGAAAATTCATGGAATCCTACTGATTCTACCCGTAACTTTAAACTCATTGTTTTGCGCTCTCCTTTCGTTCCTTCTTTTAATACTACTCTTCTTTGAGTCCGACTTGTAATCTCATCATCTTTGGAAATGACATTATAGAGAGACCAAAGATCATTTAAAGTTTCTACTTTAATTGTAAATTCTTCGAGATTTTTGTCTGATTCTAATATCTTCAAGATTTATTGATCTAACTCCGAAAATAATTGCTTGATTGAACAAGGATGGTAGGATCTGAAATGTGTGTTATCCAATAAATTTAATCATTAATAAAAGGATTAAAAAAAAGAAAAATACAAAAAATGCTTATTGTTCTCCTAAGGCTTCTTTAATTTTCTCCAGTTCTGCCATACGTTTCTTTTTTTCTTCTTCGCGTTTCTTCATATCTTCTTCATCCACCTTTTGGAGAGATACTCCTTTCTTGATCTCGTTTTGTAATTCCTTATCGATTGGAGTCAACTTAATTTAACACCTTGGTTTAAAAAATAGTTCGATATTTTATACAGATATTATAATACTTTTTCTATATAAGTTTTAGTTTATAGAAAATCGAGATTTAGGATGTTTTAGACCATTTTCTCCTTTTTTTTCAACTGAAAATTAAAGGTCTTTTTTTATCACTTTATTCCCAATTCTTCTTTAAAGACATCAATTGGAGTCTTTTCAGTAATTTGTCGATATTTAGTTTCCATAAAAGGTGTTGTTTCCATAATATATATTTTCATATCGTGGTTTAGGGCAAACTCTTGAAAATCATTATTTAAAGCAATATCAACTGGGAAATTTATTTCGTCATTTCTTATTTCAAACAATTTTTGGGGTAGTCTCATTTCAGAAATGAAATAATTTTTAATGAATTCCAATCCTCGTTGATTTCCCTCTACAGAGGCAAAAATGAGGAGCCCTTCCTCTGTGATTTCTTCAAAAGATTTTTTAATTGATTTAGCTCGTCGGTTATATCTCTTACTCAACTGCCAAAAATCTTTTGTTAGCACAGTGCATAAATGTATCTTCAATTGTACTTTATCGGCTACTCTTTGAATTAGTTTAAGCGCCAACTCTTTACTGTTTTTCACGGAAGCAATTGATCCATCTTGTAAAAAATATCCTCTAACTTTTAAGTACTCACTATTGGGCATACAATATTCGAATTCATTAAAATTAATGAAATCTGCCCCAATCTCTTCTAAAAAGTATATAAGGTCTTCTAATTCTTTGATGTGGAATGTATCTGGAATAGCTGGTACTTCAGCTCCGACCTTCATTCCCTTATTTAATGCAAACTTGATATTATTCCAAATTTCTCGAGGAGGGTTAAATCGAATCTCATCTAATCCCGCATCTGCCAATTTTTGAGCAATATGTTCATTGAAATTCAATCCATTAGTATATAAATGGACATGAAATCGTTTTCCCTTTTTCTGCTTGATAAAGTTGATGTAATCAATCGTTTTTTTAACATTTGGCTCAAACAGAGGATCACCTCCCGTAATACTAATCCCAGTTGATCTTGATGTGTTTATTTCTTGAAGTAAATCTAATTTGGTGATTAGAGGAATTTCGTTGGTGAAACTGAATTTTTTATTTTTTCTCTCTTCAGATATAGGACAATACCAAAAGCAATGTTGAGGATTTTGACATACGCCGTTTAGGAATAAAACCGTTTTTTTACCTTGTAGACATAATTTACATCCTTTTGGGATGCCTCTTCCCTTAATATAATAAGAATTCCTTTTTGATTGGACGATTCTTTTTTTCACGGTTTCTGCAACTTCTTTCTTACTATTCTTTTATTTCTTGCTAATTTTTTTAAAGCATCTTCCGAGGACTCTCCTATTTCTATTTGCTTTTTGATAAATACACCAGTTCTGCCCATCTTCTCCCTTTTTAGTAAAACTTTTTCACGTTCTAATACTGTATCAAGGCCCACATTCACTTTTTTTGCTACGAGGTTTTCATTTCCGATAATTGAAGTTTCATGATGTCCATTATCTAAAGGTTCAATAAGAACTAATCTTTTATCTATTCCAGGTAATCTAATACCTTGTTTTAGCTGCTTATAATTAACTTTTCCTCCAAAGTTGTAAAATTCCAATGATTTCTTGTCTAATTTTGAAAGTGGAAAAGATATACTCTCTAATTCACTTAGATAAATGTACATCTTTAATGAATCATTTGGAGTAGCCATTATTATTTCTCGAAAGTAATTTTCAAACCCATTAAGCGATAAAATATATTCTATCTTAAATGGCGATAAAACATAGGGAAAAATAAGGTCGATATCACTGTCTCTATGAACATCTCCTCGAGCAATACTCCCAATTACAAACGGGTTTAGGCCTTCCCTAATGAACATCTTTAGCAGTATTTTAGCTCGTATTCTCTTTTCTTTTAATGTAGTCCAATCTTGATCTGTATATTCTACAACTTTATCATAAGCTCTTAAGATTTTAAGATTAGTCATATTTCTCTCAATAATTATATTCAATTTCTTTTAAATGATTAATTCCATTAGAGCACCGAATAACAAAGTTTCATAATGCTTGAATTTGTGAGTTGATTTTTGAATTAGAGTAAGATTGGATGAGAATTCTTGATTATTTTTAATAATATGTCTATACCAGCGACTTTTGATGAATTTTAACGAGTATTCACTAATTAATAAATGATAATTAGAGTTTGAACTCAAATTAGAGATTAGCGCATTACTATTCATTTGAGAGAATTTAGGGTTAATAACTATTTGAAGTTTACAATCTGCCTCATTAATGAGGGTGTTTACTCGTTTTTCTCTTAATGTGAGGATTAAATAGTTTTTATTTGTCTCTTGATCTATATAGTTTAAAATCGAATGAATTAGCTCACTCAAATCCTCTAATATATCATTTTCAGTTCTCTCTTTGATTAGGATTTCTAATTTTACATCTATAACATTCATTCCATAGCTGACAATTCCTTCGATCAAAGCATGTAAAAGTCTACTTTTTCTTTTGGTTCGAAGTATTAGTAAATACGGTAATTGATTTTTTTTGATATCATCAGTTTGAATACAACTCCAATAATTGACTTTAATCTTTTGACTATTCAATGATGGAAGATTACCATTAAACTTAGACTGATGAATTTTTTCATTTGTAAATGAATGACGCCATCTAGTTAGGTGCTTGACGACTTTAACAGCAATTAAAATGAGAATTAAAGCAATAATGATAATACTATCTACGGTTATCCAATCAACTCGAAATATATCAAAAGACAAGAAAAATCAAGCTCTTTATTTTGTGTTATCTTCTATCCAATCTAAATATTTCTCTGAGCCTTTAGCAATGGGAAATGCAATACACTCTGGAATCTCGTAACTATGGAGTTCATTAATCCTTTTAATGATTAAATTGATCTTAGCTTCACTTGTTTTAATGATTAATAACTGTTCTTCATCCACTTCGACCTTGCCTTTCCAACGATATGTCGAAATTAAATTTCTCACAACATTGACACAAGCTGCTAATCTTTCACCTACTAATTTATCAGCAATTCTTTTCGCTTCTTCCATATTCGGAACCGTAACAAAAAACACGTAAAATTGCATAAAAATCTACATTTATTTATTGTTTATATCTAGTTCTAAATTAAATTCAAACTTTTTGCTTAGAAAGTGAAATTAAAAATATGTTTTTTAATTTAATCCTAATATAGTAATGACAGAAAATTATTCATTTGAAGTTCCTGGAAGGATATGTATTTTAGGGGATAAAGTGGATCTCTTAGAAAAACCAGTTATCGCAGCAGCAATAGATTTAATGATGAGCTTTGAACTTCAAAAGAAAGATGATTCAAATGTCATTTTTTATAGCCAAGATACCGGAGAAAAGATAGAGTTCAAACTCGGTGAAAATCCTCCTATTGATATTAATCTTGGTTATTGGAGTGTGTTATATGAAAGGTTAAAGGATCAAATTGATGTTGGGTTTTCTTTAAGTGTAAGATCAGACATTCCAATTGGACGTGGATTATCTACATCTGCAGCACTTTCAATAGGGTTTTTAAGAGCAATGAATTTAGCTTATGATTTAAAATTGTCTGCCCGTAAGATCGCAGAACTTGCCTATAAAGGAGAAAATCATGATCTTGGAATCCAGTGTGGAAGGATGGATCAGTATAGTATTGCTTATGGAGGAGTTACTTTCATTTACACAGATGCTAACCCTAAAGTTGAACAAATGAACATATCTGCAATACCAATTGTCGTGGGAGATTCTCTTGAAAACAGGAAAGCAAGTTCGGTATTAAATAGAATAAAGTCTCAGATTCGAGAAGGAAATGAAAATGTTTTAAGAGCTTTTAAAATAATTGAAGAATGTGTTTATGAAGGAAGATTTGCATTAATTAACAAAGATTTTATACAATTAGGAAAACTAATGGATAAACAACAAGAACAAGAAATAAATTTAGAAGCAAATACCCAAATGATTAACAAGTTATGCACCGCTTCAAAACAGGCTGGGGCATTTGGAGCAAAGCAAATGGGTGCGGGAGGAGGAGGATGCATGCTTGCATTGTGCCCAGGAAAGCAAGAAGAAGTAGCAAATGCTATAGAAAAAGCCGGAGGAAAAGCATGGGTCTTCAATATATACAACTACTGAATTGATTAGTAAAAATTATGAAAGCCATAATATTGTGTGCAGGTTATGGAACACGGATGGAACCTTACACCAATGAATATCAAAAAGTTATGATTCCACTCCACGGTAAACCGATTCTTGAATATTTAATCCAATCAATAAAGAAAGCAGGAATGCAAGACTTCATAATTGTAGTTGGTTATAGAAAGGAACAAATTATAGATTACTTTAATGAAGGGAAAGATCTAGGAGTTCATATTGAATATGTTCACCAAGATAACCTAAATGGTACTGGTGGAGCACTATTATTATGTGAACCATTGCTAAGTGAAAATTCTTTTTTTTTAACTTGGGGAGACACCTTAGTCATTCCAGAAATATATGAAAAAGTTATACAAATGGGGAATCAGGAAAAGGAAAAATTTGTTTTAGTTGCAAATTATGTTATTGATCCCTTCAGGGGAGCTGCGATATATCTTGATGGAGACTATTGTAAAATGATAATAGAAAAACCCAAAAAAGGTACATCCACTACTAATCTCAATAATGCAGGAATTTTTGTATTGGATCATCAGATCTTTAAAGTTCTGAAAACACAAAAACCTTCTGAAAGAGGAGAAATAGAAGTTCCAGAAACTATAAGCTTTGGGATTAAACACCTAAATTGGAAATTTCGTGTAATTAGAATGAAAGAAAGCGATTTCTATGCTGATTTTGGGGATAAAGAATCGTATGAAAAACTTAAAAAGGATACTAGTTGGTTAGAGCTGCTTTAAAAGTCTATTATAGAATTTTTAAGACAAGATGATTTCGAGATTAAATCATAGTCGAACTAGGATTTTTGTTCTTTAAATAATCTTGTACTAAATTTATATTGATATGGATAAAAACTCAAAATATTTGAAGATAGTAAAGGGATTAACCTTTTTAGGTGGTATGATTAATTTCTTGTACTGCCTGTTTTACTTGCTTAACATCGATGACGTTGATCAATGGGTTCTTACATTTGGTGTCAGTGATATTGTCTTTATGATGATAGGGATGGTGATCTCAGGACTTTCAATTCTTGTAGCCGTGAAACCACACGATCCTATACCTCTTAATTGGATGGTATTAGTCATTTTCACGGTTTTATTGATGATCTTTTCATTTATGGGAGGAGCATTATTGATATTAGTAGCTACGGTATTTGATGTTATTGATACGGCTAAATCAGATGACAAAATCGAGTAAAAAAATTATCTCTGATAAAATTAGTCTTGAAAAGAAGGGCAATAAAAAATAATAAATCTTTTGTTTTTTAAAAAGGATGGGCGAGATTTGTATTTAAAATGTTCTAAAACTGATCTCAATGAAAAAAATTAATACCAATAAAATGGGTCTTATCATTTGGATTATATTCTTGATGCTTTCACCTACAATACAAACCCGAGAAGGAGGAATTAATTCGAATTTAATGCTTAAAACTAATGAGCTCAATGAAAATAATTTCAATGATGAAGAAGTTAAAGATTCTTCTTCAAACAATAACTATGAGCTATTACAAGCCATTATGGACCAGAAATGCGCGGATTATCAATATCTAGGATATTATCCACAAATCTTTGAGTCTTCACTCCAAGCTACGTATTATGGACTCTATATTTTGGAATCTTTAGATCGATTGGACTATATTAACGCAACGATATTAGAAAATTTCATAATGTCTAAATATTTAGAAAACAAGCATTACTTTATTGATTCATATGCATATCGCTATCTTGATTGTGACTACTATTCTCTCTGGCCTTGGCACTCCCTCTTGGAAGTTAACTGTTATGCAATCTTATCCTTACAAATTTTAGAGAAATTAGAATTAATTGATAAGCAACAGTTCGTCAATTTCATATGGAGTTGCTACAATCCCATGACTAGTGGCTTTATCGGAAAACCCTTTAATCCCGACTTACCCTCCTATTTTCAACTTTCCACTCTTGATAACACGTATTTTGCGATTAAAACCTTGAATACATTGATGGATGATTGGAGCGCTTACACGTCAGTTATATCTGAATTAACCATATTCATGAACAGTTTGCAATCTTATGGAATAAATGGCGGATTCTTAAATGATGACAACTTCACCATTGGTTCCCTTTGTATATGCGAGCCAAACATTATATCCACCTATTATGCTGTAAAAAGTCTTGAGATAATTGGGATGCTTGAAACGATTCGTACTCCAGATCTCCACGAAAATCTAGCAAATTTATATCACGATGACAAGTATTTCGATATTTCGTGGTATCCAATAGTCAATAATGAAAGTAATCTTGTTGCATCGGCTATTGGCTTGGATATCTCTAACCTAAGCAATTTTGAAGCGGTTAATTATCAAAATATCATTAAATTCTTGAGGGATAATCGTAATATTCACGGAGGGTGGGATAGTTCTACTAATTTTGATTATCACGAATTAATCGATACATTTCAAATCATCAGATCATTACGGGAAAGCGGTTATATTTGCAACCTGAGCAGTAATGAAAAAAATGAGATCGCCGTTTCGCTCGATATTTTCGAATTCAATGGATTATTTTCATTGATGCCTGAGGATTACTGTTCTTTAACGTTATTAAATACTATTGCGAGCAGTTTTCATTATTTTGGAAGGATCTCTAATTTGCGATTACAAGAAATATATGATCAATTTCTTAAAATCCTAATTTACCATCCAGGGATTAACATCTATGAATTTGGAGCTTGTTGGGGCATTAACCCCCTCTACTGTTCTTTTCGTTCTATTCCTATTGAATTCGTAGGGTCCACCTTTCATGAACACTTTAACGGTACTGAATCAATGCGGAGTCATAAATGGAATTTTCTCGCGCTTGATGCACTATTAAAATGTTATAAGCTAGATGATCTCCAATATGATTTAGATCTTGAATTAATAGTAAATGAAACACTTGAATCGCAATTCTTAGACCCTACCTATGAAAATTACGGTGCATTTATTCAAGCGCCATCTTACATGGGATTTAGCAGAAAATACCAAATTCGAAATTCTTTTTTCGAATACACGTTCTACGCTATAAAAACTCTAGAATTATTGTCAAGTTTCCTCAGTTTGGGTAATTTGACTGATCTTGATTTCGATAAAATCGCATTGAGCAACTATATTTTTCGAAATGTTATTGAAACTGACTCTTACCTTTATTTCAATCCCGGTTTTACTGAGGACAAAAACATCATATTGAAATATACTTATTACATGGCTTATGTTCTAAACGCTTTAGGTGAAAAAGTGAACAACATCCAAAAAGTCCAAAATTTTGTAATGGAATCGCTTGATTATTCAAACATCGAAAATATCTATTATTGTTATAAACTCTCAGAAGTTTTAGACTTGGAAATCCAGTTTGATTATGAAAATATTCAAAAATTGATATCTTTACTCTATGACCCAGAGATTCACGAATTTTATCTTGACTCAACACGAACAACGGTCTCACAAGAAGCATTTGGTTGGATTTGCGAGATAGCTAAAAATTCTAAGATGATTTTTTACCCCCAATTCGATTCCCCTTTATATTTAGGAACAACGTGTCGGCTAGAACTCACCTTCGAAAATATGGTCTTAGATCAACTGGGGGCGAGTGGGCGCGTCTGGTTTGCCAGTGAACAATTCGGAACGATTCCGCTTTCATATCAGCCAGGAGATGTATATCAAACTAACTTTTTTATTCCAT
>Ga0315542_1000100_pt1 | contig 43224 bp, 30 predicted proteins | sample SalMarSW160120MG_FD_202541 | JGI IMG/M metagenome (GOLD analysis project Ga0315542, IMG submission 202541) | Salt marsh sediment microbial communities from the Plum Island Ecosystem LTER, Massachusetts, United States - Salt Marsh Sediment SW1601-20 ...
ATATTATAAATACGGGTGGTGGGGACTAAAATCAGACAAAGAAAATTATGATTTTCTGGCAATAGGGATGCTGGGGCAATTCATATATGTTTGTCCTTCAAAAAATATAATAATTGTAAGAAACGGTTGTAAATGGGGCAAAATCAACTGGTGGCCCGGGTTACTAAAGGGATTAGCCGAAAAATTATAAATATTATTTTATTCTTCAGGATCGTCATAATCGTAATAATCTCTCCTTTTATCTTTTTCGTTTATCGGATTTGCATCCATCACCCACATACCTCGTCCGTGGGTTGCTATTATTATCATGTTATCGCGTGGATGGACAGCCAGATCATGAACATAGGCGAATGGCAAATGTCCCAGTATATCCCATTTCCCGCCTCCGTTCTTACTTATATAAACACAGCCATCGGTTCCTGCATAGAGGATATCTTTATTAACAGGATCTTCCCTTATAACGTTTACCGGTCCTACAGGAATATTACCTGATATATCCTGCCATGTGTCGCCAAAATCCGTTGATTTCCAGATGTATACCTGGAAATCATCATCTCTTCTGCCTGTCTGTGTCATATAGACAGTTCCAATATCAAAACCAGAGGCAACAATACGTGAAACGAACTTCTGGGGGACAGTGCCATTTCTTATTTCAATCCATTTCTTACCTCCGTCTTCCGTTCTCCAGATACGTCCGTCGTCTGTACCTGCATAAATAAGACCAAACCTGAGCGGTGATTCATCCAGCACGGAAATTGTCTGGTAATTGATGTCGCCCCGTTTAGCAGGATCGTTGTAGGAAAGATCGGGACTGATAAATTCCCATGTATCTCCCCTGTCTCTCGACATCATAACAAATTGCATTCCATGATAGATAATATCGGGATTATGTTTTGAAATTATTGTAGGTGCTACCCATTGACCTCTTAAAGGAGTTTCACCTGGCAAAGGAGCAGGGAGCAGGTCTTTTATGCTCGCCGGGAAATTATCTAATTCAGCTCTTGAAAGATTTCCATAATAGCTACTGGCAAAAATAGTATTATTGTCTACCGGATTAACTGCCTGTGTTGTACCTTCGCCTCCAAGCGTATATGTAAAATTGGTTTCAGGTACCCTGTCACGGCCTCTCGACAGATTAACTTTCCCAAATAAACTACCATGATCCTGAATTGCACCAAAAACCCTGAAAGGAGTGCTGAAGTCGAATGTAAGATTAAAAAATTGTGCCAGTGGCAGTTCCTCAATAGGCGTTTTCCAGGTTTTTCCTTTGTCATATGAGATAGCAAGGCCTCCATCTTCAACATTCAACAGATAATTGGAATTTTCGGTATCAATCCACAGACCATGGTGGTCGCCATGTTGTCCGTAGAGTGGCTTAAAGGTTTTGCCGCCATCGACCGACTGGTTTAAACCGAGCCCCATACTATATACAATATTCTCATCATTTGGATCCACTCTTATCTGGCCAAAAACCCATCCATAGGTACCTGATTGTCTTTCCATAAATTTCTTTTGATCCGGAGTAAGCCCACTGACCTGTGTCCATGATTCACCTGAATTATCTGACCTGTAAATTGTAGCTCCTTTGATAACATCTTTCTTTTGACGGCCATATGAGTCTTTTTCTCCCGGCTGAGCTTTATATGCTAGTTCATAATTATCTACATAAGCATACAGCACTTTTGGATTTGAACGAGAGATATCTATTCCTGTTCTTCCACGCTTATTTGCCTCGGGCAGACCATTGTTAATTTTCTTCCAGTTCAAACCTCCGTCAGTTGATTTCCATATTCCTGAATTTTTCGTTTTTTCAGTAGTTCTCGGATCATTCCATTTCAATCTTATCCTTTCCCAGGATGTGCAATAGACAATATCAGGATCTGTGGGGTCTAAAACCAAATCGTAAATGCCAGTGTTTACATCAATACCAAGTACTTTATTCCAGGTCTTACCGCCATCGGTCGTCTTATATAATCCCCGTTCTTCATTGGGAGTATATTCATGTCCTGTAGCTGCAACGTAAACAATATCTGAATTTTTCGGGTTAATCCTGATACGACCAATTGTATAAGTGTTTTCCAGTCCCATTAGTTTCCATGTTTTTCCGCCATCGGTTGTTTTGAAAACTCCGCAACCGGCATTTGAGCTTCTGAAAATGTTTGCCTCCCCTGTACCTACCCAAACTACATCAGGGTTATTCGGGTCAATTGCAATGTCTCCTGTCGAAGCTGTAGGCATTCCTTCAAAAACAGGTTCAAAGGTTGTTCCTTCGTTTACTGATTTCCATACGCCTCCTGTTGCTGAACCAACCCATATGGTATAATTTCCGCCACGGGGAGAGATAGCTTCAACATCGGTGCAGCGGCCGCTTATGTTGGTCGGGCCAAGGTATTGCCATTTCATATCCCTGAAAGGAGAGTTAGCCTTCATCTCAGCTTGCTTCTTGGTAAGGGCTACTCTTTCTTTTCCGTCGAGAAGGGGGCTCTTTACCTGCCCCTTAAGACAAAATGACATTAAAATTAGCGAAGCAAAAACGACGGATGTTCTTTTGGAGTATTTCATATTTATGGTTCTTTTGTTATATTTTGTATTGACATGCCTGGCATGTCAATACAGGACTTGAATTTAACCTTTTTAATCAAAGATAGCCTCGAAAACCCTGGATTTTTTTGCTTTAAAACACATTTCGATCTGACTTCTTGTATTACGTTCTGTTGAAAGGGGCGGTAATGAATCTAACAGAAAGAATCCGGCGTCGAGGGTTTCGATATTTTCCCTGAAAGAGTGGTCAATCATGTCACACTCAACAAATATCTTATAAATAGTAAAGGGTAAGTCAGGATTGTTATGCCTGTTTGCCAGCTGAACAGCTATTATTCTTGTTGGTTTAACCCTTGCACCGGCTTCCTCATAACTTTCTCTTACAGCCGATTCGGCTACCGATGTATTTACGTCAGCCCATCCTCCGGGTAATGACCATTTCCCATCTATTTTCTCATGGATCATCAGTATTTTGTCCTCTTTAATGATGACAGCCCTGATATCAACCTTTGGAGTTTGATACCCTGTTTCCGAAGCAAAAATCTCTCTTATCTTACTGTGATCGATATCAGTATATTTGTGCAAGATATCAATTGAAATATTTCTGATCTTTTCATACCTGTCACGGTCATAATCATTTTCGCAGAAAGTTAAACCTGCCTGTGCTATTGATTGAAGTTCAGTAGCCCATTTAAGCCATGAATTATTCATATGCAATATGTTTTCTATTAGGGAATGGAAATATAATCAAAAATTTATATCTCTTACAATTTTGAAATATATGCTAAGGCTTTTAATTTGTTGTGTAATTTTGTGTAATAATTATTTAATCTCAAATAAACAAATGTTGTTCAGGATTTCAATAAAAAATATTTTAGGAATCATCCCATTAATAATCATTTTATCTCTCCCTCAATTAATTTCGGGTCAGAGTAAGGGAGATACGCTAAACCGACCGAAAGTGGCTGTAGTTTTAAGCGGGGGAGGAGCCAAAGGCTTTGTACATATTGGTGTTTTGAAAGTCCTGGAAGAGGAAGGCATCCCGATTGACATTATAGTCGGCACAAGTATTGGAAGTCTTGTCGGAGGGATCTATTCAATTGGTTATACTGCTGATGATCTTGAAGCCTTATGCAAGAAGCAAAACTGGCAGGAACTTTTTTTGGATGATCTTCCGAGATTTTACCTTTCAAGAGCCGACAGGGTGATTCAGCAGCGTTATCTTTTCGCTTTACAGGTGAACGATAAGAAAAAAATCTCACTTCCCCAGGGCGTCATAAAAGGCCAAAATGTTCTCAATTTACTCTGTGGCCTGGCTGCCAATGTTCCGTATAATATGGATTTCAGTAAATTACCAATATCGTATGCCTGTGTTGCAGCTGACCTGGAAAATGGCAAAGAGGTAGATATTAAAAGCGGATTTTTACCGACAGCTATGTTCGCAAGTATGGCGGTACCTGGAGTCTTCCAGTATCTCGAACGCGATGGACGGGTACTGATCGATGGAGGTGCAGTCAACAATTTCCCTGTTGATGTGGCAAAAAAAATGGGAGCAGATATTATTATTGGTGTTGATATAACCGGGGACTTTGTTAACAGGGACAAAATAAAATCTCTTCAGAACGTTTTCGGGCAAATGATGAGTTTTCTTGATCAAAAGAAGGATTCTGTTAATTCCACCCTCTGTGATGTGCTTATTAAACCTGATCTTACAGGGTATTCATTAACGAGTTTTAATAATCAGGCAGTTGATACTCTCATTAAAAGAGGAGAAGCTGCTGCCAATAAAGCAAGATCACAGATACACAAACTGAAAGTTGAAAATAATCTTCAGCCACGTGTAATTTCAAGAGAGTACATACCCCCGGAAAAATGGTTTATAACCAATATATCTCTATCCGGTAAATTTGAAGCAGATGCTGCCTTTCTTCTGAAAAGTATTGATATGTCCACGCCTGGATATTACACCTATGCTGATATTAAAGGTGTTATAAACCAGCTTTATGGTTATGGTATTTTCGATAAAATATATTTCGATCTTACCGATAGTGATAAAGGTAAAACTCTTAACCTTAATATAACTGAAAAAAATGTTATTAATCATTATGTTGGTTTTAAGGTTAATACTACCGATGCCGCTGCTCTTATGGTTAACCTGACAAGCAAAAATTATGGAAAAAGGTTTGGACAGGTCTCAGCCAGCGCAGAACTATCTGCAAATCCGGGCATTACTTTTATTGCTGAAACAAGCAAAGGAAATTTTCCGACAGCCGGTATTGAGGTTAAAGGCAAATACCAGAATTACAATATATATAATGACGGGAAAAAGTTATATGAAGCAAATTTATTCTATTCATCTGCAGCATTTTACCTTTATAAAAGATTTCTTCACCAGAACACAATTGGCATGGGATTAAAAGAAGAATACTACAGGGGAGATATCTACAGCCGCAGCAATATAATTATAGCTGATTATGAGAGAAACAGCTACCTTACAAATGCATACGGCTATCTGTCAGTTGATAACCTCGATGATTATTACTTCCCGCGAAAAGGCATAGAGCTTTATACCGAGTATTCTTTTCAGGGCAATTTCGGATCAAACAGCTATCTGAGTCAGATATTTTTATTCAGGATGAGGAATTATTTTCCGGTATCGGAAAAGGTCACGATTCTTTTTAATGCTTACAACCGTGCTATTTTCAGTTCTGATTTTCCTGCTTTTAAGGTTACCCTGGCTGGTGGCGCACCATATTCACAGTATTTTGATTATAATATACCTTTTGTCGGACTTAATCCGGTCAACCTTATTGACCGTTTTGCACTCTGCGGTCTGACCGGAGTGCGATTCAGGTTCAGCGCTAAACATTATCTTTCGATGATGGCAAATTTCCTTTATCAGAGCAATGATGTCTTTACGTCAACCAATGATAAAAAGTTCTGGGGAGGGGGAATTGATTACTCGGTAAAAACAATATTGGGGCCGATTGATATTTTGTTAGGTTACTCAAATGCAGTAAAAGCGCCCACGTTTTCTGCAAATTTCGGATACTGGTTCTGATAATCAGGCAGCTTTAGCGCTAAAATCATAAAGCATGATTTAATATTATATTTAATTCAAATCTGAATAAGTGTATTCATTACACTTTTAACACAATAAAGGCATGTTTGAAGAAAAGTCAGAACTGAGGTATGCGATCTGAGATCAATATCATTTTACTCTTTAGCTGTATATCGGGGAAGACTGAAAAGGAATTCAATTCCACCCGACTCAATTTTCCTGACAGATATTTCTCCCTTGTGAAGTAATATGGCATTTTTAACTATAGATAATCCCAGGCCTGTACCACCTTGCTTTCTGGATCTTCCTGAATCGACCCTGTAAAATCTTTCAAAGACACGTCCGAGGTGTTCTTCAGGAATACCAATACCATTATCGGAAAAAGAAAAATGGTAGTATTTCTGATCTTCGTTATACATGCTTATTCTGACAATGCAGTGTTCACCCGCATACGAAATTGAATTTTCCAGGAGATTCTGAAAGACAGACATTAGCAGGGATCTGTTACCATTTACCAATATATTGTTTTCGACAAGGCATTCGACACTCATTTTTTTCTGTTCGATAGCCGATTTGAAATTGTCTCTCACTTCACATATGATGTCGTTTATCCTTACTTTCTCAAAAGTAAAGTTCCTTCCTGCTTCTTCTATCTTGTTTAGCACAGCAATATCATTTATAAGCTGTGATAACCTGTCGGTCTGGGCAAGAGCCCGTTCAAGAAAGTACCTTTGCTTTTGAGGGTCTATTTCAACATCTGAAATTATTGTTTCGATATACCCTCTTATTGAGGATACAGGTGTCTTAAGTTCATGCGCGATATTTGAGGTTACCTGTTGCTTTATTATCCTGTTGGTTTCAATTGTTGTTATATCGCTGAGGATAATTTCAAAACTCTCATCATGGAACATAACACACTGTACCCGGAAATATTTTCCGCTCTTGGCTATCTGGTATTCCAGCCGGGGAAGTTCTGTTGATTTTACATCTGTTGCTCTCTGTTTCTCAACGAATTCTATAACAGGTTTAAAATCGCTTATCCTGAAAAAGTTTTCCGGGTCAATGGTCAATTCACCGGAGATCATATTCATATACTGAATAAAGTGGCTGTTTGTAAGTATTTTATCATTCTTGTTTGTATAGAAGGCTACCCCCTCATTAAGGACATTCAGGTGATTGAAGAGTCTTTCCTTTTCTACTGCCAGGTCATCTTTTGTTTTTCGAAGGTTATTATAAATGCTTATTATTTCTTCGCCGATTATGCCAAGTTCATTTTTAGGGAATGGTATATGATTGTCAAAGGTTTCGTTACGGCTTACAGTGACAGCGAAATCCTTAAGCCTCGTTACGGACTCACTGAATTTATTGGTAACCAGCTGTAATACAAGCCAAACTATCAGGAACAGGGCAAATATTACAACCAGGAACATTTTTTCTGTGGTAAGAAAATTGACAATATTTATATCATAAACAACAGCTGCCCTTACATAGTATTTATTATAGAATCTTGCATAATAGTAATATGAAACCCCTGTAGTAGCTGATTTTCTGATATTGGTCCCAAAATCAGAATAAGTTGACTGCATTATTTCCGGTCGGGTCTTATGGTTGACCATTATGGACCAGTCTTTTACATAGCTGTCATAGAGTACCTTTCCTGAAGGGTCAATAATAGTAATACGTAATTCCTGTTGTGGAAGAATCCTGACCAGCGAATCTATGATCCTGTAGTCTTCCTTTTCATTTATATTATTGGCGTTTATGAAATTGTTTGTTGTGAGGGTAATATTATAAAGCTCATCATTGAGTGTTTCAATCCTGTATTTTTTCTCACGGTGATATAGATAGGTAACTATAACCAGGGTGAATAAAAGGAATACTCCGAAGTAGTATATGAAAAGCTTATTACGGAATCTGCTTCTAGTGATCATCAGAAATATTATTTATGTGGTTCAGAATTCAAAAAAATATCCATAACCGGTCTTATTCTTAAGGTTTGCGCTGTAAACACCAATTTTGCTCCTGATCCTGGCAATATTTACATCGACGGTCCGGTCAGTAACAATTACATCACCGCCCCAAATTCTTCTGAGAATATCCTCTCTGGAGAAGACCTTTCCATTATTCTCCAGAAGGAGTTTCAATATTTCAAATTCCTTTCGTGTCAGATCGATCTTCTCAGTGTCGATGATTATACGTTTTCTTATATTGTCAAGTTCAATATTTCCAAACTTCTGAATTTCATTTTCCTCTTTCAGTTCTTTTTCAGTTCTTTTCAGAACGGCTTTCACCCTGGCAGCCAATTCATTGACAGAGAACGGTTTGGCAATATAGTCATCAGCTCCCAAACTGAACCCTGTAAGTATATCATTTTCGGTATCTTTTGCAGTGAGAAATATGACTGGCGCATTAATTTTATATTCTTTTTTCAGCTTTTCAGCAAACCTGAAGCCCGACATTTGTCCCATCATAACATCGAGGAGAAACAGATCATAATTATGCAATGATTTTTTCAGGGCATCCTCAGCCGAATGGACTGTCTCAGTTTCAAAGCCTGAGTTATTTAGATTATACTGAAGTATTTCGCACAGGTCCTCCTCGTCGTCAACGATTAGTATTTTATATTTTCTGTTTTCCATTATCCGGCGGATTGTTGATTTGAACTATTCATTATCGGGTTTTTTATCGATACCCGAATGTCTTATATCAGTACCCTGAAGTGAATAGATTGTTGCCTCGGCAATATTTGTTGCATGATCGGCAATCCTCTCGATATTTGTAATTATATTTTTAAGATCTGCATAGCTCAGAAGCATTTCCTTGGTTTTTTCACTGATACGGGCTTTTGCAATACTGTTGATGAGGAGTTTTTGATTCATCTCATCTACAATTTGATCATTCTTTATGGTCCAGATAGCAAAGTCCGGGTCACTGTTAACAAAGGACAGTATTGACTTTTCAACCATTATCTTCCCGGATACCAGCATATTCAGAAGCAGTTCTGACATCGATTTGTATTCGGAAGATGAATCCAGCTCCTGCATTGTTTTCATTATATTCATGACCAGGTCACCAATGCGTTCCAGGTTAAGTACCATCCTGTAAACTGCCACAAGCTTGCGCAAGTCCGAAGCTACCGGCTGGTATAGGACGATGGAGTTAATGAACTGATCACTTATTGAGATTTCGAATGAGTCGATTTCCAGTTCATTCTTCTTTATTTTATTAATCAATTCCTCCCGCTTTTCCTTATCATCTGTCGACATCAGTTTCTCTATCAGGGTCAACTGCGAAAGGACCAGGTTGGCCATGTCATTAAAACTGTTCATAATTTCCTGAATTGATTGTTCTTTTTTCGTATACATCTTTTCTAATTTATATGCAATTTAGTTAATTTACGTGTTACTGGTCTATCAACCGAATTTACCTGTAAGGTAACCTTCAGTACGTGAGTCTTTAGGATTGGTGAACATAATGTCTGTCTTGCCGTATTCGACAAGTTCTCCAAGGTACATGAACATGGAATTGTCACTTATGCGTGCAGCCTGCGACATATTATGTGTTACAAGCATTATCGTGTACTTTTCCTTCAGATGAACAAGCAGGTCTTCCACTTTTGCCGTTGCTACCGGATCAAGCGCCGAGGTTGGTTCATCAAGCAGAAGGACTTCAGGGTTAAATGCAATAGCCCTGGCTATGCACAGTCTTTGCTGTTGCCCCCCCGACAGGAAAGTACCTTTTTTGAACAGTGAGTCCTTAACCTCATCCCATAGTGTCACATCGGATAATGACTTTTCCACTATTTCATCACGTTCATTTCTTTTTAATTTGATCCCATTGAGTCTATAACCTGCCAGAACATTTTCGTAAATGGTCATAGTGGGAAAGGGATTAGGCCTCTGAAATACCATGCCTATTTTCCTCCGTAGCTCTATTGTCGACATATCATGTATATCCCTGTCATGAAGAAGGATAGTGCCCTGGGTTGTAATATTGGGATACAGTTCGTGCATCCTGTTGAAAGCTCTCAACAGGGTACTTTTGCCACAGCCTGAAGGACCCATGATTGCTGTAATAGACTTGCTTTCAATGGCAGCATTTATTTCTTTTACCGCGTACTTGCCGGCTTCATAAGCAATAGCCAGGTCCCTGACTTTTAACACAGGGTTATTAATTTGTAGTTGGTTTTCTGTCATCTTTTTCTTCCAGTCTTATGTTTAGCAGCAAGTCTGCCTGAAGTAATATTTAGAGTTAGTATGAAAGCCATCAGGAAAAGTGATGAGCTCCATACAAGCTTCACCATATTTGGATCATTATAGAACTCCCAGATAAGCAAAGGTACAGCGCTGGTTGGTTTAGTAATATTATAATTTATTGCTGCACTTCCAAGGGCGGTCATCATCAGTGGAGCTGTTTCACCCAGAATACGTGAAACAGAAAGCAAAACACCTGTCGACAGACCACTGAATGAGCTTGGGATAAGCACCCTGAAGATAACTTTGTGATAAGGAGCTCCCAGGGCAAATGCAGCTTCCCTTATCTCGTTTGGGATCATTTTCATTGTCTCTTCAGTCGATCTTATTATCATGGGCAGCATCATAATGGCCAGTGCAACACTTCCTGCCAGAGCAGAAAATCCGTTGGTGATGTTTTTTACAATCCACATGTATGCAATAATACCCAGAACGATAGAAGGTACTCCCTGGAGCACTTCACTGATATTCCTTACAAAGTCTGAATAACGGCTGGTCTGATTCTCATAAAGGTATATTCCTATCATAATGCCTGTGGGAATTGCCATCAATGACGCAACAATAACTATCAGAAATGTTCCTGTTATACCATTGGCAATACCACCAGGTATGGTCTGGTTGTTTGCAATAGCGGTCATAGCCTGGAGAGAATCGGGCGATGGTTGTACGAAAAAATTGAAATTTATCTGGCTTATCCCGTTTACAATTATTTTGCCTATGATAAATACTATTGGTATAATGGTAATCAGCGACAATATAATTATTGACACCTTCAGGAGATCATTTCTAAGGTTTCTCCTGCTTATGTTATCAACAAGAACGGGGTTTGTTGCAGCTGCCATTTTCAATTATTTTGAAAATCTGTTTATAATAAATTTCCCAATGCTGTTAACAATGGCTGTTATTGCAAAAAGTAACAGTCCGATGGCGATCAGCGAGCTTAACTTTAACCCGCCGGCTTCCCCAAACTGGTTTGCTATAATACTGGCCATTGTATTTCCGGTAGAAAATAATCCCTTAGGCACGACATTGGAATTTCCTATCAGCATCGTCACGGCCATGGTCTCACCAAGCGCTCTACCTAAGGCAAGTATATAACTTGCTATTATACCGGAACGGGCACTGGGCAAAATAATATTGAATATTACTTCACGGCGTGTAGCTCCCAACGAATATGCAGCTTCTTTAAGTTCATCAGGCACCATGGCAATAATTTCAGTGCTTAGCGAGGTGGCGTATGGAACTATCATTATAGCCAGTATTAGTGATGATGTAAATATCCCGAATCCCTGATTGCTGACACCCAGTGAGATGAGCAGTGGTCTCAGAGTGTAGAATCCCCATAAACCATAAACAATTGAAGGGATGCCTGCCAGCAGGTCTACAAGGGAACTCAGGATGCGTGCTATGCGGGTCCCCCTGAAATATTCGGCCATGAATAAGGAGGTTGAAAAAGCAAGCGGCAGACATATTATCAATGCCAGGACAGATGTTATGAGAGTTCCTGCAATAAATGGCAGAGCTCCGTATGATTCGCGTCCTGTTGTTGGATTCCACACATCAGCAACAATAAACCGCAGACCGAATGTTTTGAATGCCGGAACAGAACCCCTTACAAGAGTGAATACTATACCGGCTGCTATCATCAGTATCAGAAGTGATGATGCAAAAAGAAATACCCGGGTTAATCTGTCGCTGTTCATTAGTAAACCCGGTGTTACTGGGCAAGCAGGGGTTTATCGTCGTATGTTACAGACTTCAGTATGTTCCTGGCAACAGATACTGCATCGGCTGGTAGGGGAGCGTAATTGACACTTTCTGCAATAGCCTGTCCGTCGGGACTGATGAGCCAGTCAAGAAACTTGACAATCTCTTCCGCCTGTTCTTTTGTACGGCCATTATAATTCTGCTCCTTATAAAGTATTATCCATGTAAAACCGCTTATCGGATAAGCGTCAGGATCTGATGAGTTGGTTACCATTATCCTTGTGTCAGCAGGGATACCGCCTTTGGCAGCAAAGCTTACTGTTTTGACGTTGGGATTGATAAATTTGCCTGAACTGTTCTGCAGACGGGCATATTGGATTTTCTGTGCAAAAGCATATTCTGACCCGATATATCCTATTGTACCTGTTGTCTGACTGATGGTGCCTGCAACACCCGGATTACCTTTTGCCCCCATTCCTGTTGGCCAGTTAAGCGACTTGCCGACACCTATCTTATCACTCCATTCCTTACTTACTTTTGTCATATAGTCGCTGAAGATATTTGTTGTTCCGCTTCCATCTGATCGGTAAACTACTGTGATCTTCATGTTGGGAAGCTTAAGTCCCTTATTTATTCCTTTAAGTTCAGGATTATTCCATTTTGTGATTTCTCCCAGGAATATTTTCACAAGAACCGCAGGAGTCATCATCAGGCTGTCAACACCGGGGAGATTATAGGCTATTACAACTGCTCCCATACAGGTTGGAACATGGACTATTGCAGCGGGCATTTCCGAAAGTTCGGCATCGGAAAGAAATGCATCTGATGCACCAAAGTCCACAACTTTGTCTTTAAGACTTCTTATGCCTCCACCTGAACCAATTCCTCCGTAATTCATTGGTACTCCTGTTTTTTCTGTATATTTCTTAAAAGCCAGGTTATAGAAAGGCATAGGGAAAGTAGCTCCTGCAGAAGTCAGGGACACTTTATTATTACCACTGGTGGCAGCAGATTTGTTGCCTCCGTTGTTGCATGATACCGCTAGTGTAAGTATCATGGCCAGGATTAATAGATTTTTCATGCTTAATAATTTTATATGATTCATTGATTTTATTTATTCTAAAACTTTAATTCAAAATTTAATGCGATCGTTGATGTAAATGGAATTGATTTGTCAGAAGGCGACCAGCCCTGGAAGTTTGGTGCAATTTTCACACCAGGTGTCGGCGAGTAATCAAATCCGGTCATAAACAACTGTCCGTCTTTACTGTAATTCCAGGGATCCGTCTGACCCGCCAGTGTGGCAGACCAGAGATTATCATACCTTGCAAATACGCTGAATTTCTCTGCCACTGCAACAGAGGAATAAACCGATACGCCCGAAAAATTGTGACTATTCAGCATTCCGTTGTTTTTCTGTGTGTTATACTCAATAGCCGCTTTAAGAATCTTATATGTATAACCGGCAAAAAGTGCAATTGTTGATTGGTTATAATTATGGTCCATCATGTCATAATAACCCCTGAGCACAAATCCTTTAAATGGTTTAAGAGTAATGCCGAATGTGTATTTAAAGGTACTGTCGGTCTGAATTTTTTTATAGCCTTCCCCATTTAAGGCTGAAAAGTCAAAGGATATAATTTTAGCCGGCGAATATGAAATTGCGGCTCCAAGGTCCGCACTTGGGCCCATGTTATGTGCATCCTGAAAAGACTTGTAGATATAACGATAACCCCACTGTTTTTCCTGCACGCTAAACTGGTCGGTCCCTATCATTCCAAACCGTGCGGAGAAATTTTTATTTTTATATTGTACAAGAGCATTTTTAAGATAGGCTGTCATTTGCAGTTTCCCAACGCCGGGATCAGCTACATCAAGATTCACTTTGGCTGATATGTTTTTGGTGAAGTTATATTCATAACCGAAGTAGGACCTGGTTATTTCAAATGCCTTTGAGTTTCCATCAGAGTTTAACCTGTAGTTTACATCACTGAAGATAAGAGCGAACGGTTTCCCGTTAGGAGTGAAAGCCTGGTCACTTTGAGCTTTTAGATTTCCGTTTTGGATTACTAATAAGACAGTGACAGACAATAAAATGAATTTGTTTGTCATAGTAGCAATTTGGTTTTACTCCGCAAAATTGTAACATTATTATTACACCCATGTTAAACGATTATTACATGATTGTTACAATAAAAGAAGGTGTCCTTACAGGGCACCCTCCAGTGTAAAAACCAAATTGCTAAGAGCCATTCCGATGAATGGTTTGATGTTGATTAATAATCAGTATTCTGAGGATCGAAGTTACACCATCCTGCTGTCCAGTCAGTATCCCCAAAAGCTCCCCTGTAATTAACAGGAGTAAAAAACGAATCAGTCAGCCTGGTATTGGCGAATGAGGCGCCATTTAAAAGCGGAGAACCTGAAGCAGGTAAGAAATTCGGGCTGGTGAGGTTGAATGGATCAGTGACCATGAGCAGATCATTGGTTGCCATAACTTCATTGTTTCTTGAAGGATCGAGGTACCATGCTTCAGTGCCCTGCAGGGAAGTTGCATTTTCCTTATAGAAGGTGCCCATTCCTGACATAACACAGTTCTCAATCTGAAGAACATTGGCTTCTGCCTGTGCAGGTGAATCTCCGAGGGTGCCATCGACATATAATCCATAAGGCCAGCCTGCGATCAATGAATTATAAATCGACAGACGTGATCCGCGGCGGATCTGCATTGCATGTCCGAAGAGAGAATTAATAGTCGTCGATAATGTAACTTTAGGACCAAATACACTTCCGTTTACAAAAAGAGCAGAGGTATATGGAGAAAGAGTTGAACCATCAGCGTCATTATCAGATTCAAAACCATTCGAGGTTGACTGGTCTGCAACTGCAGGATCGCGAAGGCTTACAAAGAACTGAACTTTGCCTGAGAAACCGTTATCTGTATCCCAGTCATCGTCCCATCCTCTTAAAGCAACAAGATATTGCATCTGAACTGTTCCGCCGAACCATTCGTATGAGTCATCACCTGAATAAGAAACCTGGATATGATCGATAGTAGTTCCTGCACCAACTGCATAGAGTGTGAGACCGTTTATTTCACTGTTGGGAGTTGCTGTAAGGCCAATACCCGGGAATTCGATCCTTACATACTGTAAAACACCTGAATTATCATTCGGATCAGTTCCACCATATTCTGAACCAATTCCTCCTTCAGCTATTCCAACACCGGCTCCATCATCATGTTTATTGGTAGGTGCTTTTCCACAAAGTACCAGGCCGCCCCAGTCGCCATATGATCGTTGACCTTTTGGTTTGTCTGATGTAAATACAATTGGTTTGTCAGCAGTACCGGCTGCATTTATTTTAGCTCCTCTTTCAATCATAAGAGCAGCTTTGGTCCCTGATACACCCTTAATAATTGTACCTGGTTCAATTGTCAGGGTAGCGCCGCTTTTTACATACACAAATCCGGAAAGCATATACTTTGCAGCAGCATACCAGTGTGCGTCAGAAGTGATATCTCCTGATACGGTAATCTCCTGCCCGGTTGAAGGAGTAACCAGCACAGTACAGGTGGCAGTAACTGTCGGATCTGACTCAGATACGGCGGTAATTGTGGTTGTCCCAAGAGATACGCCGGTTACAACTCCATTATTGACTGTTGCAACTGCGTCGCTGGCCGAACTCCATGTAATATTCTTGTTAGATGCATCCGCAGGGTTAATAAATACTGAAAAAGTTGTCGTTGCTCCTACTTGCACTGTGGCGTCATTCTTGTCCAACAAGATACTACTGACAATAATCGGATCCTTCTTACATGCTGAAACAAGAAGTAATAATCCTGTTACTAAAACCAGCATTTGTTTTGATCTTTGAGTAATTCTTTTCATGTTTAAAATTGTTTTTAGTTATTAAAATTGTTTTTACTGTCCAAATTTTTTTATCGATAATCAGAATTTGTAAGAAACGGATAAAGTTGCATACCTTCCTGGCTGAAATGATTTTGTAATCTGCTTTTTGTTAAAATGTTCGGTTCCGGTTATATCACCATTGGTAAGACCAGTCATATCAACAGCAGTATTCACTGTTTGTGTCAAAATCGATTTTTGATTAAAAAGGTCTTTTATTCCTGTTTTTATTTCATAGTGCTTTCCTATCTTTTTACTCACTGCAAGGTCTACCACATTCCTTGGCATTTCATAAATGTTTGGAATATCCTCCCAGGAGTTGGGAGAAGGTCTGCCAACAGCGACTATCCTTTTCCCGATAACATTGTATAATGCAGTTATCATCAGACCATTATCGTCATTATAGTAGAATATTCCGGCATTTATCATATAAGGAGACTGTCCCTGGAGAGGTCTGTCACGGTTAAGATCACCCGGGTTGAAAAGCACCTTGCTCCTGATAAGTGTGGCATTAAGTATTATTGAAAAATTTTCGGCACCTGATATGAATCCGAGTGATTTTCTTACATCCGTTTCAATTCCGAAACTGTACGCTGATGGAACATTTTCAAAAGTATACTGAGTGGGGTTGTTTCCCATAATAACCATTTCGATAGGATTTTTGAATAGTTTATAAAACAAGCCAATATTGAATGTCTCATTGGGGGACGGATAATGTTCAAACCGCAAATCGAAGTTTTGAATATAGGCCTGCTTAATTGAAGGATTTCCATAGATTCCTGCGTTAAGATCAAAATCGACGAAATAAAATGGAGCTAATTCCCTGAATTCAGGCCTATTAACTGAAAGACCATAGGCGGCCCGGATCATGTTTTTTGAATTCAGGTTTATTGCAAGGTTGGCAGATGGAAACAGGTTTAAGGTATCCCTGACAACATTGACCGGAATGCTAGTTCCCTGTCGATAGCTGTTCAGACTCTGGTTGTCTTTCTCAATCCTTAAGCCTGTGTAAAGGCTGATCATATCTGTGAAAGGTAATTTTGCTGCAAGGTAACCCGCAAGTAATTTATTGGAGGCATTGTATGAATCTGATAATGCAGTAATTTCTGCCAGCTTTATACCTGTAGTAAGATTAATATTTTCATTCATGAAGATCTCATTTATTGGAAGAGCGGTGATCCCAAAATCAGATAGGCTACTGGCTTTCTCATATCCGAAGTTCCTTGCAGAAAACTGCCTGTTCTTGTCTTCAAGATACAGTCCTAACCTTAATTCAGGCTGGTATCCTGATATATCAAGCTTTTTAACAAGATTTATTCCTCCTGAATATAATGTCTCCCTGAGCTTAAACCACATTCTGGATTCTGATGACAGGTCGGCATTGTCGGCAAAAACAATTACGAATGGTGAATTATCCTGTGCATTATTTATGTATTTGTAACGTTTGTCATCAGGTTCATTTTTATTCGAAAATGAATATCCGGCCACCCAGTCTATTTTTGTTGAACCTTCACTGAATGAATGTTCCCCCGCTATCTGACCGGAATATATCGACCTGCTCAGATACTTTAATTCTGCAGCTTTAATATACCTCCCATCATTATACCATTCCCTGCCTGTTCTCAAAGTGGAACTTGACATACCAATCTGGTTGAAAAGGTTACGGAATTCGATCTTTTGACCATCAGACGGATACCAAGTCCAGTTGTGCATAAGGCCCAGCTTTACCGAGTTTGTATACCGATCATCAAGGAACTGATCGATGTAGGTCGATTTATCATCTTTAAAATCGTATATGGAATAATTGTTGCTGGTTATCAGATCGTGATTATAACCATTGCTATAGGTAAAAGAGGTGACGTTGCCAAATGTCTGCGATCCCATTTTAAATCGTTTGTTGAATCCCATCGAAAGCTTCTGGTCAAGAGGTGCGGTGGTCGGTTGTGTAGTCCAGTTTTTATTCATTGCCTGACCGATTTCGGTGATCCTGTTATGTATTTCAGGATTTGTTGCTGTTTCCAAAACAGAAAGGTGTGAGGGAGTACCAGCAGGCAATGATCTCAATCCGTTATCAAACCCCAGCCAGTCAGTACTGCTCCCATTATGTTTTTCATAATTCTTAAATGTAATACCTTCTGATATACCTGTTCCGTATGAAATAAAAAATGAATTTTTTTCGGGAACATTTACAGTAGTTATCTTTACAAAACCACCTGAAAAATCAGCCGGTAGTTCAGGAGCAGGCGATTTAATTATTAACATATTCTCAATCATGGAAGCCGGAATGACATCAAAAGAAAAAGATTTTACATCAGCTTCGGAACTTGGAGTTGCCGTATTATTCAACCATACTGAATTGTACCTCTGACCAAGTCCTCGCACTACAATGAACCTGTCATCAATAATTGTAGTTCCGGGAAGCCTTCTTATTACCTCGGAAGCGTCCCTGTCCTGCGATCGGAGTATCTGTTGTCCTGAAATGCCGATAGAGACGAGCGGACTCATCCTGGTAGTGTTAATCATGGAAACATCAGTATTTGTTTTCCTGACACCGGTTACAGTAACACCATCTAGTGTAACAGTATTTTCCGAAAGCGAAATTGAAATCTCCGATGTTTTATCAGCAATAACAGTTACATCTTCAAGTATGACAGGATTATATGAAACGTAGGATGCTTTAATCCTGTATTTGCCGGGTTTTAAATTTGGTATTATAAAATGTCCTTCGAAATCTGCTGCAGTTCCTATGGAAGTACCGTCAATTAAAACGATAACGCCGGGAAGAGCCTCTTTACTCTTTTTGTCTGATACCAGGCCTTCAATTACACCTGTCTGCCCAAAAATCTTCAGTGAAGAAACAAGAATACATAAGGTTATCAGATATTTCCTGTTCTTTAAATAAATTAATTTCATCTCTTTGCTTGGTTTTTTACAATAAATTCTACACTGCAAAAATCTTCAGGCTTTGTTACATACCGGTTAAGGAGCGATTAATAAAACATTACAACTGTGTTACAAATAATCAAACAATTCTGAATGAGGAATCTCTGCAAGTTTTGAAGAAACGAATAAATGGTTATGGGCTAATAATTTTATAAATTGCAGTTTTTAAATTCAGCCAATTATGAAAGAAAGAAAATTGTTTTATGTATTATTTTTTCTGACAGCAGGCATTGGGAATATCTTCTCACAGACCTATAATCAACCCAATATTGGGTTGAAAAGCCACGAAACACTTGCAATTTTAAAAGCAGAGTTAACAGCTGATAGTACTGTTTTATACCTTTCAGTTGAGAACAGGATTACAGGCGGGGCATTTTGTGCTGACAGGAATATTTATATAATTTACCCCGACGGAACAAGGATAAAGGTGATTAAAGCTTCCGGGATACCTCAATGTCCTGAATATTATAAGTTTAAAACAATAGGAGAGAAGCTGGCATTTACCCTTACCTTCCCGCCTTTGCACCCCGGAACAGAGTGGATTGATCTTATTGAGGATTGCAACGACAACTGTTTTTCGTTTTATGGGATCCTTCTTAACAGCGATCTGAATAAAAGGATAGATGAGGCCGTTGCTGATGTAGACAATGGAGAGATCGACACTGCAATCAGTCTTTATAAAGGCATAATAGAAAACATTGGAAGCTCCGGAAATGGGATAACGGGATCGTTGTATTCCGATTTGATCTCTCTGCTTGTCAGGAAAAACTATACTGCCCAGGCAAATGAGTGGTATAAGAAGTTACTAATATCCAATGTTCCGCAAATGCAGCTTTACATAAAAAATCTTAATTCCAGGGGGATTAAATTCTGAAAAAAGAGGCTGATTTAGATAAATCAGCCTCATATAATAAAATATAATTTCTGTTTATTTTTTACCGAAAGAGAAATCGAGTCCGACTCCTATGAGCCAGGTCTTTTTCTTGTATGTTTCAGTATAGGGAGCAAGATCTGTAAAATCTCTTGAAGCGTCAGCATAGAAAGTATACTGGCCTCCAATATTCAGGTCGATCATATCCGTGATCCTGTAACCGAATCCTGCGCCGAAAGAGTTGGTGTTTGCACTGTACCTCTGATCGCTCTGATAGTATACATTAACTCCGGTAGAAGTATGTACCCAACCGCCGCTTATTCTCAGTTTATCACTTAATCCGTATTCTGCACCCAGACCAAATTCGAGAAAGTTCTTATCGATTTCATCAGTATTAACTGTTTCACTGCCATCATAATCGACGTTTTTGTCGAAATATTCGTTAAAACTAGCGGTAAGCATAAGCTTATCAACTGGTTTATATTCTACTCCGAAAGATAGCATTGCCGGCATGTCGGCTATGACTTTTTCTCCTTCAATAAATATACCTCCACCCATGTTATTATTCACTTTTGTGGTAAGATCGAGTTTTGTTTTGAACTCATATTTAACGGCAATATTAAGATTGTCTGTTGGCGAAATATTAACACTGATAATTGGAGTATAACCTGTACCTGTTTCTTCAGCATCGACACTAATATCTTGTGTCTGAGCTGCATATCCTGACATGGTATTTGCATTAGCTGTAAAAGCAGGCCCGGCTACTGCAAGTGTTCCCTGAGCACCTGCAATGGAAATGGCACCGATCTGAGCAGGAGTTAAACCGGCTGCTCCCAGAAGTTGTTGTATTTGTCCAACCTGTGCTGTGGTTAATCCAACAGCTGTACCATTTGCAAGGGGTGTAGCGCCGGCACCGGCATCTACAATTGGCTGAAGTCCTGTAACAAAGGCAGCTGAGCCAGCGGCTAATGTATTTAACATAGTTGCACCGGCAGTAAAGAAATCGCTGGCAAGAACCATTCCTCCTGTAAAAGTTGATCCAAATGCAGGATAATTTGGATTGACACTGATATCTTTTAAGTATCCGTTATAAGTATTTTTTGCAGAGACAAGACGTAATCCTGCTGCAACAGAGATTTGGTCATTGATTTTATATCCAACATTAAACTGGTAACCAAAATATACTGAAGTGCCTTTAAAGTAAATATCAGCAGAATATTGAGTAGTTGTAAATCCCTGGCTGGTTAACAGAGGTACCAGATCAGCAACACTTGTCTCAAAAGACGGCAGGCCTTTCTTATATGTAGCACCGCCACCTCCGCCAACAGGATTAAATCCGGCTGAAAGAGACAACTTCCCGGTATTGTAAGCAACATATACTCCGGGATAAATTGGAGCACTTACATTCCCGATGTATTCTTTAGGTGATCCTGAAAGAAAAGAATAATCATTAATGATAGTCTGTGTCTGGCTAATTGTCTGATTGTTAATCGAAGCAAAAAAACCATCTCCCAGCCTGGTTACACCGGCCGGATTGAAATACACTGCATCAATCGCGGTTGAAGCATTGCGATTCTGAAGCCTTGTAAACATAGCGCTCTGGTTGTTATTTGTAACCAGACCACCTGCAAAAACAGCCCCTGAAATGAGCAAGACAGCAACAAAAGTTAATAGTTTTCTCATGGGTTTTGATTTAAGTTTAAGTTTTTTGCGGGCACGATGTAATGAAGCACAATATACCCAGTTTTCAGTTTAATAATAGTTTTGGTTATGGTTGTTAATCAAGTTTACAATTTAATAATTGATCAAATGTAGAAAAATATTTCATTTCTGCAATGTTTCACCCTTTAACAACGTAAAATCTTCAAACAACCCATAATCAACCATCTTATAATCTTCACCTTCCGGATAGGTTTTTACATTACGCCATGTCCACGGAGAGACAAAACCCGGTTGCGGATCATTATGATGAGGACCAAGAAGATTTTTCAGGCTGCCTATGACTTTTATGTCAATTTTATTTCTGCCCTGCCGGATCAATCCTGTGATATCAGCAACGTAAGGAGGGAAGGCTATCAAAGGGCCCGGATGTCCGTTGACAGTGACTTCTGCAATCGTCCCGTTCCATTTACCCAGGCTGACTTCCCATTTCCCATCAGTATTTTCTATGTTATATTCTTTACTATATGTCATTCCCCGGGAATAAAATGGCAATCCCTGATTTTGCCAGCTGCCTAAAGTATAGGACAAAGTGGCTGGCTCAATAACCCAGCCTTTAACGACGGGCTTAACAGAGAAATTACCTGTTATATAAACAGGTTCAATTTCGGCATTTACCTTCATTGGAGAGACTTCCAGGGAGAGTGAATTCTCGCCCGGCCTTATTTCTTTGCCTATTTTAAATACTCCAAACGATCTGTCGAGCCACCATAAGCCGTTCTCAGGTTTAATCTCATTACCGTTTATGGTAACTGTCCATAGCCAGGGTCGTTCAACAACAGCTTTCAGGCTGGAAATATCCGGTCTACCCTTTATTGTAAAATGATATGTAGCAGTGAATCCGGTATTGATACCGAAAGTATCCCTGTCGACAGTATTTGTTCTGAACTGAACTGATGTGTTCCATGGATTGCCATTCTTAAACCCGAAAAACTTATATACCTTATCTGCAGCATTATATGTATGATAATCTTTAATATACTCATTGCCTACCTTGAGATCACAGAAATCAATCATTAAAGCATTTTCATTATCTGGGGTAATGGACAACGGAGATATTGATTTCACCGTTTCAGCTTTGAGCGGCTTATCAGGTAAAGGGTAATTATTCTGTTTAATATCCGGGATGAATAACAAAAGGCTTCCTGCCGGTGGTATGGAGAAGGACAGTGATATCTTGTCTCCCGTAACCCGGGTTGGATAGCCCGTAAGCTCTCCTGAAAAAGTATTCATCTCAATTGCGTCTTTTCCATTTGTATTCAGTGACCCGTTAACCGGTTCTTTCAAACTGGAATTTACGAGAAAAATAATCTGGCCATCAGCCAGTTTTTTCCTGTTATGATAAAGTGAACCGCCTTTTTTTACATCAAATGAGATATTATTATTTATAACATACTGTGATATGATTTCGGGGCTTAGCTTATCTGCATGGATAATTTTACCCGATTTTTTACTAAAAAGTCTTGTAAGTCCTTTATTAACGGAACCATCAACCAGCGTCGGTACTGAAAAAGCTATTAAAGTCCCGCCATGTGAAACAAATTTTTTGAGCAGTTTGTAGGTTGCCAGGTCAAGGTTCTCTGTCATGGGTGGAATAATAACCCTGGAATAGCCGGCCTGTCCCACAATAAACTTTCCACCGGAAACACTTCCGATATCTTTTATAATATTTTCAGAACCCAGGTCATACTCCACCTGGCCCTTTTCGAGTGTTGTAATAAAAGTCTGAAAAGACTGACCAATTTCTTCACTCCTTTTATCTCTGTTTATATAAGAGTCGTAAAGCCATGAAGAGGTTGTTGGCTCCAGTATGAGAATATCATTTATCTGACGGCCGGATGATAATGCCAGCGATAACCTGGCGAAATGATTATTTAAATACTTATAATCGTTCCACCAGGGTTCATGGTAGTCGAATGAAGGAGGGTAATCATATTTTCTTGCTCCTGCAAGGGAGAAGCAAGTAAGGTGCTGGACCATAAAGTTTACACCTAAGGCATACTCCCAATCGCCATTTCGTTTCATATCGGTAAAAGTCAGATCCCAGCCTGATCCCCCATAAGTTTCGCTGAGCTTTCTTTCTCTTCCGGTTTGGTTAGCAGCGCTTGCAAGCTCTTTTACTGACCGTGTATTTCCAAACTGGGCTCCAGTTGTGGAATCATCCCACTGGTTAAAAAGCATATCAATAGCTGGCATCTGGTGCCAGGCGTACATTGCCATATTATCGCCGCCCGGCCGCATATTTGGCCATTCATGTTCCCAGTAATGGCCTGTGAATATCAAACCTTTCTCTTCACAGTAGGCGAACCAGGGCTTTGCCCATCTGTCTACAAACAGCTGCAACAGGGTCTGTGTATAGTTGTGCCTTACCTTTTTCCAGTCGCCAACCTCCTCATAAAGCGATGGTAAATGTGTCTTCAGATCATAATGCCATTGTTTGGTAAATACATCAAACAGATCAGGTGTCCACCTTATGCCACCTGGTGAATTTATCTGCGGCTCATCGGTAAATGTTCCAGGAATGGTTTTTCCGAGTTCCGGACCAAGATATTTCTCATAACCTTTCATAGTGACCTCAATAAATTTTTCGGTTACACCCGGATAAAGAAGGTCAACATATGAAAAACCACCATACCAGTCGCTCTTGCTGTTAAATGTCTTTGAAAAAAGAAGATATTTTCCCGTTTTCCCTTTTTCTCCAGAAAGTGAGTTAGTTATATCGGTGTAAATATAACTACCTTCCTTAAGGCAAAGGTAATACCTGTTGCAGGTATCAGGCAGAACTTCAAACCGGGTCATTTTAAGGCCCTGTCCCTGGTTGTATGATTCAGGCATCTCTTCGGGAACGTGACCTCCGCCAAAGCCACTGGGGTACGAATCTTCATCATATATCCAGATTTTCATTCCCAGTTCTTCTCCTTTTTTGACAGCATGCTGAAAGAGTTCGAACCATTTATCGGAAAGATATTCAGTGATAAGCCCCGGGCGCGGATGGATAAATACCTGGCATGAGCCTGCATTTTTGAAGTCAGTGAGATATTTATCGATCTCCTCTTTTGTGATATCTGCATTCCACACAAAGAATGGTGCAGTTGTATATTCCGCAGATGGTGATTTGAACTGGGAGGAAAGTGAGGTAAAATCGGGCACACTGACCTCATTAATAACATTTTCCCTGCAGGAATTTAAAAGAAAAAAGCTTACAGAGAATATGAAAACAGGGGAAAAATGATTAAGTCTAACAGATTTCATAATAGTAAATAATTTTTTGTTCCTCAAAATGCTCCGGATAATCGGAGGCTGTAGTTACGCTGGGGCTGAATATCTCCGGGACGTCCCATATATTCAGTATTTGTAATATTTTTTACAGCAAGCGAAAGATTTAATAACCTGCTGACCTGGTATCCGACATTTCCGTCAAGCACCATGTATGCCTTATTATCATGCAGCCAGTAATCGTAAAATCCGGGCAGTATGCTCTCCCTTGTAAGCTCATTCAGAAAGACATCATCAATATTCAATATTTTTGACTTCACAAAAAGATCCAATCCTGCATCAAACTTCTTATAGGAAGAACCAAGACTTATCTTAAGGGAATGTTTCCTCCGGTATTTTAAATATGTATCAGTGTTTTTATGGGTTACCTGGTTGTACTGAACAGGATATATATACGTATAACCTCCGCTGAGAGTTGTGTTAAATCCCGCCAATGACCTGCTCAGAAGAAATTCCAGTTCATACCCGTAAACTCTCGACTGTTCTATATTTGCTGCCTGAAATCCGAAATCGTAATTACCGGTGATCTGGTCAGGGTAGGAGCCGAACAGAAACTCTATCATATCTTTGCTCTGAGAAAAGAAAAATGACAGATCTGCCTGGCCTTTAGTTTTACCCATAAGTACTCCCTGTTTAATGCCTATTTCCGAATTCCAGCCTGACTCAGGTTTTACATATGGATTCGGGAATATCTTTATGGAGCCAAGGGTTGTTGATGCAAATTTTTCTGCAATAGATGGGTATCTATAACCCTGACCGAATGAACCTCTTATGAATGTATACTCAGCTGCCTGCCAGTTTATTCCGGTTCTGAATACAGGAACAATTTTATCATGTTCTCCGTCAAGGGTATTTTGTTCAAGCCGGACTCCTGCAACCATCTTTAACCCTGGAATCAGACTTGCTTCCAGCTGGGCAAATCCTGCAATGTTTATTTCCTGATGATCGCCATAAAAGTGTGACAGTATTTTATTATAGCTTTCTGATATCCCCGAAATAACAGTAAAAATATCAGATAACCTGTAATTAAGTTGATATTCGGCATAAAGTGAGAAAGCATCTGAATTTTTATCTTTCCTTACGGGAAACCTGTTATCAGCTAACTGAAAACGGATGCGCAGATCGTGCTTAAGCGGTCCGTTATTATCAAAGGCTATATAGGGATCAATGTCTAAAAAACTTCCATGGAGCAGCGAAACAGTTGATGTATCCTGTATAAGAGCTCCCGTTGCTGCATTATTCCATAGAATGAAATCTCTCTTTGCGGTATAACCTGAATTAATATTTACTCCGTATGAAAGTCCCTTAACGACGAAATTATGATGTTTAAGCCTTACACTTACCCTTGCCAGTTTTTCATTATTATACTTCCGGTAACCATCATTATTAGAAAGATTTATTCCAATACCGACATCTGTCTTTCCAACTTTCTGCAGATGTGAGTAGGATAAATCAGAGAAAATTAATGGAGTTTGAGTCCATATCCAGTTTTTATCTGCCGGTTTTCCATAAATTCCCGTTTCGGCAAAGAACCGGGTAACAGGTATATTTGTTGCATCAGCGGTACGAAAGTTAATAACCCCGTTCAGGGCTGAAGAACCATAGAGTACCGATGATGCTCCTTTGATAATTTCAATCTGCGAAATATTTTCAAGTGGTAAAAATTCCCATTTTATATTTCCTGCATCGGATGATATTACAGGTAAACCATCAAGCAGGGCAAGAACCCTGCTTCCAACACCATAACTGAAACCGCTGCCTCCCCTTATTGAAGCCTGTCCATCCATTACCTCTATGCCAGGTGTTTTGGTAATCAGCTCCTGGGCGTCGGTAATATGAGTGTTTAAGAAATCCTTTGATTTTAGGACATCCATGGAGACAGTAAGCTCGGCAACCCTCTGTTCCGTTTTATTTGCGCTGATTACTATCTGCCCAATCTCGAGGATATCCATATCCAGGCCGATATCTAACTTAATTGTATCGCCTGAACCTACATTTGCTGTTTTTGTAACAGGCTTGTAACCAATAAATCTGAAGATAATATTTACCTTTCCTGTATCTGATTTTAGTAAGAAAGAGCCATTCTGATCGGTGATAGTGCCCTGATTTTTGTAAATAACATATACCCCACGAAGTAGTTCATGTGTATTATTATCAAATACTTTGCCCTCTATCACTCCCTGGGCAAAGGCAATATTCGAAATGAAGTTCAGGAATATTGCTAAAACGATAAAAGTGTATCTCATTATTTAGCCTTAAAGGTCATCCTGATATTTGTAGGAACACCTTGCGGATTCGGGTAAATTGTAGTCACTTTCAGAGAGATTGAGTTTAGTTCGACAATTTTGGTAGTGACCGGAATTGGAAGGGAATCTGTTGATATAACAAGTTCCGTTTCATCAAATGCAAATCTCCACGTGCCTGTGTACACTCCGAAAGTGCCGGTATAGTCTTTATTAAATTTGGCATCTCCCTTGAAATTTTTAAGTATTCCGTCAGGGCCACTGGCATCAACGCCGTTAGCAAGAAGACTGTCGCTGGCCCATGTCGGACCTGTCAAAAATTTGAAATTTTCAGATTGGGAATCTTTTTTACAGGAGGCCAAATAGAAGCATCCCGAAATTATCAAAAGAAGGACCAGGTTTTTCATATTGGCAGAATTTAAGCAGGTTCTGTGAATCTTTTTGTAGAACAATCTCACATTAATTCAGTTCACAAATTATGTTAATACTCAAAGATAGTAAACTTTAATTTATCATTTCATGGCAACATCCCGATTGCTATCGTTATGTGATATGAACCACAGGGAACAAAAACATTATTTAAGTTTCTTCAGGTCCCAGTCGGGGTACCATCTTATTACCGGGTACCCATTTTCCCATTCAATTGGGAGCCAGACATGTCTGCTGTCGGCAAGGTTCCCGGGATTCCACCTGTCGCCCATATAAATAAATGCATTCTTCTTACCGTGAACCTGAAGGATGAAGGTGCTCTGTGAACCAAAAGTAATTTTGTTCTCATCTTCAGAACCTCTGCACGGATTACCTATCGTTTTCCACTCCCCTGTCAGTTTTGATGCAACCGACAATCGCGCCGGATTGGGTTTCCATCCCGTAGTGCCGGAGGTGAACATATAGTATTTGCCTTTTGCAAAAAAGATTGCAGGTGCCTCATTTGAATCACCCGGTAAAACTCTGACGTACTTTCCCGTAAAATCAAGATAATCATCGGTAAGCTCAGAAAACTGAAGTGTCATGTTTTCTTCCGATGCATGGATATGATAAACTTTGCCATTCTTATCCACGAAAAGTGTCATGTCGCGCGACATCTGCCCACCTGCAAAATCACGTCTTACAAATAATCCCTTTTTTGCAGCAGCTTTCCATTCATCGGACCATGGTTTCAGGTCAGACTCACCTTGTACCGGCTTTTTATAGTCATCCGGAAAATTGAGAGGCCATACACCCGCATCAGGCCTGAGGCTGTGCAAATATTTATAAGGTCCTGTCACATTATCGCTTACAGCAACACCTGTCAGGGCTGCTTTATAGCCCTGTCCTTTTAATTCGTGATGAAACCACATTACGAACTTTCCGGTCTTTTGGTTGTAAAGAACCTTTGGCCGTTCGATTACACAACCCGGGACAAGGAGACTGGATGTGTCATTAATGACACGCAATGCAAGACCTTCATTGTTCCAGTTCATAAGGTCTTTTGATGAATAACAGCGTACTCCATAATTGGTTTTGTCTTTATCTGTACGAGGCAGTCTTGATTCTCCGAACCAGTAATATGTATCGTTATAATATAGTATCCCGCCACCATGTGCATTTATGTGCCTGCCCTGTGTGTCGGGCCATACGAGTCCGGGTTTAAATAAGGTATTCTGATCCTGACTTTTGAGCAGACAGAATATTAAGAGCCCCGATACTGTAAAAATTATTCTTTTTAAATTCAATTTCATACCTAAGGAATTAAATTGTTTCATAATAAGTCTTGCAGGTCTTGCGGTCCTGCAGGTCTTGCGGTCTGGTAATTTATTGCACGACTTGCACGACTTGCATGACTTGCACGACTTGCACGACTTGCACGACCTTTCAGATGGTGTTTGCAAAGATACTTATTTGATTATGTTGAGGAATATGTTTTAGAATATGGTTGATTCGTCATTTTTGTTTTATATTTTTGAAATAATAAAGTACAGGAATAATATGCAAAAAAAGATATGTTTAATGAGAAGCTTAATATTGCTATTCTTTTTAATAACTGAGATCACCGCACAGATCATTAATGCGCAAGCTGTGGTGGGGTTGGATAACTGGTTTAATAACGAAACCAATGTAAGAACAGGCAAACCTTTTCATTATTTATGGTCCGATACATCTCTAAGCGGATATTCAAGATGGGGTGATATATTCAGGAAAAGGGGTGCCAGAATCAGCACAATTGGAAAACCATATTCAGGAACGCTCAACAAAATAAATATTTATATCATTGTGGATCCTGATACTACTACAGAAGCTTCAGCTCCGAATTATATTGATCCTGAAGATATCAAAGCCATCAGACAATGGGTTGAGGATGGCGGTGTTCTTGCTGTTTTGGGGAATGATGCACCAAATTGTGAATTCACTCACCTTAATATGCTGATGAAACAGTTTGGTATGTCTTTTAATCATGTAACATTGCATCGCGTTAATGGTACTGCTTATGATATGGGAGCATGCTCTGATTTGCCGGATAATTCTCTGTTTAAGGGAGTTACTAAAATATATATTAAGGAGATCTCTGACATCAACCTGTCAGGGAATGCCAAACCATTACTAACTGAAAAGGGTAAAGTATTGATGGCAGAAAACAAATATGGTAAAGGATACGTTTTTGCTGTGGGTGATCCATGGATCTATAATGAGTATATAGATCACGACCTCCTTCCGGACAGTTTTAACAACCGTAAGGCAGCTGAGAATCTTACAGATTTATTATTGAGTTATGTTAAGAAGAGGTAAGTATACATCTTCCCTTTACAAAATACTTGCCTCTTTATTTAAAAAAAATATTTTTAATCTGAAATGAATAACATGAGCAAAGTCAGCAGACTCAGTGTCAGTATCTTCTTATTCTTTGCCCTGGTTTGGGTAAACAGAGATCTGGCAGCGCAGGAGATATCGAGTAAAACAACAATGGAGGCAATGGAGCTTGCCAACAAATATTTCACGGATAAATGGCCGGATGTCGGCAGGGAAATAGTTACAGATCGTGTCCGACCGAGTAATATATGGACACGTGCTGTTTATTACGAGGGATTGATGGCGCTGTACTCGATAAATCCCGATACTTCATACCTCAATTATGCCTTACGCTGGGGCAAAGCCCACAAATGGGGATTACGCGACGGCATAACAACAAGGAATGCTGATAATCAATGTTGTGCTCAAACATATATTGATCTCTACATGCTCGACAGGTACAAGGAGGAAAGGATAAATGATATCAGAGCATGTGTCGACAGCATGCTTGTAACCGACAAGATAGATGATTGGTGGTGGATTGATGCCTTGCAGATGGCAATGCCGGTCTTTGCCCGTCTTGGAAAAGTGTACATGAATGACAAGTACTACGACAGGATGAATGAAATGTATGAGTATACAAAAACAAAACTTGGCAAAAATGGCCTTTACAACGAACTTGATCATTTATGGTGGAGAGACACAACATTTATTCCTCCCTACAAAGAACCGAATGGAGAAAATTGTTACTGGGCAAGGGGAAATGGCTGGGTTGTGGCAGCGCTGGTCAGATCAGCTGATTTTTTACCAAGGAACAGTTCCTTTAAAAGGTCTTACATGAAAACTCTTAAAGAGATGGTTGAAGCTATCGCTCCTCTGCAGAGGTCAGATGGATTCTGGAATGTAAGCCTGAAAGATTCCAGTCATTTTGGAGGAAAGGAAGAGACAGGGACAGCCCTTTTCGTTTATGGGATGGCATGGGGAATAAACAATGGGGAACTGAGTAAGAAAGAATATCTTCCTGTTGTAATAAAAGCATGGAACGCTCTTGTAACAGAATCATTGCATCCGAACGGATTCCTTGGCTATGTTCAGGGAACAGGCAAAGAACCAAAAGATAGTCAGCCTGTAGGATACGATATTGTTCCCAATTTTGAAGATTATGGATTAGGATGTTTCCTGTTAGCCGGCACCGAGGTTTATAAGCTTGCCAAATCGATGGAACCGAAGGAAAAGAAAACGAAAGAGCCAAAGAAGCCAAAGGAGGAGAAAGGCAATAAAAGTAGTAAAGGCAGTAAAGGCAGTAAAGGCAGTTGAGGGGATGAGGTTATCAAATAAGGTTATTCGTACAGGAAAAGGACAGATTTTATCTGAATTTTACTAAAGATATTTTTGAATCAATAACTTATAACATCATGAAAAAGCTAGTTTTTATACAGGTAATCATCCTGATTTCAGTAATCGTTTGTTCCTGCACGCAAGATCCGACACTAAGAGAGGCTTCTCCTGCTTCAGCCAGAGTTTCAGAAGAAAGACTGACCCGTATTGATAATATGCTTCAGCAGGATATCGACAGCGGATGGATTGCAGGTGCCACTGGTTTTATTGCACGCGATGGTAAAATAATTTACGAGAAATCATTTGGCGTCAGTGATATTGAGTCAAAAACTCCTCTTAAGACCGATGATATTTTTCGCATCGCATCTCAGACAAAAGCTATTACAAGTGTTGCTGTGATGATGTTATTTGAAGAAGGGAAGTTTCTTCTCGATGATCCGATCTCAAAGTATATACCTGAATTTGCACATCCCAGGGTTCTTGATCAGTTCAATGAAAAAGATACAACTTACACTACTGTACCTGCTTTTCGTGAAATTACAATCAGGGATCTTCTTACACATACATCGGGGATTGATTATGCCGGTATCGGTTCCAGGAATATGGTAGCCATATATGCAAAAGCAAATATCCCGGGAGGGTTTGGTACAGATAAAATGGTACTCGGAGACAGGATCAGGGCCCTTGGCAAATTGCCACTTGTACATCAGCCAGGCGAAAGGTTTACTTATGGACTGAATGTGGATGTGCTCGGTTACCTGGTTGAAATACTATCAGGAGAAACCCTTGATCATTATTTTCAGAAGCATATATTCGAGCCACTTGGCATGAACGACACCTATTTTTACATTCCTTCATCAAAAGCTGACAGGCTGGTGAAAGTGAGTGCGGAAGATAAAGATCATCACCTGGTTAATGCTCCGGAGGCATTTGTGAGTTATCCTTTGATTAAGGGGACCTATTTTTCAGGCGGAGCCGGACTAAGTTCTACTATAAAAGATTACGCAACCTTTCTGCAAATGCTTCTTAATAAAGGTGAATATAATGGAAAGAGACTGCTTGCAAGCCGCACTGTTGATTTAATGACCTGTAATCAGATTGGCAATCTTAACCTTGGAAGGGACAAATTTGGTCTGGGTTTTGAGATCACCACAAAAGAAGGCCAGGCAAAACTTGGAGTTTCTGAAGGATCATTTGCGTGGGGTGGTTATTTTGCAACAACTTACTGGGCCGATCCTAAAGAACACCTGGTTTGCCTTCTTTTTATGCAGCAATCTCCGCTGGCTCATTCTGAAATACAGGATAAGTTCAGGGTGCTGGTTTATCAGGCACTCGACGACTAGTAAAAACAGACTCATCGCTCAACGCTGAACGCTCAACGCTCAATGTCTTTTCATTGCCGTTATTGTAACCGGTCCTATCAGTCCTGATTCCTGAGGCAGCCATTGTGATGCATCAAATAATCCGCCTTTGCTGTTCTGCCTCAGATGAGCAGGGTAGTTTATATTATAGAATTTTTTCCAGTGAATGTTGTTTCTGTCAAGATAAGCTATACGGTTAGCAGCCAGGTTAGAAACTTTTATTTCAAGATAATTAATTGTTTTAAGTTGTGAATTTTTTATAATTATCTGGAAAGCGGGACCTATTAAACCGGCTATCTCTTTACCATTGAGAAAGATCCGGGCACTCTCGCAGACTTTTCCCAGGTCAAGGAGCCATGCATCTGCTTTCCCTTCAGGCTTTCTGATAGTGATGGAATATTTTGCCGTACCGGAAAAATTCTTCACATCATTGCCACCCAAGGCTGTCCATGATACCAGATTCTCTGTCTTAACCGGATGAGGAAGAACTGGCCCTCCTTCAATAAATTCAACCTTCCATTTTCCCATAATCTCCATCGCTGGTAAAATATCATCATAATATTCAAACTTTTTACCGGTTGGTTCAGAACGGTATGTCTCAATAATAATTGATTCACGTGGCAATAACCTTGCATAGACTTCAAGATTTCCCGAACCTGTTATCCGCGTTTTGGTCAACCCATATTTCCCGGTCATCGGGTTGAATATTGCAGAGGACTTTCCCGTAGCTGTTACCGGTATCCAGCCGTCAAACTTTTTTCCTGACTGGTTAAGGATGAAATAGCAATAGCCATTTTCAGTTGTCCTTCTCGAAAATCTGAGTCCTGCATCAGTCATAGTCTCCCCTGGTATGCCAGCAAATGCCAGCAATTGCTTTATGTCATCTCCTGATATAATTTTACCCGTACCAATATCTGCCTGTTTTATGCCGTTTATTCCCGTTTCTATAAAATTCAGCGTTTTAACGAGAGCGTGAAAATTAACCCGGTTTGAATCAAGATTTGCCCAGCCTGATACATCTTCAGGAAGATTCCTGAAAAAAATAATTGTTGCCCCTTCTTCAGCGAGTCTTATTATTTTGGTAAATGTATTTAATGGAATATACCTGCAACCAGGTACTATTAGTGTTGTGTATATACTTTCGCCACTTGTATGAATTTTTCCGGCATTGACAACTGATCTGCTTATCTGAAGATCCGATATATAGTCAAATAGATGACCCTTTTCATCCATTACTTCTGCTGCGGTTTTGAAAGGAGTTCCGTCAAAAAGCGGACTGACAGCATCAAAATGTTCAAGCAAAGTATTATGGTATTCAGAAAACCTGTCAAAAATCGGGAAATACATCAGTATGTCATTGTCAGGCTTAGAAGATTGTGTAAACGATTGAACACGGGAAATATAGTTATTAATTACAGGAAAATCGTTCCAGAAGCTGTTAGCGGGAGTGAATTCCGTTGAAGCATAAAACAGAAACCCGGGCCATGGCTCATTCTGTGGGGAAAAACATGTACCATGATAGAAGATGTGATTGACTCCTGCTATAAAACACTGATCAACAGCTTCTTTTACATCACCCAGGGTGGACGAAAAATGTTCCCCCAGCCAGGTAGCTGCTTCCGCTGAGGCATATTTCTTCCCTGTAACGTTGGCCGCCGAAGCAGCAAATTTCATTCTGAGAATATCTGTTCCTTCCGTTTCAGGAATATCTGAGGCTGCATAGAGATCAAGGATATTTCCGGGTGAACCATGCGCCTGATCGCGGGTGATCTTACCCTGTTTATGGGCCCAGTCTGTCCATCCTTTTGTGAATTTATCAAGTATAAGATCTGATATTGTCTGGCGATAGTCGCACAACACCCTGGCATTTTTTACTGAATTATCTTGCTGGAACAGGGCTGGAAGATTATATTTAAGGTCATAGCCCCTCCTTGTCTTAAACTCTTTGAATATATCCGGAGTCCAGTCTGCCTGGCCTCGGGCATCGTCAACTTCGTAGGAATCATTGAAATAGCCCCTAAGATAACTTAGGTCATAATCGCTGAAGGCATTACTAAAATGGCTGAGGTAATCATTTATTGCCTTTCCTGAAAAATGATCAATCACATAGCCCTCACCTCCGGGACCGGCCCTTTCCACCATTTTTCCGTGCCACCCTTCAAAAACTGCATAAAGAGTCCATATACCAGCAGGAGCAGTCCAGTCAAGTATGCCGGATATATCTACTCTGTCAGTCAGGTCATCTGCCTTTCCGTCGTCTGAAAATGCCATTAATGCCTGTAATGGCAATTGTTTCTGAAACCTTACCTGGTCAATGGCAAATGGTAGATAAGCAATGCATTGCATATCTACTGCTGAAATATCGGGACCGTCGGGACCATTATACCTGATAAATGGTTTCTGGGTAAATACGACAGGTTCAGTCATGCTTTCACCACCTGTTAATTTCCATGTTTTATAAGTGACATATTTACTGGCATCGTTGTTTGTAACCCAGGGTCCGCCAAAGGGCCAGCTGGAAGAGTTAGCAAGATCAATACCGATATTCAGCCTTTTAGCCTCATTAAGTGTATAGACAAACATCTTCATCCATTCCGGCGAGAGAAATTTGATAAATTTATCTTCTTCTCCTTTAACCCCATAAATTACAGTCAGCTCCAGTCCTCCAAGTCCTGCTTTATCATATTGCTCAAGTGCTGTTGTGAGATCCTTTTGATTAACTATACTCCCCGGCCACCACCACCTGGTCCACGGTTTAGTTTCACGGGTAATCTCAGGCCACGATAAAGGAGCCTTTAATTGCTGGCCATTCAGAACCTGTGATATCAGCAAAAGCAGGAAAATCGAAATTTTATATTTCATTTATTGAAAATTATAAAATTTTCTTAAATATACTTGAAAATCAAAATCATATTGAATACTTTTTGCAAAATTGCAGTTTATTACATAACCAACCATGATAATGAAAAATGTTCTTATATGTGTTCTGATGTTATTGGATATAATATCTGTTAATGCCCAGCTTACTGAAATTGCTTACCTGTCGGGAACTGACAAAGATCATACCGTGCAATGGGATTTCTTTTGCACAAATGGTCGCAACAGCGGAAAATGGGAGAAAATTGCTGTTCCATCGAACTGGGAACTTCAGGGATTTGGAACATATCATTACGGAATGACTGATCTTAATGCCAATGAGAAAGGTTTGTATAAATATGATTTTACTGTTCCGGCAAAGTGGAAGGAGAAGAGGGTTTTTATAGTTTTTGAAGGGGCAATGACAGATACAGAGGTAAAAATTAATGGTAAACTTGCAGGTCCCCTACATCAGGGTGCATTTTACCGCTTTAAATATGATATTTCTGATCTGCTTAATTATAATGGCATGAATCTTCTTGAGGTAACAGTCAGTAAGGAATCATCGAACGAAAGTATCAACAGGGCTGAAAGAATGTCTGACTACTGGGTTTTTGGCGGCATCTTTCGTCCCGTTTACCTTGAAGCTGTCCCATCACAGTTTATCGATCATGTTGCAATAGATGCAAAGGCTGACGGATCATTCTATATGGATGTCTTTGTTAAGGGTAAGGGAAAAGCTAACCGCATCGACGCTCAGATTCAGACGATTGACGGGAAAATCTTTGGTAATGCTCTTTCTGTAAAGATAAGTACTGATACCGCCGGAAGGCTGATATTAAAAGATAAATTCATCAATCCTGCACTCTGGAATCCTGAATTTCCAAACTTGTATAAGGTTGTCGTAACTCTTAATTCAGATAAGAAAGTAATTCATACAATAACACAAAAATTTGGATTCCGTACAATTGAAGAGAAGCCAGGCGACGGATTTTATGTTAATGACAGGAAGATCATGTTCAAAGGAGTTTGCCGTCATACTTTCTGGCCATCGTCAGGACGCACAAGCAGTAAGCAGCTGGCGATTAATGATGTTAATCTGATGAAGGATATGAATATGAATGCAGTGCGAATGAGTCATTATCCGCCTGATCAGTATTTTCTTGATGTTTGCGATTCAATGGGGATGTTTGTCCTTGACGAATTGGCGGGATGGCAGAAATTCTATGATACGCCAACAGCAAAGAGACTGGTAAAAGAGATGGTCGTCCGTGATGTAAATCACCCATCAATTATATTATGGGATAATGGTAATGAAGGAGGATTCAATAAAGAGGTACGAGGTGATTATGCTCTTTATGATCCGCAGAAAAGGACTGTTATCGAGCCATGGTCAATTATAAACGGAACAAATACAAAGCATTATCCGGGATATAAATATGTTGAAAATGCTTTGAGCAAAGGGAAGGATATATATTTCCCTACGGAGTTTCTCCACGGGCTTTATGACGGAGGACTGGGCTCAGGTCTGGATGATTATTGGAAACTAATGATTTCAAAAAAACTTTCGGCAGGCGGTTTCCTGTGGGTTTTTGCTGATGAGGGGGTAGAGCGCCGCGATTTAAATGACTCGATTGACTCCTATGGAAATTCTGCTCCTGATGGTATCCTTGGTCCTTATCACCAGAAAGAGGGTAGCTTCTATACAATAAAGGAAATCTGGTCGCCTTTATATTTTCAGGATAAAACACTTCCGCCTGATTTTTCAGGGCAGTTTAAAATAGCAAACAGGTACCTTTACACAAATCTGAAGCTATGTAAGTACACATATGAGCTTATCCGTTTTGATGGCATTTTCCCGAAACTGGAACAGATTAAAAAAGGTGGTGCCATAGTGCCCCCTGATATTGCCCCGGATTCTGATGGAGTCCTTGCCATCGACCTTCCCGCCGACTGGAAAACATATGATGCATTATATGTTACGGCAACAGACCAGTATGGTCGTCAGATCAATACATGGTCGTGGAATATTTCAACGCCAGCCGATTGCAGTAGTCGTTTTGTGAAATCATCCAGGCAAAATGTAACACTTTCAGAGAAAGATAGTCTTCTTGCTTTGATTTCTGGTTCAACAACTGTCATATTCAATAAGAGTACAGGTTCATTAATCGGAGTCACGAATGACGGAAAACCAATTTCTTTCAGCAGCAATGTACTCTTTGCCGGCTTTAAAAGTTCATTTAAATCACTTAAGCACTATTACAATGGTGACTCATATGTTATTGAACTAACTTATGACAGCTCATGCTATGTCAAATGGACCATGATGAAAGGCGGATGGCTGAGGCTCGATTACCAATACGCACCAAAAGGATCGCTTAATTATGCAGGTATTACTTTCAATTATCCCGAATATCTTGTAAACGGAGCTTTGCTACTTGCCAATGGTCCTTACCATGTATGGAAGAACAGACTCAAAGGTATACAGTTTGGATTCTATAACAAGAAGTATAACAATACCATAACCGGGCAAACATGGGATTATCCGGAATTTAAGGGATATTATTCTAATTTTTATGCGGTTGAGATCCTTACAAAAGAGTTGCCTATAACGGTAGTTTCAGGAACAGGCAGTCTCTACCTGCATCTCTTTACCCCTGAAGCAGCAAAGTACTCAACAGGAAAGGGAATAGGATCAGGAGGGATGGTCAACCCACCCTTCCCTTCGGGAGACATTTCATTCCTGCATGCAATTAGTGCAATTGGCACAAAGTTTTCAAAACCTGAAACTGAAGGGCCCCAGGGAGAAAAAAATTTATATGATGGGAAAGAAACTCTTAAAGGCACTCTGTATTTCAGATTCGGAGAGTGATCTCATCCCGATCACACCTTTAAAAAGATCTTGTTCTTAAATAGTATATACAGAAATACCCATCCAATGGCTGTAATACCTATGCCATTGATAAGAGGAGCCCGTGCTTCCGGCATAATGTTAGTCAGTCCTCCGAAAAAGAAATTATTGGCCGAATATTCCTTCTCCTCCCATGATCCAGAACATATCGAATCCGCGTAATGCATCAAGTGAGTACAACCGTTTGGTTGCCGGTTTGTTCACGTTTTCCATTGATAATTTTTTGATTTAGAGTTAATAAGTTTTATGGGTTAAAAGTAATTGGCTGACATGTGGAGAGATTATGGGATCACTCTCAGGACTCATTATGAGCCACCCAAAGATATTATTTTTTACCATTTAACAGACTCTGGTAAACATTTAATAGTTCTTCTCTGATGTTTTCCTTATCGAACTGGGAAAGTAAACGACTGGAAATCATTACCCCTTCATTATAAAATTGCCTGTTATGAATCATTCTTCTTGTTAGTCCGATGAACTCTTCGGTATTTCCTGCTTTAAGATATGGATATTTATACAATAATTCGTATTCTTTTATATCCCTGAAAATGACAGGAATTCCTGAAGCAGCTGCTTCCATTGGAGCCAGAGGGCAGTTTTCCTGGTATGATGGGAAAAGCATCAGGTCTCCTGCAGAATAAACATAAGGCATATCTTCCAGTTTTATGGAACCGGTACTGATAAAATTGTCTCCTGCCTTACTTATTTTTTCATTTATTCTGATAATCCCTTCTGAAAGACCTCCAAAAGGTCTTCCTCCTACCCATACAAATTTTATTTCAGGAATAGCTTCAGCAATATCGATGAAATCATCAACTCCCTTTCTTCCAGTCAGCTGACCTACTCCTAGAACAACAAATTCGTTTTCTGATAAACCAAGCATCTTTCTGCCATGCTTTCTTTTTTCTTTTGTCCTCTTCCATGTATCAATATTAATAGGATTATAAATCTTTACTATGCGGGTTTTGGCACCGGTATCCATTATTGCTTTTTCAACTGAAGGTGATATGGCAATACAAACATCAGAATATGAGTAGACTATCTTTAAACCCAATTTTACAGCAGGCATAAAAACCCGCCAAAATGGTAAAGATCCTTTTATCGAATCAGGTATTACATGGACCGTGAAAACTCTTTTGCCTTTGTATTTTCGTCCTTTCCAGATATAGTAAAGCCCATAGGTATGACCGTGGCAGATATCACCTCTGCCTTCATTATTTATAACTACTTCAACATCATTTTTTTCCCTTAGAAGCTGGATATGGTCTATGAAAGCCGTATGTACACCTGTTGCTTTCATAATGAACGGAGTTTCTGAAATTACATGAATTTTCATAACTCTAACCCGGTTAATGAATGGTGTGCTCTTGTAGCTTAAACTATTTCAGTGAGCATCAACTACTTATTTTTATTTATAACTAAATATTTTCCTGTAAAATAACCTTAGAAGTACAATGCATAATAATATCACAAGAACAGCAACCATAATATATTTGAAATCGCCAATATTCTTTATAAAAATGTTCCAGAAAGGGCCAATTAAATGACCAGTCAAAACATAAACTGAGGCCCAGGTCAAAGCGGAAATAAATGCTATTGGTAAAAATATCCTGGGTTTTACCTGTATCAAACCTGTAATTACTGAAGTATATCCTCTTGTAAAAGGGGTAAGCCGGAAAATATATATACTAAAAAGACCTCCGGAAGAAATTTTTGAGGAAAGCTTATCAATCAGACTGGTAGATATTGGTATCCATTTTGGCTTCTTTTGAATAATAACGGTTCCGGTTTTATAAAAAAGAAAATAAAGCAAACTGGTTCCAATAAAATCGGCAGATATCGCAGTAAGAATTACATAAGGCAGAAAAAGTAACCCCTTAAATGACAGATAACCTGAGAATAAGAGTAATAGCTCATTAGGAAATGGATTTGGCATGCCTATCTCCTGAAGGAAAACCAGGATTAAAATTGCTAAATAACCGTATCTGGTAACATAATAAATTAATTCTTCGGGCATATCTCAATTGGAATTTCTATTTCGATTATTCTCAATATGCAAGAGCTTTTATTAACCTTTTATTCTAAAACATATCATCCACGAAAAGATTCTGAAACATTATCTGAAAGAAGAATTACATGGAATAATTTGAACAATATTCTTATCTTATAAATTTAAACAAAAATTTTAAACATATTAATACATATTAATGCATGGGGCAGGTTCCTGTCCATTCGGGGTAACTTTATATAAATTTTCAACATGGCATAGAAATATAATATCTGAAAAGATTCTATATTGCAATCTTTTTTAAGATATGATACTCCATAACTGTACAAAATCCCAATTGTGTAATTAATTAATCTTGTATAATAGTACAATGAAATCACATAGAAATATCCAATGCCTGATATTTACACTTATTATTGGCTTTCAGAGCTTACAAGGACAGATTTTAAGGGATACTGCTGATATTAATCTGATAAAAAGAGGGGTAGATTGTATATACAATATGCAGTTTGAAAAGGCAAATGAAATTTACAGAAAGATCAGTCATACTTTTCCTGAAAGCCCAATTCCTTATCTTTTTAAAGGCCTGATCATTTATTGGGAAAATTATCCTCTTCTTCCGTATTCACCTGAACGTAACTCCTTTGAAGATAATATGCGCAAAAGCATGGATATCTGCGAAAAAAAGAGCGATAAAGATGAAGATTATGCGGAATATCTGCTTACAGATCTTTGCGACAGGGGAATGCTATTAATGTTTTATGCAGATAATGGGCTAAGTATGGATGTGTTTTCGCTGGCTAGAAGTACTTATCATTATATCAGGCTTAGTTTTGATCATACTTCAAAATATAGCGATTTTTATTTTTTTACAGGTCTTTATAATTATTACCGCGAAGAATATCCTGATGATCATCCAGTTTATAGACCTCTGGCCGTCCTTTTTCCAAAGGGGAATAAAGCAAGAGGCCTGAAAGAGATACAAATAGCTGCAAAAAATTCTATATTCCTGAAAGCCGATTCATATTCCTACCTGTCGTATATATATATCAGTTTTGAAAATGATTTTGATAAAGCCTTATTTTTTAACAGGACTTTGCATGATTTGTATCCCGCAAATCTTTTATTCCAGTCTGAATATATAAAAAACCTCTTACTGGAAAAGAAATATTCTGAGGCTGAACACCTTATTAGCATTTGTGATCTTGAAAAAAGTAACCAATACTTCATTGCTCAGTTATCAGTTTTGAATGGGATTATACAGGAAAAGGTATATAAAGACATTGAAAGAGCTAAACAGTTATATGACAAAGGGATAACGTACCTTCAGGCATATGGGGAGTTTGGCAATGAGTACCAGGCTTATGCTTATTTTGGACTCAGCAGGATCAGTGCTATTAATGGAGATAAGAGCAACAGAAAGAAATATAGAAAAAAAGCTGTTAGCATGGCCAGCTATAAGAAGGTGAATTTCGATGATTGACAGCCATAGCCATCTGAAAGAAATAAATTATTTTGATTATTTATTTTAGAAGCAGGTTTTCAATCTCTATCCACGATTCTACTCTTCTGTGCCTTGTTTCTGTCACGTTCATATTATGAGGCTGGGTGAACAACAGAGTCTCCCCAATGAAGTTATCAAGATTTTTAAAATGATCGTCTATCATCAGATCGCCTTTGATGATTTCTTTTCTTCCGCAGAACACAACCTGTTTCCAGCTGATATACGGATAGTGTTCTTCAAGCCATAGTTGTTTGTCGGTCAGGCTTACCGGAAATTCGGTTGCCATCGAAGTAACTATTACTTCATATTTATCGTTAAGTTCCTTAAGAACCCTCTGACTATCAGACATAACAGGCATCCCGCGGAAAAATCCCGGGGTATTAACCCAATTGAGAAGATTTGGAAATGCTTCTGCTTCTTTCAACCCGATTATATTCTGAAGAACTATCCTTTTACCTGATTCTGTCTCATGAAGATCCAAAAATCTGTGATAAACATCCGCCAGTACACCATCCATATCCACCAAAATCCGTTTCATCCTTTTTAATTTAAAGTGCCTGGATTGCCAAGAGTGCTCAGAGTCTTTGACATTTTGGTAATTTTAAGTTGCAAAATAGTTATTTTTTATGATTTTAAGTTTTGGAATATTTGCATTATATGAGAACCTGTTAGGGGCTGTTGTAAAAGTCTTTTTTAACCGCAAAGAGCTCTAATTAGGCGCAAAGTGCGCAAAGGTAAAATATTTATCTCCAGCTCTTTGCGATCTTCGCGCAAACCTTTTGCGACCTTTGCGGTTAATGGATTTAGTTTTTTTAAAAAATATAACATATATTGTATCAATGCTTTGTATTAATTAATTATTTAATAACTCATATAATGAAAATAAAAAAATTTTCCTTTTTAATTTTTATAATAATATTTCTTTCTCAATGCAGGACTAAAGAGGAGGGAATAATAATGACTGTAAACGGACCTCTTTCTACAAAGGATATGGGAATAACACTCACACATGAACATATTCTGGTTGATTTTATCGGGGCAGATTCGATTAATGAAAGCAGGTGGGATAAATCACAGGTCATTGAAAGAGCATTGCCATTCCTGAAAGAGATCAGGATGGCAGGCTGTAAGACATTAGTGGAATGCACTCCGGCATTTCTTGGAAGGGATCCACTTCTGTTAAAGGCGCTGTCAGATTCTTCAGGCCTGAATATTCTGACAAATACAGGGTATTACGGAGCCGGTAATAATAAGTATCTGCCTGACTTTGCTTTTACTGAGACTGCCAATGAACTTTCCGGAAGATGGGTCAGAGAATGGACAGACGGAATCGATGACACTGGAATTAAGCCCGGCTTTATTAAGATAGGTGTTGCAGGCGATAGTTTATCAGATCTGCATAAAAAGCTCGTAATTGCTGCAGCCCTGACGCATCTGGCAACAGGACTGACAATTGCATCACATACCGGACCTGCAATACTGGCCTTTGAAGAGATTGATATTCTGAAAAACGAAGGAGTATCGCCTGAAGCATTCATTTGGGTTCATGCCCAGAATGAAAAAGATCACAGTAACCATGTAAAAGCTGCAAAGATGGGAGCATGGGTCAGTCTCGATGGTATTAACGATGATAATATTGCAGAATATATAAGTATGTTAAAGAATATGAAAGACAATAACCTTCTTAAAAGGGTTCTTTTATCGCACGATGCCGGCTGGTATCATCCGGGTGAGGAGAATGGAGGAGATTACAGGGGATATGCAACACTTTTTAAAAAGCTTATCCCAAGGCTTAAGGAAGAAAAATTCTCCGATACTGAAATCCATAATCTGTTAGTCAATAACCCGGCTTCGGCTTTTCTAATTAAAGTCAGAAATCTAAAGGACACAAGGCAGTAAAAAGTATAAGTTAGTTTACAGTTATTAGTCTGATTTATTCTATTTTTACCTGTAATTAG
>Ga0315542_1000101_pt1 | contig 43184 bp, 31 predicted proteins | sample SalMarSW160120MG_FD_202541 | JGI IMG/M metagenome (GOLD analysis project Ga0315542, IMG submission 202541) | Salt marsh sediment microbial communities from the Plum Island Ecosystem LTER, Massachusetts, United States - Salt Marsh Sediment SW1601-20 ...
CCGCTCCCCTGGAAACCCGAGGCTCGCCCGCAAAAGCCAAAGATGCAGGTCACGCCCTCGGCTCCCCGCTTCCTGCTCTCGGCTGCCAGCCAGGACAGGACCTCGGGCGGGTAGGCCGGGGCTCCGGTCGCATCGCTGCAGGTATCCCCCCAGCGCGACCGCGGACAGAAGCTGGTAGTCGGTCCCCCGGGCCGTCACCACCGCCCCGGCCGGGGCCGGCTCCCGCACCACCACCACCGTGCGCTCCTCCCGCAGTAGCGCCAGAGCCGTCATGAGCAGCAGGCAGAGCGAGATGAGCAGCCGCATGGCGTCTTCTCCCGCTCCCGCACCTCCGCGCGGGAAGCTAGGCCACGTCGTCTCCGGCCGGCGGCAGCGCGGCGGCGCCGCCGTCCTTGCCGAAGGCCGTCAGACCGCCCAGAGCGCCCAGCCCCATGGTCTCGACGGCCGTCGACGGCACGATGATCATGGAGCCCTTCTGGCGCAGCCCCTCGTAGACCATGTTCATGGCTCGCAGGTGCAGAGCCACGGGATTGTCCCGGTAGTGAAGCGATGCCGTCGCGAACTTCTCGGCGATCTCGGTTTCGGCCGTGCCGAGGATGATCCGGCTCTGGCGCTCGCGCTCGGCCTGGGCCTGGCGGGACATGGCGTCCTCGAGTCCCTTGGGGATTATGATGTCGCGGATCTCCACCGCCTGGGTCGTGATCCCCCAGGCCGACATCTTCTCCTCCAGCACGGTCTGGATCTCGTGCCCCAGCCGCTCGCGCTCGGAGAGCAGCATCGCCAGGTTGTTCTTGCCGATGGCGTTCCGCAGCGCCGTCTGGGCAGAGAGCGTGACCGCTTCCTCGAACTGCTCCACCTCCAGCACGGCCTTCTGGGCATCCCACACCATCCAGAAGGCGATCGCATCCACGTTCACGGGCACCGTATCCGCGGTCAGCGTGGTCTCGGCGCTGAAATCGGTGACCCGGATCCGCTGATCCACGAACTGCGCCACCTTGTCGACGACGGGCAGGACCAAGAAGAGGCCGGATTTGCGGAGGCCGCGGAACCTGCCGAAGCGCAGCAGAACCGCCCGCTCCCACTGGTAGGCGATCTGAATCGCGGGGGCGATCAGCAACGCGATCAGAACGGTCGCCAGGAACACCTCGCTCTGCGGTCGCAGCTCCAGGTAGCCGATCAGGCAGGCGGCCGTCCCCAGGATGACGACGGCCTCCCAGACCTGGCTCAGGCGAAAGAGCCAGGCGAGGAAGACCGCTGAACCCAGGAACAGCAGGACCGCCGCCAGGGAGAACGAGTGCTGGCTCAGGTGCACCACGAGGCCGCCCACGAAGATCCCCACCAGCAGCAACACGTTCAAGGGCGCGAACCTGAAGTCCGCCCGCAGGGTGGTGGCGAACTTCTCCAGGGAGATCTCTCGCAGGGCCTTGCCGAGGCCGGTTGCGGACTTTCCGGAACTCATCACGCACTCTCCTTTCGCTGCCGCAGCCCCTCCAGCACGTCATCGAGGGAGAACCCGTAGGACGAGGCGCGGGCCAGCAGGTCGGTCAGGATCTGGTCCAGCATCCGCTGCCGCTCGATCCGGTCGATCGTGGGCGGCTGGTGGCTGAGGAAGGTGCCCGTCCCCTGCTGGGTCTCGAGCACGCCCTCGATCTCCAGCTCCCGGTAGGCACGGACGACCGTGTTGGGATTGACGGAGAGATCCACGGCGAGCTGGCGGACCGTCGGCAGCCGGTCGCCGGGATCCAGGTCGCCCCGGGCCATGGCGAACTTGATCTGCTCGATGATCTGCCGGTAGAAGGGCACGCCGCTCTTCAGGTCGAGGCGTATCTCCATGGTCCTTGTCCCTCGGTGATTTAATAATATAGTGTACTATTACTATAGTACACTGTTGCAATGGTTCTGTCAAGCCGTTTTTGCGGCCGGCGAAATCTCGCCGTGGGTCCAGAATGGCCGTCAGAGGCCGGCCAGGAAGGCCCAGGCCAGGGTGAGGCCCAGGATCTCAGGCGGCACGAGGGATAACCCTCGGGACTGGTGGTCTCAGTCCCGGGTTGCCCGCAGCCAGGCCAGCAGGCCACAGCCCCGGTCGTCCGGCTCCGGCGCGTAGATCCGCTTCCCGAGGTGCTCGGCCAGCTCAGCTTCGCGGCCGGCGGACTTGAAGTAGAAGGCCGCCATGTCGTCGGCATACCACCAGTCGCCGTCTCGCTCGATCTCCTCGGCCCGCCGGTCGGGATCCCGGACCAGGTCCACGTGTTCACGGAACCACGTCTCGTCCTGGAACGCGCCTTCGCAGAGTTTGAAGACGGTTCCCCGGCCGTCCGGCGCCTGGCCCTGCTTCTCCAGCAGGCGCACGGTCTTGACGGCACCGCCGATGCAGACGAGGCGCGTGAACCCGCAGCGGCGGATCGTGCGTTCGAGCGTGCCCTCGGCCAGCGCCGGTTTCACGCAGCCTGTCTCCGCACCCAGCACGGTGCCGTCGATGTCGAAGTAGAGGATCTTCATGGGCGGATCCCGGACCAGCGATAACGCTCCTTGAGCGCTCCCCAGGACCTCCGGGTGGTGGCCGTGACACCGGGTTTGAGGATCAGGGTCTCGGTGTTCCATTCTGCCGACGGGCAGATGCCGAACTGGATCAGGATGGTGCCGTTCCGCTCCGGATCGACCAGGTTCCCCTCGATCGGGATCAGCATCTGCTCCCCCTCGGCGATGGTCGCGGTGCAGAAGCCGTCCATCATGATCTGGCCGATGTCGGTGTTGTCATGTCCATCGAGATTCTGGAAGGCGAACTGGGCATCGCCGGGACCGGCCGTGAAGAGCGCCGTGAAATCGAAGTGCCCGGTGGCGTCGCTCTGCACCTGGGCCGGAGCATCGAAGGTATGAGCCATGGCCGCGGTGGCTCCCAGGAGAATGGCCAGGATCAGGCCCGGCAGACCCGGGCGCAGGATGGATGGCCGACGAGACATCGCGTCTCCCTCCCGTGTGCGGTCGGTCGAACCGGGGGCGGCTGATCGAACTCCAAGTCAAGTGTAGCCCGCAGCTGGAGACCAGGGCAAGGGTTCCTGTTCCGGCTTGCGCCCGGATGTTTCCACGGCGACTCCCCGGTCCTGTCATGCTCGGATCTAGCACGAGAGCGCCCACAAGAATCCCCGGGCCGGAGGCGATCATGAATGGGAGGCCGAAGGCGGAATTCTGCGGAGGGACAGCCCCGGTCGGCTCCACAGGATATCTGCAGGCCGGCTGCACGGCCGTCGAGGCTGCAAGCTGAAGGCAGGTGAAGTCCCTCTACCGGCGCTGCCGAAATCGTCGCCGCGCCCCGCTGTCAGCTCAGGTCCCGGAACTGCTGCCACAGGCGGCTGAACCGGCTGGCGTAGACCATCTCGAACAGCTCCAGGCGATCGGGCAGATTTTCCGCGCACCAGCGGCGCAGGTTGCGGATCTCGATCTCGATGTCGATGTCCGGGTAGTCGGTGGCGACGATCAAGAAGGCGATGCGATCGGCCCGCCGCTGCAGCACGCGGGCCGGTTCTTCGACGAGGTCGAGTCGGGTCATCTCGTTGTCCTCTCGCGTGGCCGCTGGCGGCCGGCATGCAGCTCCGCGGCCATGTCGTTCCACAGGACAGCATAACCCGTGCGCGGGGCCGGGGCCAGGGATATGCAGGAGGATGGCGAGAATCGGCAGCGCCGGTCGGTTCCCCACCGGCCGGCGCCACATCGTCCTGAAGATTGCTCCCGGCGGGAGTGGGCCTGCGCCGGCGCTCAGTCCGCGTGCTCGATGACGATCCGCACGGTCCCGTCCAGCTCCGCCCGCAGGTCGGGTTTCTGCTCGGCCGCCGTCTCCACCTGCTCGCGCGGCAGGATCATGTTGGTGGCCAGGCAGCTGGCCACCGCGTCAGCGCGCTGCTCGGCCAGCGGCAGCGACTCGGCCACCACGACCACGCGGACCGGCGAATAGGGATGGCACCGGATCTCGTCGGTGGCGCGGATCACCCAGTCGCGACCGCGGTCGGTCAGCTTGGCTTGTTCCCGATTGAACAGCTCGCCGCCGGCCAGCTCCAGGCGGCGGTCGCCGTCCTGGCGGTAGTCCAGCGCCGGCAGGCGGAAGCTGACGCCGGCGTAGTTGTAGCTGTTGGTCCCCTTGTCGGTGATGCCGAAGACGTAGCTGTAGGGATAACCGACCTGGAGCATATCGCCGCGGTCGCCCCGGCCGTCCCAGGCCAGGCTGGCGGGCGGGGTTCCGCCGCCGGTGAAGGTCTTGAAGGGCGCGCCGCGGTAATCGGTGATGGTCAGCTGCCAGGACTGGACCTGGTGGCCCTCGGGATCCTGGGGGAAGAAGGTGACCATCGGGGCACGCGACATCGACCGCAGCCAGCAGTGCGGCGGCTGGTCGCTGGCCAGCTTCTCCAGGTTGTTCAGGTGGGGCTTCAGACCGCTCACCGGGCTGATGCCAAGGGCCTCCTCGTCCATCGCCGTGAAGAAGGAGTCCACCAGGGCGGCATCCAGATCGAAGCTGAAGGACCCCTTCTGGATCTGCTGCCGCACCTTGTTCTCGGCCTCGACGGTGATCTCGGGCAGGGCGGCTCCGCCCTCTCCCGCCTGGGTGAACTCCTGACCATCGGCCGGGCCGCCCGCGGCCGTCTGGTCCGCGGTCTGCGCCGCGGTGGAGCCGGCCAGCAGGACCAGCAGCGCCAGGATGTTCAGCAGGCCCGCCGCCCGCAGCCGGGCGTCCTCGGTGATTGCATGGCTCGAACTGCGCATGGTCGTTCCTCGCTCCCCCGGGCCGCACTCAATGCAGCCGGAAGACGATGGTGATGACACCCCACTGCTCCACCGCCGCCTGTTCGGCGCGCAGAGGGGCGAAGCGGAACTGCTTGAGAGCCTCCATGGCGGAGCGGTTCAGGTCGCGGTGCACCGAGCTCTGCTCGAAGTACATGTTGTCCTTGACCCGGCCGTCGGCCAGCACGGTGAAGTGCACTGCCACGACCCCCTCCCAGCCATGCCGGCGGGCCTCGTCGGGGTACACCGGCGTCACGCTGGAGAGGATCTTGCGGCCCTGGATCTGACCGGAGATGGTCATGCTCACGCCCTGGCCGGAGGCCGGCACCTCGGCCACGGACTGCGGGGCGCTCTCCTGCTTCTGCTCCTGCTGGACGATGGTCCGGGTGTCGACGACCTCGGCCAGCCGGCCGCGCCGCCCCGCCAGGGCGCCGCCACCGCCCCCGCTGCCCGTCCCGTAGTCGAGGATCGTCTTGCGGGCGGAGCTCTCGCTGCCGCCGCCGCCGCTCGGGCCTCCCACGTCCACGACGCCGGAGCCGCCGGAGTCGTGCGTCGTGCGGGTCGCGGGCGCGAGGCCCGCCACCACGGCGGGCGCCGTTCCCTGAGCCGCGCGCAGGGCACCCCCGCCCAGGTTGGCCGGCACATCGGCCACGGTTCCCCGCGACCCGCCGCTCGGCGCGGCCACGGGCTTGTCGGTGATGATGATCTTGCCGCTGCGGCTCTGCAGGCTGGCGCTGGCCGGCCGGAAGGCATCGGCGGCCGGCGCACCGGCGGCCGGCGTCAGCCTGGCCGTCGCGTCCGCGACCTGCTGGGCGCGCAGCTCCCGCTGGTCCAGGACGGGCTGGACCGCGGCCTGGAAGTCCTTGGCTTCCAGCTTGCTGCTCGCCTCGAGCATCTGCGGCTGGGCCTTGGGCGCTATCTGCGGCGCCGCCACGTCCATCACGGCCGGCTTGGACTCCGGCCGCGGCGGCTCCGGCGATTTCGACTTCGGCTTGATGGCCGAATCGGTGCTGATCCCCCGCCCCGGTTCTTCCGCCAGCTGCGGCCGGAGGGGCATCTGCTTGAGCTTCACCTTGGCGGCGACGTCCTCGCCATAGGTGGCCTCGATGTACGAGATCTCGGTCAGCTCTCCCACCTTGTCCAGCAAACCCGTCTGACGGCCCACCTGGTAGAGGAGCAGCAGGAAGAGCAGCGCATGGAGAGCCGTGCTGGCCACCAGGCTGCCCCGCGTGGGGCGGCTGCGGTCCACGGCGGTCCTGATCATTGCTCCCCCCCTTCGTCCTTCTGCCGGGTCGCCAGGGCGATGCGCGGCGCCTGGGCCGCTTCCACCTTGGCGATCAGCTGCTCGACGTCCCCGTAGATCAGGGCCTTGTCGGCCTTCACCACCGCCACGCCGTCCGGAGCCGCCTCGAACAGCTCCTTCAGGAAGGGCTGCAGCTCCTCGGGCTCCACCTGGAAGTCCCCCACGAAGATCTCGTGGTCCAGGGTGTAGGTGATCTCGATGTTGTCCGCGTCGTCCACCTCGCTGGCCCGTGCCTCCGGCAGATCGACGCCCTGCTCGTTCTCGCTCAGGAAGGGAGCGATCAGCATGAGGGTCAGCACGACCACCAGCGAGACGTTGATGATCGGTGACACGTCGATCGTGTTCTCGTAGTTGAAGCCGTGCGGGATCATGGCCGCCCTCCCAGCTCGTTCAGGAGGGCCAGGGCCCCGGCGCCGCTCGCCTTGGCGATGTCCAGGACCGTGACCACCTGGCCATAGAGGCACTGATCGACCGGCACGATGACGACCGTCTTGTCGTCACGGGCCGCCAGCCGAGCCCGCAGCTTCCCCTCCAGCTCGGCCAGGGTCACCGTCTCGCCCGCCAGGACGATCCGATCCGGCTCCACGCGGATGGTCGTGATCTCGTCCTTGGCCTTGACGGTGGGCGTGATCACCTGCTCCTCGGAGCTGGCCTCGGCGGAGTTCACCTGGATGCCGTTCCACATGATGGCCGGCATGGTGATGAGGAAGACGACGATGAGCGTCGTCGTCACGTCCGCCAGCGGCGTGACGTTGGCCCGGGTGATCGCGGCGGTGAAGCGTCCTTGCTTACTGATGGACATGTTGCTACCTCGCCTCTCCGCCTACTTGAGGATGTCGGCCAGGACCGGCTCCAGATCCATGTTGGTCTTGGCCGGCTTGCGCGACGCCGGAGCCTTGGCGGCGGTCTCCTGCGCCGGCGCGACCTTGCGGAGCAGGTTGGCGCGCAGGATGAAGAACTCCTCGCGCGCGTCCTCCATGTCCACCACGCGGCAGCGAATCTGCCGCACGAAGGTGTTGAAGAACACCGTGGCGATCACCGCGACGATGATGCCGGCGGCCGTGGTCATGAGGGCCTCGGAAACGCCCATGGCCACCACGGAGCTGCCCCCGGAACCGGTGCGGGCGATATCCGCGAAGGCGCGGATGATCCCGACCACCGTGCCGAAGAGGCCGAGCAGGGGCGCGATGTTGCTCATGGTCCCCAGCAGGCTGAGGTGGCGCTCCATCTCCACCTGCTCCACCTCGATGGCGGTGTTGATGCGCTGCTGCAGGTCCTCGCGGCTGCGGTGCATGTTGGTCACGGCCTGGGCCATGACCCGGGCGACCGCCCCCTTGCCTTTCCGGCAGTACTCCAGCGCGCCCTTGGCATTGTTCGCGTTCACCAGCGGGCCCAGCTCCTTCATGAAGCGCCCGACGTTCTGGCGGGTGGCGCGGAAGTAGAAGGTCCGCTCGAGGGCGAAGCCGACCGTGATGATGGAGCAGACGAGCAGCACCACCATGGTCGGCGAGGCCAGGAACAGATCGATGAGCGACAGTTCGCCAAACATTTCCCTCTCCTTACTCTCCCGTTGTGCCGGCTAGCCGCCGGCGACCTCCATTTCCCTCAGGGCGGCGATCCGGCCTTGGGCCATCTCGGTCCATTCGGGTTTCCCGTGGGCATCGACGATCTTTTGGTAGGCGGTGATGGCCCCCGCCCAGTCCCCCCGCTTCTCCAGGATCTGGCCGATCTGGGCCAGGCTGGCGATCCGGAAGGGATCGACGGCGGAACCGGCATCCGCCTTGCGGTAGCTGGCCAGGGCCTGCTCGAGGTCTCCGGCCTTCTCCCAGCACTCACCCTGGCGGAAGCGGATCTCCGCCGGGTTGGTCCCGTCCTGGGCCAGCGCCTTCTCGTAGGCGTCGACCGCATGGGGATAATCCCCGAGCTCCTCCTGATAAAGCGCACCGACCTGCTGCCAGAGGCCCTTGGCGTTCTCGTGGTTCGGGTACTGGGCCAGGAAGCGCTCGTAGCCGCCGACCGCGGCCGTCCAGTCCTCCAGCTCCTGGTAGCAGATGGCGGCGTTGTAGGCCGCCAGCGCCGCGTACTCCCCTTCCGGGAAGAGGTCCATCATCGCCTCGTAGGCGGCGGCGGACTCGGTGAAGCGCTCCAGCTTGAAGAGCACCGTGGCGGCGCGGAAGTGCGCCAGCTCCGCCAGGTCGTTCTCGGGATGGGTGGTCGTGAAGTTGCGGTACCCGGCCAGAGCCGGCTCCAGCTCCTCCTGCCGGTAGTAGCTCTCCGCCAGGTAGAACAGGGCGCCGGGACCGCTCTCGCTGTCCGGGTAGTCCAGGGTCACCTTCTCGAAGGCCTTGGCGGCCGTCGTGTAGTCGCCGGCCGCAAAGGCCTCCTGGCCCTTGTTCCAGTAGACGTCCGCGGCCAGGGCGCTGTCGGGATGGCGATCCAGGTACTGCGTCATGTCCTTGCCGCTGCGGTAGTAGCAGGACTGGATCCCCAGCTCGGCGTCCTCGACGCGCTCGTCGTCCGGATAGGTCTCGGCGAAGGAGGAGAAGGCCGCGATCGCCGCCTCGTCCTCGCCCAGGTTGTATGCGCAGCTGGCGATGCCGAAGGCGGCATCGGCAACGTGCGCGCCCTGCGGGTAGCTGCTCTGCAAGCGCCGGTAGCTGGTCCGGGCCTCGGCGAAGCGCGCCAGTCCGAACTGGGTGTCGGCGATGCGATAGAGCGCTTCCGCGGCCTCGGCCGACTGGGGAAAGCGGGCCAGCAGGTCGGACCAGGTCTGCAAGGCCTGCTCGTAGTACTGGAGGCGGTAGTAGCATGCGCCGAGGTTCTGGAGCGCCGCCGGGGCCTCGGGGCTGTTCGGGTGCTTCTCCAGAAAGCCCGTGAACTGCTGCAGGGCCTCCTGGTAGTTGTGCTGGTTGAAGTGGATGCTGCCGACCGCCAGAGCGTTGTTGCCCTCCTCGCTGTCCGCGTTGCCGAGCGCGAGCAGGAACTTCTGCTGCTCCGCCAGGGCCAGCTCGTAATCTCCGCACCGGCTGAGGCTGGCCACCAGCCCCTGCAAGGCGGGCGCGGCCACGTTGCTGCGCGGGTAGCCCGTCAGCACCAGCCGGTACATGTCACCGGCCTGCTGGTACAGGCCCTGGGCGTAGTAGGCCTCGCCGAGATAGTAGTAGGTCCGGGCCCGCCAGTAGCTCGGCGTGGGCAGCAGGCGGCTGGCGATGTAGTTGTAGTTGGTGATCACGCGATCGAGCTGACCCTGTTCCGTGTAGGCCAGCGTCGAGAGGAAGAGAGCGCGCTCGGCGACGTCGGTGTTGACGTTCTTGTCCAGCACGTTCTGATAGGCCATGACGGCCTCGTTGTACTCGCCGAGCTTGTAGTGGCTGAAGCCCTTCAGCACGTGCACGCGGGCGGCCAGGGGATCGCCGGGGAATCGCTTCAGGAACTCCTGGGCCATGAGGACGGCCTGGCCGTAGTTGCCCTCGGAGACGTAGGCATAGCAGATCTTGTGCAGGGCAGCGCTGGCCACGTGACTCTCGCCGAACCCGTGCACGACCTCGGTGTACGCGAAGATGGCCTCGGCGGTGCGCTCCAGCTGCATGTAGCAATCGCCGATCAGGTACTGGGCGTAGGCGCAGACCATGTCGCCGGCGAAGCTCTTGCAGATCTCCTCCAGCTGACGGATGCTCTCGTCGAAACGCCCCTCGCTGTAGGTCACGCACGCCATCTTGTAGCGCGCGTTGGGCACGAACGGGCTCTCCGGGAAGTCGTCGATGAAGGAGCGGTAGCTGCGCACGGCCACGGCGTTCTGACCGCTGCGATAGAAGGCCTCGGCGATGCTGAAGGCGACGTCGTCCGCCAGGGGGCTGTCGGGATACTGCCGCAGCACCTGCTTGTAGCGCTGGATGGCGAGGATGTACTTGCCCGTGTCCTCGTAGCAGCGTCCCAGGTAGTAGAGCCCGCGGTCGCTCGGCACCTCCTCGAAGTAGGCCGTTGCGTCCTCGTAGCGCTGCTCCTGGTAGGCGAACAGGCCGAGGGCGAACTTGACCTGGGGCAGTTCCTTGTAGCCGGGGCGCGACTCCAGCAGCTCGCGATAGGCCGCGCGCAGCTTCAACCAGTTGCCCTGCACGATGTAGGTCAGGCCGCTCTCGTAGAGCGCCTCGGCCAGCAGGAAGGTGTCGTCGTACTTGTCCACCAGCCTGTCGTAGGAAGCGATCGCTGCGTCGAAATCACCCAGGTTGAAGTGGCACTCGCCCCGGCGCAGGAGCACGCTGGCCGCGAGGTAGTCGTCCCGCCCCTTGTACTTTTCCACGCGGTCGTACTCCTGCAGAGCCGCCTTGTAGTCGCCCACGGCGAAGTAGCACTCGCCCAGCATGTACTGAGCCCGGGCCGCGCGGTTGCTCTTGTGATAGGTCTGCACGAAGAGACGGTACTGCTGCATGGCGGCCGATTTGTCCACGCCGGCGGCGTAGGCCGCACCGGCCGCTTGCCACAGAGCGTCCTCGGTGGGCACCTCGCTATCCTTGGCGAGGACCGGGCCGGTCCAGGTCAGGCTCAAGCCCAGCAGCAAGAGCAGGACTGCGGCGCCGCGGCGTCCGCTGGCTGCGGATCTCATCGCTGATCCCCCTCCGTAGAGTTGTCCGAACCGCCGTTGATCTCCACCCGGATGGGGACCCGGGTGCGGTCACGGAAGCCCAGCACCTCGACGCTGGTCTCGTAGTCCCATTCCTGGCCGAGGTCGTCCAGGATGATCACCTGGGCCGCATAGTCGCCGTCCGCCACCAGGCGGCCCTGGTCGTCGTCGCCGTTCCAGGCGATGCCCTCGGGCGGCTCGCCATTCCCCTGCAGGCGCCGCACGACGTTGCCGTCGCCGTCGCGGATCAGAAGCTGCCAGGATTCCACGTGGCCGCGGACGGCCGTGTCGATGGTGAAGTTCACCGAGCGCTCCGCGCCCGAGGGGCTGAACAGCTCGCGGTCGCGGTGCATCTTGACGCCGTACGGGACACCGAAACGGAAGGTGGCGCTCACGACGTTGGACGCTCCCAGCTCGTGGTCGATGAAGGCGTAGTCCAGCTGCCAGTTCTCCCAGCGCACGCCGAGGCCGGCGCTGAACTGCTCCTTGCCGGTGTCGTAGCCGCCGCGCACGCCGATGGCGCGCGTGGGCCAGACCTCGAGACCGGTGTGGAAGCTGGCGTCCATGTACTCGGTCTTGACCAGATCGGCCAGGGCCAGCAATCGGTTGTTGAAGAAGCGCAGGGCCAATCCTCCGCGCACGCTGCGCACCAGCTTCTCCGCGTCCTCCTCCAGCGTGATCTCCGGCGCCACCAGGTTCTGCACTGCCGCTCCCAGGCTGAGGTTGCGGTGCGGGCGCAGGTAGACGCCAACGTCGACGCCTGTGCCGCTGCCCTTGCTGCCGCCCACGTTCTGCGAGACCGACTTGAGGTTCAGTCCCCAGGCGAAACGGCCGCTGCCACGCGCGAAGCTGAGACAGAAGGCCCCCTCCCGCTCGCTGAAGGACTCGTCCAGATCCTCGAAGATCGTGGCGCGCTCGAACTCGCCGCTCGAGACCAGCGAGCCGCTCAGGGCGAAGGTCCCCCAGTGCTCGGTGGGCAACCCCAGCGCGAAGAAGGTGTAGCGAGTGTCCTCGAAGAGGATGGCCTCCATGCCCGTCAGCTCCATGGTGCGCAACTGGGACAGGCCCGCCGGATTCCAGTAAGCCGTGGCCACGTCGTCGGCCAGCCCCGCCACGGCGTTGCCCAGGCCCAGGCTGCGCGCGCTGGAGCCGTAGCGCAGGTAGCTGCCGGGGATGCCGGCGTCGTCGGCGGCCCTAACCGGTCCGGCTGCGAGCAAGAAGGCCAGGCCGCAGACCGGCAGGAGCGGGATCGCGCGGGGACGGCGGCCGCCGCGCGGGATGCGAGGTGCTGTGCGTCGTTGCCTCATGCTGTTCCCCTACTTGATCACGGCGATCTTGCGCCGCAGATCGATGCCGTTGCCATGGATCCGACAGATGTAGCCGCCGTTGGCCACGACCCTGTCATTGCCGTTGCGACCGTCCCAGACGAACTGCGTCAGCTCCCCGGCCTGCGCGTACTCCTGGTGGCTGTGGACCACGTCGCCGTACAGGTCGTAGATCGTCACCGTCACGGTGCCGCTCCGGGGAGCCCGGAAAAGGATCAGCGTGTTCTCGTGGCCGGCCCGGAACGGGTTGGGCCGGTTGGTGATGTCCCGATCCGTGTCCAGGTCCCTGCCGGTGTGCAGGGTCACGGTCCGCACCGATTCGGCAACGCCCGAGACCTCCTCCGCGTAGAAGCGCAGGCGGTGATCACCCGGCGTGTCCAGACCGAGCTGCGCGAGGCTGAAGTCTCCGGTGTAGACCTGGCCGGGATACGGCGGATCCACCTGGTCCACGTCGAAGAAGATGGCCTGGATGCCCTGGGATTCCTCCGTCGTGGCGGTCAGACTGATCCGGGTGCTGGAGGTGACGTAGTAGCCATCGCCGAAGGGCGGGGCCTCCGGATCGAAGCGGACGACCGTCCGGGGCGGTCCGATGACATCGACGAGGAGCTGCACCGAGCTGACCAGGCTCGCCGCGGCCTCCAGCAGGATGTCCGTGCTGCCGTACTGGGTCACGGTGAGGCTCACCATGGCCAGGCCGTCGCTGGCGGTCTGGGTGCTGTACGTGGTCTGGTGGGCGGCGCCCAGCACCCCGTCCCCCGCCAGGACCCTGAACTGGACGGGCTCCCCGATGATGGCGTTGCCCGAGGCATCCGTGGCCCGTGCCAGCGCGGTCACGATCTGACCGGGGCGCACGGGCGTGGCGAGACGCTGGCCCGGCAGGCGCTCCGCCCACAGCTCGAGACTGCTGACCGCGGCGGGCAGGACCGTGATCACGTCGCTGAAAGCCAGCTCACCGCTGTCGTCCGAGACCCGCAGGTAGATGGTCTCGGCGCGATCGTAGCTCTGGTGGTCGAAGGTCTTGACGCCCAGCGCGGTCGTCCCGACGGTATCGGCCAGCACTCCCATGGGCCGCAGGCTGAGATCCGGTCGCGGCGAGTTGCCGCTGAGGGCCCGCAGCAGGAAGGTGCGGTCGTCGTTGGTCACCAGCTGTCCGGTCACGATGTCGACGCGCCGGACGCTCATGGACCAGGACTCTCCCGCCACCACCGTGTCCGGCACGTCCACGGCGTAGCGCACGCCCACCGGCACCACGGTCAGGACCTCGCTGAAGGCCTCCCGGCCGCGGGCGTCGCTCACCCTGATGACGATCTGCTCGCTGGTGGCGTAGTACTGGCCGCCGATGATGGCCTCTCCCGCCACCAGAGTGGCGCCGCCGATGCCCAGCGCCGAGCTTGCCGGGGTGCGGTCGGGGTGCAGGGCCGTCATGGTGAAGGCGTTGCCGGCGTTGATCCGCTCCTCCGTCTCCGGATTCACCAGGCGGATGGTGAGGGTGAAGGTGGCCGGCGGTCCCGCCACGACCTGGGGTGGTGTCGGCAGGATGATGCGGTACTCGGCCTCATTCACCGGGATGTCCACGCGTCCGGTGTTGACCGTGGGATGCTGGGGATCGGTGGCGAAGAGGGCCACCAGACCGGGATCGCCCAGCACGATCTCGATATCCCGGCTGCCGTTGATGAACGGCGCGTCCTGATCCACGGGATCGACGATGTCGAGGGCCCCGCCCGAGCTGGACAGGTGGATCGTTCCGCTGTTCAGCGAGTGCATCAGGTTGAAGTACTGATCCACGGCCCGCACGGTGACCGTGAACGGAACCTCGGCCTGCTGGGTCAGCACCTCGCCGATCTTGCCGGTGCCGGTGACGGCGCCGGGCTGGGGCGTCTCGCCCGGAGCCACGATCTGGATGCGCTTGAACCCGTCGGCCAACATGCGGCAGGTATTGCTGATGCCGACCACACCGACGGTATCGCTGACCTCGATGAAGATGTCCTCGGCCTTGGTGTAGGCCTGAGCGATGTTGCGCAGTCCGCTCACCAGCAGCCCCTGACGGACCTCGAGCTGTCCGGTCCCGACCAGACCGGTGGTGGCGCTCATGACCTCGATGGCAAAGAGGCGATCCTGGGTGGTGACCCGTTCGCCGGTGTTGCTGTCGATCAGCTCGATCCGCAGGGGGAAGGTCGCCGGCGGACCGACCGTCGCACTGTCGGGGATGGTCACAGCGTAGTAGAGGCCACCTGTGTCCATGTGGATCACGCTGCTGATGGCCTCGCGTCCGAAGTCGTCGGTGACCCGGATGACGATGTCCTCGACGGTGCTGTAGCTCTCATGGTTGATCACGCTCACGCCGCCCACCAGCTGCGACTGGGTGATGCCCAAGGTGCCGTTAGCGGCGCCCTGGTTGGGCAGGAGCGGCGTCAGGGTGAAGCGGTTCATCGCCGTGGGCACGACGTTCCCTGTGACCGGATCGATGAGCTTCACCGTCACCTGGAAGCCGGGTACGGGACCGGTCGAGGCGGTCGCCGGCACCGTGATCTCGTAGATGAACGGCGGATCCACGGGAATGGGCACGGACTGGGAAGGCCGCGAGATGTCCGCCTCATCGAAGGCCGAGACGGTCACGATGCCCTCGTCCGTCAGGAAGCCGTTGAAGGTCCGCCGCCCGTTCACGAAAGGCACGTAGTTTTCCGCCGGGTTCCCCGGCAGCGAGAACGAGTTGTCGCTGGCGACCAGCCGCACCACGCCGGAGTTGGTGGTGTCGGCCAGGTTCCAGTACTGGTCCACGGCTCGCACCGTGATGGGGAACGGTTCGCCGGAGCGCTGCGAGACGGCCGTGCCGGACTTGCCGGTCGTGGCGTAGATCGGGATGCCGGCCTCGACAACCTCGCCCGGCGCCACGATCTGCAGCTTCTTGTAGCCGTCCGAGACCAGGCCGAAGATGGGACTGGAACCCGCAAGACCGGTGGAGTCCGTCACCGTGACGTAGACGTTGCCGGCCCGGGTGTAGCTCTGCTGGAAGTTGATGGTGCCGCGGTCTAGACGCTGCGACGTGACACCGACCGCCCCGAGCGCCGTACCGGTGACGACGTCGCGCACGTCCACCGTGATCCGACGGTCGTCGTCGATGACGGTCTGGGTGTCCACGTCCCGCAGGCGCACGTTCACGGGGAAGGTGGCGGGCGGACCGACCCGCGGTGTCGGGGTCGTCGTCACCGCAACCACATACTCCATGCCGTTGCTCTGCATCTGGATGGTCGAGCTGTAGCTGAGACGTCCTGAGGCGTCGCCGATCCGCAGGACAATATCCTCGACAGTGTCGTAGGCCTGGTTGTTGATGGTCACCGAGCCCGCATTGAGCTGCGCCTGGGTAACGAACGGCGCGCTGCTGGCCGGTTCGAGGTTGCTGAGCAGGGCCGAGATCGTAACCCAGTTGTTGGCGGCTGGCAGCGGCGCACCATTGCTGTCCACCAGAGCAATGGTCATCGAGAAGGTGCTGGGCGGCCCCACGAAGGCCGTGGGCGGGGTGGTGATCTGGTACATCGCCCCCTGTTCCACCTCGACCGTCACCGCCTGACCCACAATATCAGTGTGGTCCAGGGCCGAGGCCGCCAGGGTGACGAAGCCGGTGCTGGTCAGAAACAGCGGGAGGATGATCTCGCCGTTGACCAGCGATTGGTCGTTGTTGAGCGGATTCGTCGGCGTGATGGAGCCGTCGTCGCTGGCCAGGTGGATGTGCTCGCTGCTGTTGTCCACCAGGTTCCAGAATTGGTCCACCGAACGCACATGCACGTCGAACTCGAGGCTGGCGGTCTGGGTCAGCGGCGCCCCTACCTTGCCGTCCGCCTCGGGTCCGCCGGGCAGCGGCGTCTCACCCGGCAGCAGGATCATCAGGCGATCGACGGATCCCGGGGTCACCAGGATGGTGCTGGTATCCGTCTTGGCAGGCGCGATCAGGTCTCTGACGGACAGCTGCTGCGTCTGCGCCGCCTTGAAGTAGAGATCGAAGGTGCCCGTCCCGTTCGGATCCAGCTGCTGATCGTTGGCCGAGATCATCTGGAAGTAACTGCTGCTCCCGAAGTGAACCGTGGGCTGAGCCGCGATGGGGTTCCATTCGCTGTCGGTGGCGATGACCGTCGCCACCACGGGGTTTCCAGCCACCACCGGCAACGGCGTCCCCACTTTCCCGGGCGCGATGCCCGGTGTGTGGGTCTCGCCCGGCAGCAGAAGGACCAGGTCTTCGTAGGTCCCTGCGAAGACCGTAAATGCATTGCTGCTGTCCGTCTTGGCGAACAGGTCCTCCCGCACGAACAGGCGCACGTTCTGACCCGCCCTGGTGATCCGGATCGAACCGCGCCAGACGCCGTGGTAGGTGCCGGTTCCGAAGCCGTCGCCCAGGCTGACCCGGACGGGCGTGAGCACGTTGGTGCCGTGGTTGACGTACAGCGAGACGCTGTCGGCGTAGTCCGCGATGTGGTTGTTGAAGATGTCGCGCGCCACGATGGTCACGTTCGGCAGGGAGGAGCCGGCCTGGTGGTCGGGGATCGGCGCGAGCACGTCGCCCGGGGTCGGGTTCGTGCGGTTGTTGATGCCGATGTCGAAGTGGTCGATGGCGCCGGCCTTCAGGGGAATCGTCGTGTAGGCGAACACGGCACTGCCGTTGTCGTCGACGCGGATCGTCTGCTGGTTGGGATCGGCCAGGGTGATCAGGGTCACCGAGAAATCGGTGGTGTTGTCGGCCAGCTGCTGCGGATTGGCCGGCAGGACGGCGGCTGCGTCGCTGCTGCTGAAGTCGACGCTCAGGGGCAGCCGCGGGTCCACGTCGGTGATGGGATTCCAGTAGGAGTCCGTGGCATACACCCGCACCTGGAACGGTACGCCGGCGTCCTGGGTGCTGGGATCGCCGATCTTGCCGTCGTCCTCGATGCTGTCGAAGATGCCAGGCTCCAGCTGCTCGCCCGGCGCCGCCACCACCATGCGCGCGAAGGGGGCGGGCGAAACGTACACCGCGCTCGAGTTGTTGGGGTTCACGCCGCTGGCGTCGGCCGTCAGGGTCTGGTTCAAGTAGGTGCGGAAGATCACCCGCACGTCCACGGGATTGTTGAGGCTGATCAGGTTGGTGGGGTAGTCCGGCAGCTCGAAGTAGCCGGTGCCGCAGCTGATGGTGACGTTGCGCTGCCCCGAGACGATGTTGCCGTAGCGGTCCACGGGACGGACGGTCACCGGGTCGACGATCTGGCCGGCCACGACGCTGTTGGGCACCCCCATGTTGCCGCTGAAGTTCGGATCGTTGAGCCCCGGGACCCAGGTCTCGCCGGGGAAGGTCAGGAGGATGCGGTTGAGGGGGCCCGAGTTGACCTGGAAGTGGCCGGAAACGCCCACGACGTCGGCGTTGCTGTCCACGATGACCCGGGCGCTGAAGGCGCGCTTGGTCACCTGCACGAGGGCATCCAGCTGGCCGTTGACGAAGGTGGCGTTGTTGGTGATGAGGTAATCCTCGGACTCGTCCGACGTGCCCAGCCGGGCCCGCAGGGTCACCTGGCCGTTGTAGGGGAAGGGGTTGTTGTTGCTGTCCTGCGCGCGCACGCGGAGCTGGAAGGGAATGGTGGTCACCTGGACGTCGAGGGTGTCCCAGACGGAGTAGTCGAAGACGAAGTGATCGAGACCTTCCGGGTTGACGATGACGTTGCTCTCGTTGCTGGAGCTGATGGGCCCGGAGGCCGAGACCGTGACCCGGCGCAGGCCGGACTGGATGAGCGTGACGGCCTCGTCCAGCTCGGCGTTGCTGGCCATGGCGCCGCCCGCCGGCAGCGAGACGCCCGGGCTGGGATCGTCGCTGCTCCAGCTCAGGGTCGGATAGGGCCCGGATTCCACCGGGTTCCAGTGCTGGTCGGTGGCGTACACGTCCACGCCGTTGAAGCTGTTGCCGGAGATCTGGGGCTGGGGCACGCCGGTCTTACCGGGGCTGACGCCGGGGTTCAGGCTCTCGCCCGGCAGCAGCAGCACCACGGTGGCCAGCGGACCGGGCCGCAGGGGCGAGACGACCACGGAGCCGGTCGCCGGTCCAGCCTGGCCGGGATAGGTAATGGTGTTCCTGGCCGTCAGGGTGTTCTCGCGCGTCACCGGATTCGTGCCCCAGAAGATCACGGGCAGAGTGGCCTGGCCCATGGCGAAGGAGGTGCCGGGCACGGTCACGGTGGGTCCGCCGGAGAAATCACCGACGAGGGCGTCGAGGATCACGTCGTCGCCGAAGTTGGCCACGGTCTGGCTCTGGTAGTCCGTGGCCACCAGCGTGACGTTCACCGCCTGGTCCACGAACTTGTCGCCGGCCGGAACGGTCAACAGGAAATGATCCACGGGATTGTAGCAGTCGATGAGGACCTCGGCATGCGGCACCGAGGCGTCGTCGGCGTCGCGGACCCGCAACCGCACCGGCTGTCCCGCGGCCAGGAACGTGATGCCGTCGAACTGCCGCTCGCCGTTGTGCAGGTAGTCGTGCGGCGGCAGATTCGCCGGCACGTCGGGCGAGTATAGCTCGGCATTGATGAAGTCCGCCGTCAGGTCCGTCGTGCCATCCGCATTGACCGCGCGCACCCTCGCGCTGAAGGCGACCTGAACCGTGACCGCCGGCCGCCCGGCCACGATGTGCGGGTTGACCACCGTGATTTCCAGATGGTCGAAGGCCAGCGCGGTCGCCGGCAGGCAGCCGATCAGCGCGAGAAAACAGGCGATTCTGAAGATGAGATTCAAATGTCGCAGCATGGGTACCCGCGCCTCGTCGTGGTGATTTGCACCCTTCTCCGGGGCGGCTTCGCAATATGCGACGTCGGCTGGCTCGCCCGGAGGACTTTCCGTGGTTCGGAAGGCGGGCCGCAAGGCGCATGCCAGGGGGTGGTGCGGTCGGTGATTTCCAGTGAGGGGGCGGAATACCCGGTCGTGGGGCAGCGAGATGCGAGCGCCTCAGGTATCCTGCCACGCTCGTTCCCGGCCACCGGATGAGCAGGGCGAAGACCGGCGGCCACCGGAGGCGGGCAGCCAGCCATCCCGTTTTCGTGATCGATTATGACAAGAACATTCAATATTTAGAACTTGGTTGATCATTATCTGCTCATCGTGGTAAGATCTGCCCACTGGACACCCGCTCGTGCGACCCGCCGCGGTTGTGGCACGCCGGTTATTCGGGCCCTCCGGGACGAGCCGCGGCGCATCAGCTCTTCCGGAGGTGACAAATGCAATTCAGGACATTCTGCATCCTGCTGATGAGCTGCCTGCTGTTAGCTCTCGCAGCGGCCACGGCGCAGGCGCGCCCGCCCATACGCCGCGCCTTCTTCAACGTCTATCCTTCGGCCGAGGGCACCCGCCTGGACGACCTGCCCAGCAACGCCGGGCACTGCGGGGTCTGCCACTTCGACTTCGACGGTGGCGGCACGCGCAATCCCTACGGGCTGACGGTGCAGGTGGCCCTGAGCAGCGGGAACTACGGCACGGACGAGGAGGCCATCCTCTCCCTCGACGGCCAGGACGCGGACGCGGACGGCTTCAGCAACGGCGTGGAGATCACCGATACCATCGACTTCACCAACACCCCCACCTTTCCCGGCTTGACGAGCGGCAACGTGTCGAACGTGTTGAACGTGGATCCCGCGGACCTGACGGGCCATCTCACGCCCAGCGGCAGCCTCGACACGACACCACCTACGGTCCTCGTTACCGCGCCCGACGGCGGCGAGATCTACCCGGCCAATACCCTGCAGAACGTCAGCTGGACCGCCAGCGACGCCAGCGGGATCTCCCACGTGGATCTCTACCTCTCCGACGACGGGGGCCTGAACTTCAAGCCCGTGGCCAAGGGCCTGGCGGATACGGGCACTTACAGCTGGTTCGTTCCCAACCGACCCGGCTCCCAGAGCCTGCTGCAGGTCGTGGCGTGGGATAACGCCGGCAACGACGGGAGCGACGTCAGCAACGGCAGCTTCGACATCGAGCCCGTGAGCGGGGGGACCGTGCCGACGACCTTGCGGGACTTCGACCTGCCGGGCAGCCAGCCCCTCGAGGCGGGGATCCTGGACGATCCCGGTGTCACCTGCGTCACCTGCCACGGGAATTACAGCACGGCCGTGGAGCCCTGGTACAACTGGCGCGGCAGCATGATGGCGAACGCCCTGCGCGATCCCCTGTACCTGGCCACGCTGGCCGTGGCGGAGCAGGACGCGCCGTCGGTGGGCGATCTCTGCCTGCGCTGCCACACTCCGGGCGGCTGGCTCGAGGGGCGCTCGCCGGACACCAGCGCCGGCCTGATGAACGCCAAGGACCGGCACAGCGTGCAGTGCGACTTCTGCCACCGCCAGGTCGATCCGCACTACGTCGAGGGCGTCAGCCCGGCCGCCGACCTGGCGATCCTGGACGCGTTGGCCGCTCTGCCACTCGCCACCGCCAACGGACAGTACGTCACCGACCCGGCACCTGTGCGGCGCGGCCCCTACGCGGACGCCCAGGCCGATCACCAGTTCCTGGAATCACCGTTTCACCGGGAAGGGGACATCTGCGGCACCTGCCACGACGTGAGCAATCCCGTGTTCGTGCAGGGCGCCTCGCCCTCCGTCTACGAGGTGCAGGCGCTCGACAGCCCCCACCCCGACGGCGACCTGCGCAACATGTTCCCGATCGAGCGCACTTTCAGCGAGTGGTCGGCCAGCACTTACGCCGCGACCGGGGTCTACGCGCCCCAGTTCGCCGGCAACAAGCCCGACGGCATCGTCTCCACCTGCCAGGACTGCCACATGCCCGACGTGTCGGGCAAGGGCGCGGACGGGGGGCCCAACCGCTCGGACCTGCCGCTGCACGACCTGACCGGGGGGAATCACTTCGTGCCCGATATTCTGCCCTCGTTCTACGCGTCCGAAGTGGATCCGACCCAGCTGGCCGCCGGGAAGAGCCGCGCCATCAGCATGCTGACCCGGGCAGCGACCCTGGAGCTGACGAGCAGCCCGGTGCAGGGTCAGCCGGCGGTCACCGTCCGGGTGATCAACGAGACGGGTCACAAGCTGCCCTCCGGCTATCCCGAGGGACGTCGCATCTGGCTGAACGTCAAGGCCTACGACGCTGCCACCAGCCTGGTCTACGAATCGGGTGCCTACGATCCCGGCACGGGGGAGCTGACCCACGACGAGGACGCCAAGATCTACCACGTCGAGCCCGGCATCTCGTCGCGCCTGGCGACGGCCCTGGGCGTGCCCGCCGGACCCTCCTTCCACTTCGCCCTGAACGACTCGACCTATCTGGACAACCGAATTCCGCCCCGGGGCTACACCAATGCCGGCTTCGCGGCCGTGCAGGCTGCGCCGGCGGGCTACGCTTACGCCGACGGCCAGTACTGGGACGACACGGTCTACGTCCTGCCGATCGAGGCCCGTTCGGTGGAGGTCACCCTGTACTACCAGTCCACGTCCAAGGAGTACGTGGAGTTCCTGCGCGATGAGAACGTGACCAACACCCTGGGTCAGGAGCTGCACGACGCCTGGGTGGCCCAAGGCCGGGCGGCCCCGGTGGTCATGGCCACGGCCAGCCTCGGTCTGGATCTCAGCGATGTGCGGGCGGGAGGTATCCCGCAGGCGGTGAACCGCCTGGGTGCGGCCGTGCCGAATCCTTTCAACCCGCAGACCAGGATCGAGTACGAGCTGGCGGCCACCGGCCCGACCAGCCTGCGAATCTTCGATGCGACCGGAAGGCTGGTGCGAACGCTGGCGGAGGGCCTGCGGCCGGCCGGCACGCATGTGGCGATCTGGGACGGCCGTAACGACGCGGGCAGGGTCCTCGCCTCCGGCGTCTACTTCTGCCGGCTCGAGGCGCCTGGATTCTTGACCACCCGCAAGCTGATGTTGCTCAAGTGACAGCGTCGCCGGGAGGCCTTCCGGCGACCGAACGCACAGCTGACGAGGATCCGGTGGGGAGGCAGGCCCTGCGGTCCCGGGCTCCTGACGCCCATGACTGCGGGGCCTGCCGCGTCGCGGCGCCGGGCCGCCGCTCAGGCGGTCGGCAGGTCGTCGATCTTGGCGGCCAGGATGAAGTCGCTCTCGGTCAGGCCGTCGATCTTGTGCGTCCAGATCTCGATGCGGACCCGGCCCCAGCTCAGGTACAGATCAGGATGGTGATTCTCCGTCTCGGCCAGCTCCCCCACCCGGTCGACGAAGGCCAGGGCCTGCCGGAAATCGGGGAAGCTGAAGCTGCGGCTCAGATGGTGATCGTTCACCACCTCCCAGTCCGGGACCTCGGGATGTAGCTCGGCGATCTGCGGCGCCGACAGGGGCGGAACGCCCCCCCGGCAGGGGATGCAGGACTTGCGCGCCAGCTGGTTCATGAGGGCATCCTCCTCGCGTCATGTCCAGGATCCGCAGCGGCCGCGGTGGGCCGGCTCCCGCTGCAGATTGCAATGGCCTGTTCGTCTTCGTGTGCCGGCCGGATGAATCGATCGTGACCGGCGGCCGCCGAGCGGCTGCCGGACCTCGCATGGGCCGGACCGCAAAGAATAGAGGCGATCGGCAGCCTCGGCAAGCCGCACGGAGCGAAGGCGTAGCGCCGGCGGATCGATAAAGTCGGCAGCCCCGCGACTTGCACGATGTGCTATATTGGAGGGTGATCCGCCCGCCTGGACCGGCCGGGCGAGCGGGAGACGCCGGACGAGAAGTGATCGGAAGGGACATGGACGAGCACACACAGCCAGAGGCCGCAGGGTCTTCCGAGAACCAGGAAGAGGATTTCGCCCAGCTGCTGGAGCAGAGCGGCGAGACGGCCGAGCTGAGCCCGGGCGCACCGGTGACCGGGGTCATCATACAGATCGGGGAGAACGATGCCTTCGTGGACTGCGGAGGACGCAGCGAGCTGCCCATCGCCACGGCGGAGCTGCAGGACGAGAACGGCAAGCTGCTGTACCAGGTGGGCGACCAGCTGACCGCGCACGTCCAGGCGGTCGGCGAGGAGCTACGCCTGACCCTCTCCCTGGATCTGCGGGACGGCGACCTGACCGCCCTGCTGAAGGCCCAGGAGGACGGCACGCCGGTCACCGGAACGGTCCGCGAGATCAACAAGGGCGGGCTCAGCGTGGACCTGGCCGGCCGGCGCGCCTTCTGCCCCTACTCGCAGATCGAGCTGCGCCGTGTGGACAACGCCGAGCAGTACGTCGGACGCAGCCTGAGCTTCCGCATCCTGGAGATGAGCGAGGACGGCCGGAACATCGTGATCTCCCGTCGCGCGCTGCTTCAGGAGGAACGCGACCAGATCGCCCAGGAAACGCGATCCAGCCTGGCCGTGGGCGACGTGCGCGAGGGCGTGGTGACCCGCCTGGCTCCCTTCGGCGCCTTCGTGGACATCGGCGGCATCGAGGGGCTGGTCCACATCTCCCAGATCTCCTACGCCCGCATCGACGATCCCGCGTCCATCTTGCAGGTGGGACAGATCGTCAAGGTCAAGGTGCTCGAGATCCAGAACCTGGGCGGCGGACGCCGCGAGCGGATCAGCCTCTCCATGAAGGCGCTGGCCGATGATCCCTGGCCGGCCACGGCACGCGCGCTCAAGGTGGGGGAAGAAGTTCTGGGCCAGGTCGTGCGCCTGACCGACTTCGGCGCCTTCGTCGAGTTGCAGCCGGGCGTTCAGGGTTTGATCCACATCTCGGAGCTCGCCCCGCACCGCATCCACCATCCCGACGAGATCGTCCAGCCGGGTCAGGAGGTCCGGGTGCGCATTCTGGACGTGGACACCGCGCGCCGTCGCATCTCTCTCTCCCTCAAGGACACCGTCCAGGGCGACGCGGAGGATTGAGCCGGCCGGCCACCGCGGGCGTCGGCGATCTCAGCCTGCGGCCTCGCGCCGCAAGTCGGTGACCACGGCCACGATGCGTTCGGCGGCGAAATCGACTTCCTCCTGCGTCGTGAAACGACCGAGGCTGACGCGCAGGCTGGCCCGCGCGAGCTCCTCCGGCAAGCCCAGGGCCGTCAGGATCGGCGAGGGTTCCGTCGCGCTGCTGGAGCAGGCCGAACTCGAGCTGACGGCCAGCACCGTGAGCGCGCCGAGCAGGCGGTGGGCCCGCACCCCCGCGAAGCTGAAATTCAGATATCCCGGGAGCCGCCGCCGCGGGCAACCGTTCAGGTGCACCCCCTCCAGGGCGCCGGTGACGGCCGCCAGCAGGCGGTCCCGCAGCCGGGCGAGACGCACCCCCTCCGCCGCCATTTCCTGCCGGGCCAGGCGGCAGGCCTCGCCCAGGGCGACGATGCCGGGCACGTTGAGCGTCCCCGCTCTCAGTCCCCGCTCCTGGCCTCCCCCTTCCTGCAGCGGAGACAGGGCAACCCGGGGATCCCGGCGCCGGACGTAGAGAGCCCCCACTCCCTTGGGCGCGTAGATCTTGTGCCCCGAGAGTGAGAGCAGGTCGATCCCGTCGGCCGCGACGTCCAGCGGCACCTTGCCGGCCGCCTGCGCCGCGTCCGCATGGAAGAGCACACCCCGCTCCTTGCAGAGCCGGCCGATCTCCCGGACGGGCTGGAGGGTCCCCAGCTCGTTCTGGGCCGCGAGGACCGAGACCAGGACCGTTTGCGGGGTGAGCGCGGCGGTGAGCGCCGCCGGTTCCAGCACGCCGTCCGGGCCTACCGGGACGCGCGTTACGCGCCAGCCTTCGCGCTCCAACCGCGCCGCGGGCGCGGCCACCGACGCATGCTCCACGTTGCTGATGACCATGCGGCGTCCCTTCCCGGCGTAACGCTCCGCCACGCCCCGCAGGGCCAGGTTGTTGGACTCGGTGGCGCCAGAGGTGAAGACGATCTCGCGGGCCGTCGCGCCGATCAGCCCGGCCACCTCCTCGCGCGCCTCCTCCACCAGACGGGCGGCGGCCCAGCCGTAGGCGTGCGTGTTGCTGGCCGGATTGCCGAAGTGCGTGCGCAGCACCTCGACGAGCCTGGCCAGCACCCGCTCGTCGACGGGAGTGGTGGCGGCGTGATCGAGATAGACAGGGGTTTGCAGTGTTCCGCTCCTGGACAGGGTCTCGCGCGCCGGGATGCGCATTCGCGCACAATCTAGCACGGATCGGCCCGCCGGCCGCGACGTTCGTGGCGGCATCGCCGCCGCTGCGGTATCCATGTGGGCGGTGCAACGTGCAGGTGGTCGTACTGGAAGGAGGACTGCAGCATGCGCGTCGTCCTGATCGGTGCCTCCGGCACCATCGGCAGCGCGGTCGGGAAGCTCCTGGCCGAGCGACACGAGATCGTCGCGGTGGGGCGCAAGAGCGGCGACATCCACGCCGACATCACCGTACCGGCCTCCCTGCGCGAGATGTACGAGCGGGTCGGTTCCTGTGACGCCGTGGTGGTGGCCGCGGGCGAGGCCCGCTTCGGCGAGATGAAGGATCTGGACGAGGAGGGCTACCTGTTCTGCCTGACACACAAGCTGCTCGGCCAGGTCAACGTGGTCCGGCTCGGGCTCGACGCGGTCCAGCGCGGCGGCTCGTTCACGCTGACCAGCGGGGTGCTGGCCAGCGAGCCCACGCGCGGCAGCACAGGGATCAGCCTGGTCAACGCGGCCCTCGAGGGCTTCACGCGGGCGGCCATGCTGGAACTCGAGGGACGGCGCATCAACGTGGTCAGCCCGCCCTGGGTGAGCGAGACTCTGCAGGCGCTGGGGCGGGATTCGGCCCGGGGCCTGCCGGCCGCCACGGTGGCGCGCGCCTACCGCGAGTCCGTCGAGGGCAAGCGCAATGGCGAGGCGATCGACGCACGGAAGTTCGCCTGAGCGGACGCGTGCCGAGGTCGCAGCCGCCGGATGGTCAGCGGCGGGATTCCAGGAAGGCAATGATGGCGTCGAGCTCTCCGGGAGCCAGGATCGCCCCGTAGGCCGGCATGTTGTAGCCGCCGTTGAGGATGCGGATCACCAACTCGTCCTTGGTGAGCAGGGCGCCGATGTGGCTGAGGTCCGGCCCTCGCCGGCCGCCCTGGCCCGAGATGCGGTGGCAGAAGATGCAGGCGCGGTCGTGGAAGAGCACCGCTCCCTGCTGCACCGTGCCATTGCTCGACGCGACGACCGACGCCGGCAAGGGCTTGGCGTCGAAGTGCGGCGACCAGTCGGCGTGCACGCCCGAGACGGTCAAGGCCCCCCAGATGGTCACCCCCGCCACAACCGTGCCGACGGCCCACGGCCGCCGCCGCACGGCGCGTTCGCCGGCCGGGGCCAGCAACGGCACCAGGAGCAGGATCGCCCCCAGCAGCAGCGGGCCCAGGATGATGACGTAGCTCTCCAGCCCGTGCGGCATCAGGGCCAGCAGCGCGAAGTAGAACAGGAAATACCAGTCCGGCCGCGGCTCGGCTTGGACGATCGTCGGGTCGGCCGGCCGCGACAGCTCCGGCGCGCCGACCAGCCAGGCCAGCAGCACGATGACGCCCACGACCAGCATGCCAAACACGGCATCGCGCCAGATAGCGTCGGGCCAGAAGGGCACACCCCGCTCCCCCAGCATGCGGTGATACCAGCCGCGATACACCGTCGGGTCCACCGGCCGGCCTGCGCGGGGCGGCTCGGAAACCCCGTTGCGTAGCACCAGGTGGAGATGCAGGCCCAGCAGCGCCAGCAGCAGGCCCGGCAGGACGAACACGTGCAGGCTGAAGAAGCGGCTCAGCGTGTCGCTCCCCAGCGTCGGACCGCCCAGCAGCAACCGACCCATCCAGGTGCCGATGAAGGGTGTCCGGCCCGCCTGCTCCGCGCCCACGACCACCGTCCAGATGGCGTTCTGATCGAAGCGCAGCAGCTGGCCGGTGAAACCCATGCCGAGCGTGAAGAGCAGCAGGAAGCTGCCGGACAGCCAGCTCACCTCGCGCGGGAACTTGAAGGACCCGGTCAGAAAGACGCGGATCATGTGCAGGACGGCCAGGCCGACCATCGCTGAGGCGCCGAAGAAGTGCATTCCGCGCAGCAGGTGCCCCACCGGCGCACCGTCGTCGATGAAGCGCAGGCTCTCGTAGGCCTCGTTGGTGCCGGGAACGTAGAGGGCGGCCAGGGCGGCCCCGGTCACGATCTGCACCAGGAACGCCGTCAGTGTCGCGCTGCCGAAGACGTAGAGCCAGGTCGCCTCGGGCGGAACGGGGTGCTTCAGGAGCGGTCCCAGCTGGCCGGCCAGGCCGGTACGGTCCTCGAACCAGCGTCCGATGGCGCGCAAGGAAAACATGCCGTCCTCTCCTGTCCGCCGCCGGCGGCTGCGGCGCACCGGGCCGCCGCGGCCGGAGGGCTTACATGATGGGCAACGGCGCGGTCCTGATCTCGACCTGCCCCTTCTTGACCCGCACCTGGTAGCGGATCAGCGGGTGCGGCGGCGGACCGCCGGCCACCTTGCCGTCCGCATAGTAGACCCCGCCGTGGCAGGGACACATGAACAGCTGCGCGCTCGCCTCCCACCGCACCGGGCAGCCGAGGTGCGTGCAGTCCAGGGCGAAGGCCGTGAACTCGTCCTGGCCGTCCCGCCGCAGCCAGGCGCCGCTCTTGCCGATGGGTCCGGCCCAGGAGCGGGCGTCCGCATCCCGGAAGCTGATCTCCACCGTCTCGCCCACGCTGAACTTGTCCACCGGTCCGACGGCGCGCCACACGTGGCGCGGACGGCGGAAGACCGGAGCCAGGACGAACGTCACCACCGGCGCGGCGACGACCAGGCTCACCAGCCCGCCGAGGCCGACGCACAGGCGGGAAAGAAAACGGCGGCGATCCAGCTCGGCCGCCGAGCCCGGACCCGGATCCGGTTCACCCACTCCGCCCGCTCCGCCGCCAGCCTCCCCCGCGGCCGCCGCGAGGTGCCGGCAGCGGCAGTCCTCATTCGCTCTCGTCATGGCGCACGTCTCCGAGCCAGCCGGCGGCCGCCAGCAGGACGGCCGCCGATCCCACCACGATCAGCCAGACGGAGGTCAGCACGCCCCACAGGCCGAAGCAGATCCCCGCGGCCAGCACCGAGGGCCAGTAGGTCGGCCGGGGCACCACCCCCGGCCGTGGCGGACGCCATTCCACCGGCAACCCTTCGCGCTCCGAACCGTCCGGCGGGGAACCGCTGCGTCCGGTCGTCTGGTCAGCCGTCATCGTCGACTCCTTCGCTCCGCGTTCACGGGGTTCCCTCCCGGCCCGACTCGCGGTACCAGCGCCAGTACGCCGCCAGGAGAGCCCACAGGAAGAAGATCATGCCGACCACCCACATGACCAGCCCGCCCAGCTGCTGATCCGCCGCGGGATCCAGATCCCAGTCCCGGCGCAGGAACGCCAGCACGGTCGAATGGCCGATCGGTCGATCGTACAGGGGATAAAGGCCCGGTGAAGTGAAGGTCAGCACGGCCCCGAGCACCGAATTCGCCGTTCCGGCCAGAAACAGGTAGATCAGGGCCGTCGGGGCCCGCAGCCGATGCTCCGGAAGCGGCGAGAGGATCGGCCACCAGAAGATCGTGGCCGTCACCAGGAAGCTCAGATGCTGGCAGATGTGCACCTTCTCGTGCGCCAGCGCGAGATTGTAGAGCACGGGCAGATGCCAAGCGTAGAGGGTGATCACGGCGATCAACCAGGCCAGCACCGGCCGGCCCAGCACCCGTTCCACCGCCGCGGCGGGCCGCCAGGCCAGCAGCTCTCGGGCCGCGCGTCCAGTCAGTCCCAGCAGCAGCAGCGGCGGTACCGCGACCAGCAGCAGCATGTGCTCGAGCATGTGGGCGCTGAACAGATAATCGTCGCCCAGGACGTCCAGGGGGCCGACCAGCGTCAGCATCAGCACGAGGACGCCGGCCGAGTAAAGCAGCAGCTTCGCCGGCCGCAGCGGCCGTACCAGCGCGATGTAGAGCGCCTCCAGCAGCCCACAGCCGATCGGGATGGACGGAGACCATTCCCAGGACGAGCGCAAGAGCTCTCCGGTCGTCACAGGAACGCCCACAGGTACACGACGGAAAAGATCACGACCCAGACTCCGTCGACGAAGTGCCAGTAGATGGAGACCGCCTCCATCTGACCCGGCCGCGGATCGTCCCGACCGCCGGCCAGGCTCAGGCCGAGCATGATGGCGATCAGGACCAGCCCCCCCAGGACGTGCAGCCCGTGGAAGCCGGTCAGGGTGAAGAAGGTGGTGCCGAACAGGTCCCGGCTGATGGTCACGTCCTTCCTGATCAGCGAGGCGTACTCCAGGCCCTGGCCGGTCAGGAAGGCCGCCCCCAGCAAGAAGCTGCCCGCCAGTCCGCCGACCAGCTGGCGCGGCGCGCCCCGCCGGAAGCCACGGATGGCCAGGGCCATGGTGGCGCTGCTGCTGAACAGGAACACCGAGAAGATGCCGGTCTTGAGCAGGTCCAGGCTGTTGGCCGCCGTCGGACCGTTTCCCTGCTGCCGGTGATAAGTCACGTAGGCCAGCACGAGCAGCAGGAAGAAGACCCCCTCCGACAGGATGAACAGGAGCATGGCCATGCGGGTCTTGTCGCCTCTCACGTCGCCGCCTCCGTCGCTGGCTTCATCGCCGCCCTGCCCTTCCGCGCCCAGTCCGGATCCTCCGGGTGTTCCAGGTCCCACAGCGGCCGCCGGCCGCGCACCGGCGGTACCAGGTCGAAGTTCTCCGGCGGCGGGGGCGAGCTGACGGCCCACTCCAGCGTCCAGCCGCCCCAGGGATTGGCCGTGGCTGCCCGGCCCCGGCGCAGGCTCCAGACCAGGTTGAAGAAGAAGAGCAAGATCGAGCTGACCAGCACGTACGCCCCCAGCGAGGCGATCAGGTTCAGCGTGGCGTAGTACGGCAGCGGCAGGTAGGTGAACACCCGCCGCGGCATCCCCAGCAGCCCCAGAAAGTGCATGCCGAAGAAGGTGGTGTTGAAGCCGACCACCGCCAGCCAGAAGTGGAACTTGCCGATCCGCTCGGAGAGGTGGCGGCCCGTCATCTTGGGGAACCAGTAGTAGAAGGCCGCGAAGATGGAGAAAACGGTCCCGCCGAAGAGCACGTAATGCAGGTGAGCGACCACGAAGTAACTGTCGGTCACCTGCCAGTCGATGGGCACGGCGGCGAAGGCCACCCCGCTCAGCCCCCCGATGGTGAACTGGATCAGGAAGGCCGTGGCGAACAGCATGCTGGTGGTGAAGCGGATCGATCCACCCCACATGGTGGCGATCCAGTTGAAGATCTTCACGCCGGTGGGAACCGCGATGAGCATGCTGGCCCCGGCGAACACGTAGAAGACCGGAAAGCCCAGGCCCGTCGCGAACATGTGGTGGATCCAGACCCCGAAGCTCAGGAAGCCGATCGCCAGGGTGGAGGCGGCCAGGAAGCCGTAGCCGTAGATGATCTTGCGCGAGAAGACCGGAATCACCTCGCTGATGATCCCGAAGCCGGGCAGGATCAGGATGTAGACCTCCGGGTGCCCGAAGATCCAGAAGTAGTTCTGCCAGAGCAGGGCCGAGCCCCCCGCCTGTGGCTCGAAGAAGAGGGCGTTGAGCTGGCGGTCGGCCAGCAGCATGACCAGGGCGGTGTTCAGGGCCGGCAGCGCCAGGACGATCAGGACGCCGTTGATCAGCACCATCCAGACGAACAGCGGCAGGCGCCGGATGCTCATGCCCGGCACCCGCAGCTTCATGATGGTCACGATGAGGTTGAGGCCGGCCAGGACCGTGCCGATGCCATTGGCCAGCAAGGCCAGGGCCCAGTAGTCCATGCCGGTGTTGAACGAGTAGGCCTTCTCGGTCAGCGGCGCGTAGGCGAACCAGCCGGCCGCCGGCGAGCCGCCGGCCAGGAAGCTGAAGTAGAGCATCAGGCCGCTGAAGAAGAACAGCCAGAATCCCAGCGCGTTGAGCCGCGGAAAGGCCATGTCCCGGGCCCCGATCATCAACGGTACCAGGTACATGGACAGGCCGATGAGCAGCGGCATGGCCACCAGGAAGATCATGGTGGTGCCGTGCATGGTGAACAGCTCGTTGTAGGTGTTGGGGGACAGCCAGTGGTTCTCCGGCCTGATCAGCTGGGTCCGCATCAGGAGCGCGAGCAGCGCCCCCGCCAGGAAGAACATCAGGCTGGTTGCGATGTACATCAGCCCGATCTGCTTGTGGTCGACCGAACTGACCCAGCTGAGGATGCCCTTGTACTCCGGGATGCTGAAGACGGTCCGCGCGCGCTCGCGGAGCGCCGTCGCGTCGCTCATTTCAGACCCTCCAGGTAGGCGGCGATCTGGGCCGACTGCTGCCGGCTGAGATCCAGGTCGGGCATGTGGCAGTCCGGCTTGATAGCCTGGGCGTTCTCGACCCAGCGCGTCAGATTCTCCAGGTTGTTGACCAGGATGCCGGCGCCGATGGTCTCGCGGCTGCCCACGTGCGTCAGGTTGGGGCCGATGGTTGCCGTGGAGAAGCCCTCGATGGTGTGGCAGTTCACGCACGTGTGCGAGAGGTAGAGCCCGGCGCCCTCGCCCGCGGCCGCGGTCGTCGGCGGTGCCGGCGGCTGCAGCTGGTGCTGGATCCAGGCCGCGAAGTCGGCGGGACTCTCGGCGATGACCCGGATGCGCATCCAGGCGTGCTCGGGGCCGCAGAACTCGTCGCAGGTCCCGAGGTAGGTGCCCGGCCTGTCGATCTTCGTCCAGAGATGCGTGATGTGGTTGGGGAAGACGTCGATCTTGCGGCCGAGCTGCGGCACCCACCAGTCGTGCACGACGTCCGCCGAGTGAAAGCGCAGCAGCAGGGTCTTGCCCACCGGCAGGTGGAACTCGTTGGCCGTCACCGCACCCGAGGGATGATAGTGCCCCTCCCACCACCACTGATGGGCGATCACCTCGAGGTCGGGCTGGCGATCGTGAACCGGCGGGGAGATGATCCTCATCGCGTGCACCGTCACCCCGAACAGCACCGTGACGATCAGCAAGGGCACCACCGTCCAGATGATCTCCAGACGGGTATCCCCCTCCATCTGGCGCGGCATCCCGTCGCCCTGGCGGTGCCGGAAGCGGACGATGTTGGTGACGACGAAGCCGGTGACCACCAGGAAGATGAACCCGGCGATCCCGAGCATGAACCAGAAGAGGTTCAGGACCTCCTGTGCCTGCGGCGATTCAGGGCTGAGTACGGACGGAAGATTCATGAGCCTCCGATTCCGTCTCGGAGCCGGGGCGGAACCCGACCGGTCTCGGCGCTCCGGTCGCGGCCGCAGCCTGGCGGCCCACTGGTCACCGAATTTTCACATGATAGATACATTCCACACGGCCGCACCCTCAACCCGGTCACGGTCCGGCCGGCGGCGTCCAGAGTCCCATCCTATCCTGTAGTCCGTACAACGGCACGTGAGATTTTCGCCGATTTCAGCGGAGGGACCATGAACGAGGATGCACGCGTCACCAGCCCGATCCACGCCTTTCTGCCCTTCGAGGTCGAGGGCTTCGCCTCGCTGGCCGAGCTGGCCCTGGACCTGCGCTGGTCCTTCGACCATCGCGCCGACGAGATCTGGCGCCGGCTCGACCCCGGACTCTGGGAGCTCACCCACAACCCGTGGGTGGTCCTGCAGACGATCGCCCGCGACAGGCTCGCGGCTGCGCTGGCGGACCGGACGTTCCGGAGCACGGTCGAGGATCTCGCGCGGACCAGGCGACAAAAGGCTGAGGAGCCCTCGTGGTTCCAGCGGAGCCACGCCGCGTCTCCGCTCGGCTGCGTCGCCTACTTCAGCATGGAGTTCATGCTGAGCGAGGCCCTCCCCAACTACTCGGGCGGGCTCGGCAATGTGGCGGGGGACCAGCTCAAGGCCGCCAGCGACCTGGGCGTGCCGGTGATCGGCGTGGGGCTCCTCTACCAGCAGGGTTACTTCCGGCAGATGATCGACCGGGAAGGCGGGCAGCAGGCCCTCTATCCCTACAACGATCCGGGCCAGCTGCCGATCGCGCCGCTGCGCGAGCCGAACGGGGAGTGGCTGCGTCTGGAGGTGGCGCTGCCCGGCTACTCGGTCTGGTTGCGCGCCTGGCAGGTCCAGGTGGGCCGGACCAAGCTGTACCTGCTGGACAGCAACGACGCGGCGAACTTCGCCCCGCACCGCGGGATCACCAGCGAGCTCTACGGCGGGGGCCCCGAACTGCGGCTCAAGCAGGAGCTCGCGCTGGGGATCGGCGGTTGGCGGCTGCTCCGCGCGCTCGGCATCCAGCCGGAGGTCTGTCATCTGAACGAGGGTCACGCAGCCTTCGCCGTGCTCGAGCGCGCGCGGACCTACATGCAGGACAGCGGAGAGTCCTTCGCCACCGCCCTGGCGATCACCCGGGCCGGCAACCACTTCACCACGCACACACCGGTGGCAGCCGGGTTCGACCGCTTTGCGCCGTCCCTGCTGGAGAGGTATCTCGGTGCCTATGCCCGGGAGCAGCTCGGCATCCCGTTCCGGGACCTACTCGCCCTGGGCCAGCAGAATACCAGCGACCCGTCCGGACAATTCAACATGGCCTACCTGGCCGTACGGGGCAGCGGAGCGGTCAACGGGGTGAGCAGCCTGCACGGGAAGGTCAGCCGGCGCATCTTCCTGCCGGCCTTTCCCGGCTGGCCGCCGGCTGAGATTCCCGTGGGGCACGTGACCAACGGGGTCCATATCCCGAGCTGGGAATCCGACGAGTTCGACGCCCTCTGGACCGAAGCCTGCGGCCCTGACCGGTGGGTGGGAACGACCGAGACCCTGGAGGAGAACATCCGGGGCATCTCCAACGCCCGGCTCTGGCAGGCCCGCACGGAGGCCCGCCGCCAGCTGGTCGCGTACACCCGCGAACGCCTGGCCAGCCAGCTGCTGGCCACGGGGGCGCCGCGCGAGGAGTGCGAGTCCGCGCAGACGATCTTCGATCCCGGCGCTCTGACCCTGGGGTTCGCGCGCCGCTTCGCGACCTACAAGCGGCCGAATCTCCTGCTGCGCGACCCGGAGCGGCTGGTGCGGTTGTTGACCGATCCCCGGCGCCCGGTGCAGCTCATCGTCGCCGGCAAGGCCCATCCGGCCGACGTGGAGGGCCAGGCCCTGATCCGCCAGTGGGCGCGCTTCGTGGGGCGTCCCGAGGTACGCGCGCACGCCGTGTTCCTGAGCGACTACGACATGCTCCTGACCGAGAACCTGGTGCACGGTGTCGACGTGTGGATCAACACCCCGCGGCGACCCTGGGAGGCCTGCGGGACGAGCGGCATGAAGGTGCTCGTCAACGGGGGGCTCAACCTCTCGGAGCTGGACGGCTGGTGGGCGGAGGCCTACGCACCCGAGCTGGGTTGGGCCCTGGGGGACGGTCGGGAGCACGGCGACGATCCCGAATGGGACGCGGCCGAGGCCGGAGCGCTCTACGACATCCTGGAAAGGCAAATCGTTCCCGAGTTCTACTCCCGGGACGCGAACGGCATACCCGCCGCCTGGGTTGCGCGCATGCGCGAGAGCATGGCGCGTCTGACACCCGTGTTCTCGTCCAACCGCACGGTACGCGAGTACACCGAGGAGCACTACATTCCGGCGGCCGCGGCTTATCGCGAGCGCACCGACGCGACGGGGGCCCTGGGCAGGCGGATCCTGCAATGGCAGCGGGCTCTGCAGCAGGGATGGCCCGGGCTGCGCTTCGGCGAGGTGCGGGTCGAGACCCGCGAAGGGCGGCACGACTTCGACGTCAAGGTCCATCTCGGCGACCTCGCTCCGGATGCCGTGCGGATCGAGCTCTATGCCGACGGCGTGGCGGGCGGCGACCCGGTGCAGGTCCTGATGGAACGTCTGCGGCCGCTTCCGGAGGACGCCGCCGGATACGAGTACCGGGCGTCCGTTCCCGCCGCCCGTCCGGCGACCGACTTCACGGCGCGCGTGGTCCCGCACTTCCCCGGCGTCGCCGTCCCGCTGGAGACGTCCCACATCCTCTGGCAGCGCTGACCCTCCGCCTTGACCCCGGCCCGGCCGCGCGGCGGGATTCACGCGGTCGGTCCTGGATACGGGGGAGGTCTCATGTTCGTCAAGCGTTTCGCGCTGGTGATGATCCTGCTGCTGTGCAGCTCCTCGGCATCCGCCGAGATCACGCTGAAGAGGAGCTTGTTCTCCGGCTGGAAGTACTCCACCGATGGGCAGACGTTCACCAAGGTCGGCTCCACCGGCTCCCGGCTCTACGACGAGATGGAGGGCCACCAGGAAGCCCAGGCCCGCATGCTGCAGTACAGGAGCGCCAAATCCTGGGCCCTCGTGAGCGGGATACCCGGGGGAATTCTCATTGGCTGGCCACTGGGCGCCTACGCCGGCAGCGGCGGTGAATGGAAGGATTCCTACACCACCATGATCATCGTGGGCGGCTCGCTGGCCGTGGTCTCCATGATCCTGGAAGCCACCGCTACCAGGCACCTGAAGGAAGCCGTCGCCCTGTACAACGGCGACGAGCGGAAGCTCGGGCTCCTGCTGGACTTCAAACCCCTGCCCGCGAGTCGCTCGCCCAGCCCGCTCCTCGGACTGAAGCTCGAGTTCTGACCTCTCGCGCGAAGCAGCGAATGGCGGGATGATCTGCCGGACGCGGGAGCGCGCCCGGCGTCACCCCCGTCCGTCAGTACCGGAGAACGAACCCGAGGCCTGTACCCCCCGCCGGTGTTTGGAAACGGCCTACACCGACGTCGGTGGCGACGCCGACGATGGGCAGGCGGACGGGCTCCCAGATGTCGGTCTGCACGATGGCACCCAGAACGGATCCGAGGAAGAACCCCAGGGCCGCGCCGCTGAGGACGGAGATCCCTATGGCCTCGATGTCGCTGCCCGGCCAGAGGACGGCCTCGCCCTCCGGTTCGATCACCGCGGTTCCGACGATAAGACCGGCGCTCGCTCCCGTGAGCAGTCCCAGCATGGCACCCCGGCCGGGCCGCGACCGCCGCCCCGCGTGAGTTTCCAGTTCGCGCACCTCGGCCCAGGTCAACCGATACGGGGGCGCGTTGCGGTCGTTCTTGACGCGGAAGATCAGGGAATCGGCATCCGCCCGTTCGATGAATCCGACGATCGGCTTCCAGCCGTACGGGGCCGTCGTCAGGCGGGCACGCGTACAGGGCACGAGCGCATCCGTCCCCCGTGCGAAATCGGCGGCCCCAGCCAGAAAGAGAACGAGCAGCAGGACGATGCTCCCGATGTGGTTTCGAGTTCGCATGATCCACCTCCGTTCCCGACCGCCGGCGGGACACCGCGCCCCGTCGAGCCGCGGTCACGAGCGGACCTAACAACCTCCGTACCCGGGTTGCGGCGGGAGCCAACTATTATCGCAATTGCATGGACCCGTTGAAGTTATTCCGTCAGCCGATGAAGCGAGCCGGCCGGGAATCGCTGGCTGCGGACCCTTTGCAGTGCCCGGCTCCTCACGCAGCTGTGAATGGAAGATCACACGTCCACGGCGGCGATGCGGGTCCGGAGATCGTCGATGAGGTCCCGTTTCAGGAATCGCCCAGCCGTCCCCCGGCGTCCAGCAAGCGGTAGAGGGCGGGAAGCAGCAGCAGGACGATGGGCCCCGAGAGGACGAAGCCGCCGATGACCGCGATGGCCAGGGGCTGCATCAGCTGGGAGCCCTGACCGAGGGCCACGGCCAGGGGGGCCAGCGCCAGGGAGGTCGCGAGCACGGTCATGGCCACCGGCCGCAGCCGGCGCCGGGACGCCCCCAGCCAGGCGTCCCGGACGGAGCGGCCCGCGGCCAGCTGTAGCCTGGCCTCGTGGATGACGAAGACAGCGTTCTCGCCCAGGATGCCCACCATCATGATCGCGCCGACGTAGCTGGAGATGTTCAGGGTGGTACCGGTCAGAATCAAGGCCGCCAGGACCCCCGCCAGCATCGCCCCGGCGCAGAGCGTGGTGACCACCGGAGCCCGCCAGTCGCCGAACTCGAACAGGAGGACGACCGCCACGAGCGCCAGGCCGGACAGCAGCACAAAGAAGAGCGAGCGGAAGGACTGCTGTTGCTGCTCGTAGAGTCCGCCGTACTCGATGGACATGTCCGCCGGCAGCGGAAGCCTGGCCGCCAGTTCCCCGCGGATCTGGGCGATGGCGGCCCCCAGGCTCCGGCCCGAGAGCCTGGCCGTGACCCCGATGAACGTGCGCAGGTTCTCGCGGTCGATCTCCGCCTCCGGCGCACCGGTGGAGATGTCGGCCAGCTCGCTCAGCGGGACCAGCGTGGTGGGAGGCTCGTTGGCCCGGAGCAGCAGGTCGCCCAGGGGGCGGTCGCCCCTGGCGAAGACCCGTAGATCGTACATGCGGTCGCCCACCCGGAGCTGGTCCACCACGGTCCCGGTCACGGCCGGTTCCAGCGCCGCGTGGATGTCCCGGGTCGTCAGGCCGTAGCGAGCCGCCGCCTTCGCATCCACCCGGATGTCCAGGCTGGGACCGGCGATGGTGATGCCGTCGAACACGTCCTCGACCCCCGGTACCGCGGCGAGGATCCGGGCCGCCTGGCGGGCCTTGTCCTGCAGCACCTGGGTGCTGGTCCCGAAGATCTTCACGTCGATCGGCTGGGGCGTGCCCCCGGTCAGATCGCCGATGTCGTCCTCCAGGAGCTGGCCGAAGTCGGTGTGAATGGCCGGTTCCACCGCGGCGATCCGGGACCGGAGATCGTCGATGACCTCGTCGATCGGCCGCCGCCTCCCCCGGGGCTTCAACTTGATCACGTAGTCCCCGGAATTGGGCTCGGTGATGAAGAAGCCGAGCTGGGTACCGGTCCGGCGCGAGTAGCTCTGTACGTCGGGCAGGGACTGGATGATCTTCTCCGCCTCCCGGAGCATGCGATCGGTGTCAGTCAGGGAGGTCCCGGGCGGCGTCCAGTAGTCGAGGATGATCGATCCCTCGTCCATGCTGGGCAGGAAATCGGTGCCGATGTGACGGTAGCCGTAGGCGGCGGCCGCGATCAGCCCCAGGATCAGCACGGCCGCCACCAGCGGCCGGCCCAGGAGGAATCCCGCCAGGCCGTCGTAGCAGCGGGACAGGAAATCGCCGACCACGCTCAGCGGGCGCCGCTTGCCGGGTTCCGCCCCGTCGCTCCCGCGTCGGCCCGGGGAGAGCGCGAAACGACCCAGCGCCACCGGCACCCACAGCCAGGCCAGCAGGAAGGACGTGATCAGGGCCATGGCCAGGGTCAGGGCCAGGGGCCGGAAGAACGCCCCGACCACCCCGGTCAGCAGCGCGAAAGGTAGCAGGATGAGGATGGTGGAGAGGCTGGAGCCGATCAGGGCGGGGAAGATCTGCCGCAGGCCGCGCTCGGCCGGGTCCCCACCTTCTGCCGTGCCCTGGTGCTCGATGTTCTCCACCACCACGATGGCGTCGTCGGCGATGAGCCCGATCGCCGCGGCCACGCCAGCCAGGGTCATGAGGTTGATGGTCTGGCCCAGCGCTCCCAGGACCAGCCCCACGATGGCAACGGTGAGGGGGATCGTCACGACCGCGATGAGGGCGAGCCGGACCCGCCACAGGAACACGAACAGCACCAGGGCCGCCAGGCCCACCCCGATGAGGATGGCGTCGCCCGTTCCGTGGACCGATGCCGCCACGAAGCGAGCCTGATCGTAGAAGGTCGTCCACTGCACGTCCGCCGGCAGGAGGGTGGGCTCCTGCCGGAACATCTGCTCGATACCCCGGGCGATCGCCACGGTGTTGGCCGTCGGCTGGCGGATGATGTTCACCAGCACGGCCGGCTGCCCATCGGCGGTGGTGCGGATGTAGGAAACCTCGTCCGCCACCTCCAGCCGGCCCAGCTCGGCCAGGGTGGCCGGCGGTCCTCCCGGCACCGGCACCGAGATGCGGGACAGCGCGTCGAGCCCGTGGACCCGGCCGTCCACCAGGGACAGGTAGAGCTCGTGGTTCTGCTCGATCAGTCCCGCGGAGAGGATGTCGTTGTCCGCGGCGATGGCCGAGATCACGTCCTCGACCGCCAGCCCCCGTCCATGTACCGCAGCCGGATCCAGCCACACTTGAAACTCCCGCCGGCGACCTCCCTGGATCTCGATCCGAGACACTCCTGTGATGCGGATCAGCGCGGGCTTGAGCGTGTACTCCGCCAGCTGCAGCAGATCGGCCTGGGACTGTGTATCCGAGGTCAGCGCGTACCCCTGGATGGGAAACGAGGCCGGGTTCATCCACTCCACGTCGATCCTGGTAGCTGGCGGCAGATCGGGCAGGATGCGCTGGGTCTCGGCCTGGACGCGCTGCAGCGCCACCTTCATGTCCGTGCCCCAGGCGAACTGCGCGCTGAGCTCGGAGGAGCCGCGGGAGGTGGTGGAGCGAACGAGCTGGATCCCCGGCACCCGGTGGACCGCCTCCTCGAGGGGGCGGGTCACCGTCGGCATCATGTGGGCGGCCGGCTCCTCGCCCACGTCCGCGATCACCTTCACGATGGGGAACGTGACCGCCGGGAAGATCGCCGAGGGAAGGCCGCGGACCAGCCAGGCGCCGGCCCCCGCCAGGACCAGGACCAGGGCGAAGAGGGCGGGCCAGCGCCGCCGCACTGCGCCGAGAATGCTCATGACTGGACCCGCACCGCGGCCCCGTCCGGCAGCCCGACCTGCCCGGACACGATGACTTCGTCCCCGGCGGCGATCCCGGGGCCGGAGATCTCGATGCGTCCCCGATCGGTGACGCCGGTCTGAACGATCACCCAGGCGATCTTGCCGTCCCGCACGACGGCCACGCGCGACACGCCGGTGATGTCGTCGGTCAGGACCGCCTCCACCGGCACGGACAGGACCCCGGCGCACTGTCCGACCACGATGCTCGCGGTGCCGAAGAGCCCCACCGAGGGCGTCTTGAGACCCAGGCGGAAATCGATCCGGACCGGGGCGCTGAAGGTGGAGCTGCTGGCGGCGGGAAGGATCCCGTGCACGGTTCCGGCCAGGGTGTCCGGCCTGGCGGCCAGGCGGATCCAGGCCGGCTGACCGGTCCGGATCAGCGCCAGCTCGTTCTGCGGCACCTCGGCCACGAACACCGCCGAGCCCGCAGCGGCGATGCGCAGGATCTCGTCCCCCTCGCTGAGGCGATCGCCGGGGCTGGCGGCATGAGACAGCACGACGCCGGCCGACGGGGCTTCCAGCACACGCTCCACCAGGTTCTTCCGGGCCAGCTGCAGGGCCTCGCGCGCGTCGGCGGAATCGGCGGCCGTCTGCGCCGAGCGCAGCATCGCCTGGGCTCCCTCCAGGGTGGCCTCGCTGCTCCGGGAGATCATGCTGGCCAGGGCCTGGCCGGCCGTGACCCGATCGCCGTCGGTGACATCGAGCCGGGTCAGGGTCCCGGCGAACGGTGCCCGCACGGTCTCCTCCTCGAGCACCTCGGTCCGGCCCGATGCGGTCACCAGGACGCGGAGAGTGTCCCGCAGGACATGACCCACGCGCACTGGGGTCCCGGCCGCTCCGCCGGTATCGGCTGGCGCGGAACCGCCGCCACCGGTGCTGCTGCCGCTTCCGCTTCCGGTGCCTCCTCCGGAGCAGGCGACGAGGGTCAAGGTCGCGGCCAGGACCGCTGCGATCGTCCAGCGCTGCGCGACCATCATGGCGTCCCCCAGCGGATGGCGCGGGCCTCGGCTTCCCGGTAGGCGAAGGCCGCCTGGGCGGCGCTCCGTCCGGCCTGGATCCACTGGTCGAAGGCATCGAGGACATCCAGCGTCGAGGCGTATCCTCCCCGGTACGAGCTCTCGGCGAGCAGGTAGGCCTCTTCGGCCACCGGCACGGCGTGGTCCCATATCTGCACCTGGCGGTAGATGCACTCCAGGTCCGTACGGGCCTGGTTCCAGTCCAGACGGACCTGCCGGCGCGAGACCGTGGTCTCCTGCGCTGCCCTGCGCGCGCTCAGCTCGGCCTGCTGCAGCCGGCTGCGGTAGATCCCGCGGTCCCAGAGCGGCCAGATCAGGCTGAGAACGACTTCGGTCCCGGCGCCTTGCCCCGTGTTTAGAGGAGCGCGGCCCTCGGAGCCGATGACGGGCTCCGTCCCGACGTTGGCGGACAGGTCCAGCTGGGGACGCCGCTCGGCCCGCACCGCGTCGATCCGGGAGGCCTGCTGGCGCTGGGCGAGCCGCGAAGCCCGCAGATCGGGCGTCTCCTCCCAGGGGCGCACCTCGGCCGGTCCCGGCGGCGATGGCGGCGGCAGGGGGGCAAAAACCAAGCTGTCGGCAGGATCGCGTCCCAGCAGCTCGTTCATGCTCAGACGGAAGCCGGCCAGCTGGCGATCGAATTCGTGCAGGTTCGCCGTATCCGTATCCAGACGGACCTGCGTCTTCAGGAGATCAGCGGCCACCGGTTCGCCGGATCCTTTCCTGGCCGCGATGAGATCCTGGTACCGCTCGAGCCGCTCCAGGCCCCGACTGAGCAGATTCCGCTCCTGCTCCAGCTGCACGATCGCTGAGTAGCAGATGCGGACCTCGAGGTCGAGATCCGCCGCCGCAATCCGGTAAAGGGCTCTGCTCAGGTCCCGTCCGGCGCGGGCCGTGTTCACCTCCGCTCGCAGCCGTCCGCCGTCGTAGATCGGAACGTCGAGGATCGCCTGCAGGCGGGCGTCTGCGGAAGCGTACTTGGAAGGGGTCCCCTCGTGGACGTCGCCGTCCAGCCCCAGCCGCGGCCAGAGAGCCCCGCGCGCTTCCCGCAGACCCGCCGCAGCCTCCAGGGTGTCGATCCCCGCGACGGGCAGACTGGCGTTGGCGCGGCGCGCCTCGCGCAGCGCCTCCTCGAGAGTGATGGGGGTCTGGGCCCCGAGCGGGGCCGCGGTCGCCAGCCACCCGAGCACCAGCAGGGCGCCCGTGGCGTCCTTCCGGCGTGGATGCCAAGAGTTGGTCATGACTTCTTGTTCGCTTCGCGCATCACTTGCCTGCGACGCACCGGAACGGGCCCACTGAGAGGTGGACCCGGCGATTGCAGAGGCACAAGATAGACTGAGGAGAGGTAACTCGGCAACAGGCAAAGCCGGTGGCCGCGCCATGGTGGTTGCTCCTATCTTGTCTGTTCTAATGGAACAGGAGCGTCACGGCTGGGAGCGACCGGAGGGCGGACGGCGCATCCTTGTGCGACCGACGGCGGGGGGTGATCGGTGACCCGACGCGGGCTCGCGAGAGCGGCCACCATCGCGCTTCCGGTCTTGCTCCTCGGCGCCATCTTGGCGGCCTGGATCGCGTATCGCGGCCCGAGGCTCGCCCTGACGGTCGCGGCCCTCGCCGGTCCCGTCGGCGACCTGCTGGCCCTGGCCGGCCTCATCGGCCTGGCGATGATGGTCGTCTTGGGCACTCGCACCCCATGGGTGGAACATCACTTCGGGCTCGATCGCCTCTATCGCTTTCATCGGCGCCTGGGTCCGCTCGTGCTGGCCCTGTTCGCGGGTCACGCGCTGCTGCGCACGCTGCACCACTCGCTGAAGCAGGGCAGCGGCTGGAGCTGGTCCTTCCTGTTCTACCTGGGCACGCGCGATCCGGCTCTGCTGCTGGGACATCTGGCCATTGGGGCGCTGCTCGTGGCCGCGATCTTCGCCCTGCTGGGCCGCCATCGCATCCCCTTCCGGACCTGGAAGTCCGCGCATCTGCTCGTCTACCCGGCCGTGATCCTGGGCTTCGTCCACGCCTGGATCAAGGGCTCCGGCGAGTTCGTCGAGGCCCCGAACCTGGCCGTCTTCATCGTCCTGGCCGTCGCGCTGCTGGGGGTGTTCTGTCACCGGCTCGCCTACATGCTGGGCCGGGACCACGGACACACCTGGCAGGTATCCCGCGTGGTGCCGGAGACCCACGACGTGACATCCCTGGTGCTCGAACGCCCTGCGGGGCCGGGACCTTTCGCCGGCCGCCGGGCCGGGCAGTTCGCGGTGATCCGCGTGTGGCGCGAGGGGCGCTGGAGCGAGCCCCATCCGTTCACCATCTCGGCGCCCCCATCCGAACCCGAGCTTCGCTTCACCATCAAGGCCGCGGGGCGCTTCACCTCCGCGGTGCCTTCGCTGGCGGCGGGCACCCCCGTCCTGTGCGAGGGCCCGTACGGCGTCTTCACCGCCGACCTCAGCCGGGAGAGAGAGCTGGTGATGATCAGCGGAGGCGTGGGCATCACCCCGTTCCTCAGCTTGATCCGCCACGCCGCCCAGGCCGCGCCTGGAATTCGCATCACGCTGATCTGCGCCAACCGGACCGCGGACGACATCATCGCCCGGGACGAGCTGAGCGCCGCGTCACAGCGCGTGCCGCTGCGGGTTGTGCACGTCCTCAGCCAGGCGCCGCCAGATTCTCTG
>Ga0315542_1000102_pt1 | contig 43119 bp, 28 predicted proteins | sample SalMarSW160120MG_FD_202541 | JGI IMG/M metagenome (GOLD analysis project Ga0315542, IMG submission 202541) | Salt marsh sediment microbial communities from the Plum Island Ecosystem LTER, Massachusetts, United States - Salt Marsh Sediment SW1601-20 ...
CTTTTGGAAATGAACTTACGCATTTGGCAGAAACACTTACGCAATTAGCGTAAATAGGAACGAATATCGATATGGTGGTGGCGCCGGCATCCCGGCGCCATTCTTGTGGAGATGATAGGGAATGGCGTGGTGCTGGGTGGGGCGGTCAGTGCTGTTGTGGGTGTTAACGGATGCATTAACTCCTAATTTGGCGCGGGATTCGGGATTCTCGGGGGTGGCGAGGTGGCTTGCTGCCCCTGATCTTTGACGGTAAGCTGGGAAACGCCTTCTTGTACAAGGGGAATGCCCCGTTGCAGCATCAGACATCCTCGCCTCCGCTCACCGGGAGCCGGGGCCGGGGTGGAGTGCTACCGGTAGGGCCCGTATTTTTGACAGCCGCCGACATCCAACTTAGAGTGCCTGCGGGGGATCGATGACTCCGAGGACAGGGATGGACTGCGGCCGGCGCTGGCCTGCTCCGGTTTTCCGGGAGCGGGTCGCGGCGCGTGGCGGGGTGGAAAGGAGAGAGCCGACGATGAAGAGACCAAGAGCGAGGGGCCGGTGCGGCCGGCCGGCGCTCGGCCTCGCGGCGATGGTGGTCCTCGCCTGCGGTCGGGGCTGGGCCGCTGAGGCGGAGCCTGGCGAGCGGCTGGACCTGATGCAGGTCCTGCGCCTGGCCACCACGCAGTCGCAGGCGGCCGTGGTGGCGGCCGCCGACCAGGAGGCCGCGCAGGCCGCGGTCCGCAGGGCCCAGGCCGCCTGGTGGCCCTCGGTGAGCTTCGCGGCGGATTACACCGTGCGCGATCACCCCGTGGAGGTCGGCGTCAGCACGTTCCAGTTCGCCCAGACGCCCAAGAGCAACGGGGAGTTCACGCTGTCGGCCCAGCAGCTGCTCTGGAACGGGGGCCAGCGGAGCCTGGCCATCGCGGCGGCTCGCCGGCAGGAGGAAGCCGTGCAGGCGGGCGGCGAGGCGAACGTCCAGCAAGCGCAGCTCGCCGCTCTCGACGCCTTCCTCGGGACGCTCGAGCTGACCGGAGACGGCCACGTGCTAGATCAAAGGCTGGCGGCCCTGAACGCCCACCTGGAGGTCGTCGACAATCTGTTCAGCCAGGGGCTGACCACCCGCAACGACCTGCTGGAGACCCAGGTGCGCGTGCGGCAGGTCGAGGACTCGATCCAGGCCGCCGCCCACAGCCGCGCGACCACCCTGCAGGACCTGAACCGCCAGCTGGGCCGTGCGCCGGATACCCCGGCCGCCCTGCCGGATTCCCTGCCGGCGGCCCCGCCGCTGCGGGAAAGCCGGGATGAGCTGCTGGCGGCTGCCGGACGGGAAAATGCATCGCTGAAAGCCGCCGCCTCGCGGCTCGAGGCCGGCCGGACCTCTGCGCGCCTGGCGCGGCGGGCCTGGTTTCCCAGCCTGTTCGTGGCCGGCATGCACTACTACCAGGAGAACGAGGTTCTCGTTTATCCCCACGTCAACTCGGTCATGGCCGGCGTGAGCTGGGACATCTTCGACGGCGGGGCCCGCGGGGCTGATTCCCGAGCGGCCGCCGCCCGGGTGGCCGCCGCCGCGCGGAACCACCTGGAGGTGGAGCGGGCCGTCACCGTGGCCCTGGACGGTGCCTGGCGCGCGTGGGACCAGGCTCGCCGGGAGGAGCGGACCGCCCACGCCAACGTGGCCGCCACGCTGGAGAACCTGCGCATCGTCGAGGATCAGTACCGCCAGGGCCTGGCGCGTTCCAGCGACGTGCTGGACGCAGAGGCCCTGCTGGCCGCGAGCCGCTTCGAGGTCGTGACGAAGCACTACGCCACCTACCGAGCCCAGGCCAGGCTGCTCGTCGCCGCCGGCCGGGATCTGACCGGATTCTATGCCGCCGGGCGGACCGCAGCAGGGGAGCAGTGAGATGAGCAAGAAGAAGTGGATCGGGCTGGGCATCATCCTCGTCGGCGCGGTGGCGCTCGCCCTGACGGTCTATCTGCACCTGCGTCACGGCAGGATCTATCCGTCCACGGACGATGCCTACGTGCACGGCGACATCGTGCCCATCTCCAGCCGCATCCAGGGCACCCTGGTGGACGTGCCGATCCAGGACAACATGTGGCTGGAGGAGGGGCAGGTCATCGCCAGGATCGATCCGCGGGACTACGACCAGGCCGTGGACGAGGCCAGGGCGAACCTGGACAAGGCCCGGGCGACCCTCCAGCTGGATCGGGCCAACATCGCCGGGGCCGAGGCCCAGGTCACGGTCACCCAGAGCCAGGCCGCCCTGGCCCGCGCCGATCAGACCCGCTACACGAACCTGGAGAGCAAGGGCTCGGTGGCGGAGCGGCAGTACGAGGCGGCCAACACGCAGGCCACGGTGGCCGACGCGCAGGTGACCGCGGCGCAGAAGTCGCTCGGTGCGCTGCAGGCGAAGCTGGGCGTCGACCGCGAAGAGGTGAAGCGCATGCAGGCCAAGTACGATCTGGCCGTGCTGCAGCGCTCCTACTGCACGATCACAGCTCCAGTCGCCGGCATGGTGGCCAACAAGTCGGCCCAGCCGGGGCAGGTCGTGGCGCCGGGGCAGCCACTGTGCCGCCTGGTGCCGCTGAGCGAGGGGCACGTCTGGATCGAGGCCAACTTCAAGGAAACGCAGCTCAGGCGCCTGCGACCCGGCCAGCCCGCCACGGTGACCATCGACGCCCACGGCGGCCGGGAGTACCAGGCGGAGGTCGAAGCGCTGAGCGCGGGCACCGGCGCCGTCTTCTCGCTGCTCCCGCCCCAGAACGCCACCGGCAACTGGGTGAAGATCGTCCAGCGGCTGCCCGTGCGCATCACGCTCGATTTGCCCGAGGACGCGATGCGGGAGCTGCGGCTGGGCCTCTCGGTCTCGGTCCAGGTGGACACGCGCTCGCTGGAGGAGGGCCGGTGACCGCCGACGAGCGCCCGAACCGCCAGCCGCCCAACAAGTACCTGGTCGCCCTCACGGTGATGATCGGGACCCTGATGGAGGTCGTCGACACCTCGGTGGCCAACGTCTCCCTGCCCCACATCCAGGGTACCTTCTCCGCCGGCGTGGACGAGATCACCTGGGTCATCACCTCGTACCTGGTGGCCAACGCCATCATCCTGCCGCTGAGCGGCTGGGTGGGCAATTACTTCGGGCGCAAGCGGGCCTACCTGACCTGTCTGGCGCTGTTCACGATCGCCTCGGTGGGCTCGGGGGCCGCGTTCTCGCTCCCCATGCTCATCCTCATGCGGGTGCTGCAGGGGTTTGCCGGCGGGGCCATGGTGCCCATGTCCCAGGCGATCCTGCTCGAGTCCTTCCCCAAGGAGGAGCACGGCAAGGCGATGGCCCTGTTCGGCGTGGGAGTGGTCTTCGGTCCCATCATCGGGCCCACCCTGGGCGGGTTCATCACCGATACCATCAGCTGGCGCTGGGTGTTCTACGTCAATGCCCCGCTGGGCGTGATCGGGTTCCTGCTGGGAATGCTCTTCGTCGTGGATCCGCCCTACATGCGGAGGGCGGAAGGCCGCGTCGACTTCCTCAGCTTCCTGTTCATCGCGCTGGGGCTGGGCTGCCTGGAGGTCATGCTCAACCGCGGCCAGCGCTACGACTGGTTCAGCAGCCAGTTCATCCAGACCCTGGCCCTGCTGGCGGCCCTCGGCATCGCGCTGTTCCTGTGGCGCTCGCTCACCGCGAAGCGTCCGCTGGTGGACCTGCGGGTCTTTCGCAGCCGGCCGTTCGCCGTCGGAACCATACTGATGTTCCTGCTCGGCTTCGGCCTCTACGGCTCGTTCACCATGCTGCCCCTGTTCGTGCAGCAGCTGATGGGCTACACGGCGACCTGGGCCGGGCTGGTGCTCTCGCCCGGCGGCGTCATGTCGCTGTTCGCCATGGGCTTCGTGGGGCGCATGGTGGGCCGGGTCGACACCCGCCTGCTGGTCACCTTCGGCGCGCTGATGAACGTCTACGCCATGTGGCTGCTGCAGCACGTCTACCTGGGGGTGGACTTCTGGTACGTGACCCTGGGACGCATCACCCAGGGCTTCGGCCTGGGCTTCCTGTTCGTCCCGCTGACGGCGGTCGCCTTCAGCCGCCTCAAACCCCAGCAGATGGGCCAGGCCACCGGGCTGTTCAACCTGATGCGGAACGAGGGGGGCTCCGTGGGCATCGCACTGAGCGCGACGGTGCTCGCCAGGCAGACGCAGGTGCATCACGCCGACCTGGTGGCGCACATGAACCCGGGCAACCCGATCCTGCAGGAGAGCCTGCACGCCATGGGGCGGGGTCTGGGCGCCGTGAGCGGCCTCGATCCCGTCTCGAACCAGCAGCTGTCCTGGGGACTACTGGGCGGCGAGATCCAGCGCCAGGCCGCGACCATGGCCTACGACGACATCTTCTACATGCTGACCCTCGCCTTCGCATTCTTCATCCCCTTCATCTTCTTCCTCGGCGGCCGGGCGAAACGAGGCGGAGTGGTGGGGCACTAGGGCGGGTTCGACAGGACCGGCCGGATGGACGGCCTCTCGGGAAGGATAAGGTGGAAATGCTGAAGCTCGTCTTGTTGCGCCACGGCCAGAGCCTCTGGAATCTGGAGAACAAATTCACCGGCTGGACAGATGTCGACCTCTCGGATCAGGGAGCGCGGGAGGCCCGGGAGGCCGGCCGTCTGCTGCACGCAGCCGGTTATGCGTTCGATGTCGCCTTCACCTCCGTTCTCAAGCGTGCCATCCGGACCCTGTGGATGGTTCTGGACGAGCTGGACCAGATGTGGATACCCGTTCACCGCGCGTGGCGCCTGAACGAGCGGCACTACGGCGCCCTGCAGGGCCTGGACAAGAAGGCCACGGCGGAGAAGTACGGTGCGCAGCAGGTCCAGATCTGGCGGCGCAGCTACTCAACGTCCCCGCCGGCCCTGGACGAGCAGGATCCGCGCTACCCGGGGCTCGACCCACGCTACAGGGATCTGAGGTCCGAGGAATTGCCCAGGACCGAGTCCCTCCAGGATACGCTTGCCCGCGTGCTGCCTTGCTGGCACGACATCATCGTCCCCCAGCTGCAGCAAGGCCGGCGGGCGATCATCGCCGCCCACGGCAACAGCCTGCGGGCCCTGGTCAAGCACCTGGACGGCATCGCGGACGAGGACATCGTCAAGCTGGAGATCCCGACCGGCCGTCCCCTCGTCTACGAGCTGGACGAGAGCTTGCAAGCGTGCCGCCATTACTACCTGGAAGGGACTGCCTCCACTCCCGCGCCCTAGGATTCTCCTCGTCGGCCGGGCCGCGACGCCCGCGGTCGAGCAGGAGATTCGCCTGCGGGAAGACGATTTTGCCTGCCTTGACTAGTTTGTCTGCGAGGTCGGGGCATTCCCGTATGATCAACCCATGAAGTCGTCCATCCGGCGGAGGTCTGTTGCCATGTCCCTGCGCGAGAAGATTCTGGCCGTCTTTCCGGACGAGAATAACCTGCCGGCGGACCTGCAGGATCGCCTGCCTGTCCTTTGCGATGGCTATCTGGTCGACGGCGAGATTCGGTCCTGGAGCGGTCCCCTGCAGGAGGTCATGTCGCCGATCCAGCTCGCGACGGCGTCCGGTCTGGTTCCCCAATGCGTGGGGTCCTATCCGCTGCTCGGGGAAGCTGAGATCCGGGAGATTCTCGCCGCGGCCGTCATGGCCTACGACAACGGCCGGGGAGAATGGCCGACGCTGTCCGTGGGGGAGCGTATCCAGCACATGGAGGACTTCACCTTCCGCATGATCGAGCAGAAGGAACGGGTCGTGCAGCTATTGATGTGGGAGGTGGGCAAGAGCCAGGCGGACTCTACGAAGGAGTTCGACCGCACCGTCCTGTACATGCATGACACCATCGCCGCCCTCAAGGATCTGGATCGCATCTCATCGCGCTTCGTCAGCGAGGAGGGCATCCTCGGCCAGATTCGCCGCGCCCCCCTGGGCGTCGCGCTCTGCATGGGGCCGTTCAACTATCCGCTCAACGAGACTTTCACCACCCTGATCCCGGCCCTGCTCATGGGCAACAGCGTGATCCTGAAGCCGCCCAAGCATGGTGCCCTGCTGTATGCACCGCTCCTGCCGGCCTTCCGCGAGGCGTTTCCACCGGGGGTGGTGAACATCGTCTTCGGTGAAGGGCGCGTGGTCATTCCACCCCTGATGACCTCGGGCAAGATCGATGTCCTGGCGCTCATCGGCAGCAGCCGCACCGCGGACATCATCAAGAAACAGCATCCCACGCCGCATCGACTGCGATCGGTCCTGGGCCTTGATGCCAAGAACCCCGCCATCATCCTACCCGATGCGGATCTCGACCTGGCGGTGCGCGAGTGCCTCCTCGGCTGTCTATCCTTCAATGGCCAGCGCTGCACGGCCCTGAAGATCCTCTTCGTGCACTCCAAGGTAGTGGACGAATTCCTGGCACGGTTCACGGCCGCCGTGAACGATCTCTCTTTCGGCATGCCCTGGCAGGACGGGGTCTTCGTGACCCCGCTTCCCGAGAAAGGAAAGACCGGCTATCTCGAGGAGCTGGTAGAGGATGCCTTGCGCCAGGGCGCGCGGGTCGTCAACGAGGCCGGCGGTACGGTTCAAGGCAGCTTCTTTTTCCCGGCCATCCTGTATCCCGTCAACGACGGGATGCGAGTCTACCGCGAGGAACAGTTCGGACCGGTCATCCCGGTGCTGCCTTTCGACGACATCGCGACACCCATCAGCTACGTCATCGACTCCAACTACGGGCAGCAGCTGAGCATCTTCGGGCGTGATCCCGACGTCATCGCCGGTCTGATCGATCCCCTGGTCAATCAAGTCTGCCGCCTGAACATCAACTGCCAGTGTCAGCGCGGCCCGGACACTTTCCCGTTCACGGGACGCAAGGACAGCGCCGAGGGTACGCTCTCCGTTTCGGACGCGCTGCGGGTCTTCTCGATCCGCACGCTCGTGGCCGCCAAGGATACGGACATCAACAAGCAGATCATCACCGACATCGTGCGTGGCCACAAATCGAAGTTCCTGGCCACGGACTTCATTCTTTAGCGGAGTCTTTGCTTCCACGGGAGGCTGAGCATGCGCAGGACCAAGATCGTGGCCACCATCGGGCCCGCCACGCGCAGCCCGCAGGTTCTCGAGCAGCTCATCGGCGGCGGTTTGGACGTGGCGCGGCTCAATTTCTCGCACGGCACGCACGCGGAGCACCGCCAGGTCCTGGCCGACATCCGGCAGCTGGCCACGAAGCTGCAGCGGCCGATCGCCGTCCTGCAGGATCTGGCGGGGCCCAAGATCCGCACCGGTCCCATCGCCGACGGGTCGGTCGATCTGATCTCCGGCGCCGAGTTCACCCTGACGAGCCGGGATGTGCCCGGCAACGTCCACGAGGTCTCTCTGACCTACAAAGATCTGCCCCGGCAGATGCTTGCGGGCGATACCCTGCTCCTGAGCGACGGCACCCTCGAACTGACGGTCGAGGCGGTCCGGGGGCAGGACATCCGCTGCCGCGTGGTCGTGGGCGGCAAGCTCTCGTCGCATAAGGGCATCAACCTCCCCAACCGCTCGTTGCAGACCCCCAGCCTGACCGACAAGGACCGGGAGGATCTGCAGTTCGGATTGGAGCAGGGAGTCGACTACGTGGCGCTCTCCTTCGTGCGGACGGCCCAGGATGTTCTCGAGGTGCGCCGGATCATCCAGGAAGCTGGCCGGGACATTCCCTTGGTCGCCAAGATCGAGCAGCGTGAAGCCATCGAGCAGATCGACGCGATCATCGCGAGCGTGGATGGCATCATGATCGCACGGGGCGATCTGGGAGTGGAGATCCCGGCCACGGACGTTCCCCGGGTGCAGAAGAGCATCATCGAGAAGGCCAACCGGGCGGGAAAGCCCGTCATCACGGCGACGCAGATGCTCAAATCCATGGTGGAATCGCCGCACCCGACGCGGGCCGAGGTCTCGGACGTGGCCAACGCGATCCTGGACGGCAGCGACGCCGTCATGCTCTCCGAGGAGACCGCGGTGGGACAGCATCCTCTGGCGGCGGTCCAGACGATGTCCCGTATCGCAGAGAGCATCGAGGAAGTATTTGCCTTCGATACCTGGGAAGCCCGGCTCGATCACGGGCGGACGCTCAGCCCGGAAGAGGCCGTGGCCCGTGCCTCGTGTCGCATCGCCGACAGGATCGGTGCCGGGGCCATCATCACCCTCACCCAGTCTGGTGCGACGACCCGCCTGGTAGCCAAGTGCAGGCCCCGCCTGCCTTTGCTGGCTGTGACGCCGGAGGAGGTCACTTATCGGTGCCTGGCCCTGGTCTGGGGAGCCGTTCCCTTCCTGGGGGAGGCTCGCGATCAGCCCGAGGCGATGGAGCAGCAAGCCATCGGTCTGGCTGGGGGAGCGGGGAGCGTCAGGTCGGGGGACACTGTGGTTATCACAGCGGGCGTGCCGCTGCACGTGCCGGGAACGACCAACTTGATCAAGATCGTCGTCGTTCCCTGATAAGCAGCCGACCATCCCGGAATTCCCGAGATCCGCGCCCACGGCGGCAAGAGCCCGCTTGCCCATCCTGCGGCCCCCTGGGTGGAATGCTGATATATTGAGCCGGATGGGAAATTCTGGAGGCTTTCTCGCGTGGAGGTCTTGCCCCATGACGTACCGCACGGAAACCGACAGCCTCGGCGAGGTGCAGGTGCCCGCGGAGGCCTATTACGGGGCCCAGACCGCCCGCGCGCTGCGCAACTTCCCCATCGGGCGGCAGCGCTTTCCGCGCGCTTTCCTGCGCGCCCTGGGCCTGGTGAAGCTGGCGGCCGTGGAGGCCCATCGCGACCTGGGCACCCTGGAGTCCATGCTCTGCGACCTGATCGCCCGGGCGGCCCACGAGGTCGTCGACGGGCAGCTCGACGACCACTTTCCCCTTGTGGTCTGGCAGACGGGCAGCGGGACCCAGACCAACATGAACGCCAACGAGGTGATCGCCGGGCGCGCCAACGAGCTGGCCGGCCGTCCGCGCGGGGGCAAGAGCCCGGTTCATCCCAACGATCATGTCAACCGGGGCCAGTCCTCCAACGACGTCATCCCGACCGCCATGCACGTCGCGGCGGCCGAGGAGCTGACGCGGACCCTGCTGCCGGCTCTCGACGTCCTGCATGCGGCTCTGGCGGAGCGGGCCCGGACCTTCAGCGACGTGGTCAAGATCGGCCGCACGCACCTGATGGACGCCGTGCCCCTGACCCTGGGCCAGGAACTCTCGGGGTATGCGCACCAGGTCGCCGAGGGCCGGCGGCACCTGGAGCAGACGGGGGAAGGTCTGCAGGAGGTGGCCCTGGGCGGCACCGCCGTGGGCACGGGCCTCAACGCGCCCGCGGGCTTCGCCGACCGCACGGTGGCGCGCCTGGCCGAGTTGACGGGCCTGCCCTTCCGCCGCGCCGCCAATCCCTTCGCGGCGCAGGGCGCGCACGACGCCCTGGTGCAGCTCAGCGGAGCCCTGCGCGGCCTGGCCGTCGCGCTCCTGAAGATCGCCAACGACCTGCGGCTGCTCGCCTCGGGACCCCGCTGCGGCCTGGGGGAGCTGAAGCTGCCGGCCAACGAGCCGGGCAGCTCCATCATGCCCGGAAAGGTGAACCCGACCCAGGCCGAGGCCCTGGTGATGGTCTGCGCCCAGGTGATCGGCCACGACGCCGCCGTCGCCCTCGGGGGCGTATTCGGACAGCTGGAGCTGAACGCCTGCAAGCCGCTCATCATCGCCAACCTGCTAGACTCCTGCGAGCTGCTGGCCGGCGCCGCCCGCTCCTTCGCCGACCGCTGCGTGGCCGGGCTCGAGCCGGATCGCGGGGTCATCGCCCGGCACCTGGAACGCTCGCTCATGTTGGTGACGGCCCTGGCGCCCCGCCTGGGCTACGACGGGGCGGCCGCCGCGGCCCGCAAGGCTCACGCCGAGGGGACCACCCTGCGCGAGGCGGTCGTGGCCCTGGGCCTGCTGAGCGGCGAGGAGTTCGACGCGGCCGTGCAGCCGCGCGCGATGACGGGCCCGTCCCCGGCTCCGGAGTAGAATCCCGCCTCGATCGCCTCCCCGGACCGCTGCGCCGCGTTCGGCTGGCGGCGGGGTAGTATCTCCCTCACTGATCGGGTATAATCAACGAGCGGCACTCTGGTGGGAGGCGCCGCTCGCCGACATCCGACATCGCTCCGAGCTGCTTCCGGGAGTCTTATCATGAATCGTTGCAGAATGAACTCAGCTGCCGCATTGCTCGCGCTGCTCGGACTGGCCCTAGCCGGCTCCGCCGCCGCCGATCCGGGCGACGCCGTGAACGTCACGCTCGAGGGCCGCTGGGCCAACGGTCCGGCCTACGCCGTCCATGCCGACGGCAGCACCATCTACTGCGGCAACGGGGGCACGTTCGAGATCTGGGGCCACGTCCCGCCTTCACCCGCTGTCAAGCGGAGCCGGCTGTCGACGCCCTCGGCCATCATGGACATCGAGGTGGCCGGCGGCTACGCCTACCTGGCGAACTACCAGGCGGGTCTGTTGATCGTCGACGTGAGCGAAATGAACAATCCGGTCATCGTCAGTCGACTGCAGACGGACGGGGACGTCTATCGCGTCACGCTCGACGGCAGCCTCCTGTATGTCTGCGATTTCGAGGAAGGCCTGCGGATCGTCGACGTCTCCGACCCGGCTCACCCGACCGAGATCGGCAGCTTCCTGACCGATTGCTATCCCTCGGACGTGGCCGTCAGCGGCGGGCTGGCCTACGTGGCCGACATGTACAGCGGTGGCCTGAAGATCCTGGACGTGAGCACGCCGGCGAGTCCGACGCTGCGCGGTACCTATGCCGGCCAGGACCCGCCCTGGGCCGTCGACCTGGTCGGCGACCGGGCCTACCTGGTGGGCGATTACGGCGGCTTCGCGGTGGTGGACGTGTCCGATCCGGACAATCCCGCGGAGCTGGCCTTCAGCTGGATGAACGACGTGGGCTACGACATCATCGTGCGCGGCGACTACGCCTACGTGGCCAACGACTGGCGCGGGCTGTACGTCTACGACGTCTCGAGCCTGCCGTCGATCAGCTGGATCGCCAATCGGGACACGGACGGCAAGGCTTGGCGTCTGTCGCTGGAGGGTAACACCGCCTACGTCGCGGACCAGGACGGCGGTCTCTACGCGATGGACGTCGCCGGCCTCCCCGTGATCGGGCTGCAGCTCCACGAGCAGACGCCCGGATTGCTGCGGTGCGTGGACTTCCAGGACGGAATCGCCTACATGAGCGACGAGTCCAACGGTCTGTGGGTCGTCGACTGCCGGCCGCCCCACTTCGCGCGCACGGTGGGGTTCTGCGCCCTGCCCGGCTCGCCCTACCATCTGGACGTCGCGGGCGACTACGCCTACGTGGCGGCCCACTCTGGCTTCCTGCAGATCGTCGACATCAGCGATCCGGCCGAGCCCTTCCAGGCCGGCTACTACGAGACGCCCACCTACCCGCTGGGCAGCGGGGTCGTCTCGGTGGTGGTCCGGGGCGATCGCGCCTACCTGGTGGATCGTTACTGGGGCATGTACATCCTCGACGTCACCGATCCCACCAATCCGGTGGGCATGGGCTCCTGGGGCATGGTCTCCTATCCGATGGACTTGGACGCCCAGGGCGACTTCGTCTACGTGGTGGACCAGAGCAGCGGCTTCCGCATCTTCGACGTGAGCGATCCGAACGTCCCGGTCCAGCGTGACTTCGTCCTCCTGGAGGGGACCGCCTGGGCCGTCGAGGTGGCCGGCGACCTCGCCTACGTCTGCCGGGGCTGGCGCGGCCTGACCGTCTTCGACGTCCACGATCCCGACAACATACTGACCGTCACAAACTACTCCCCGCTCACCAACTGCACGGAGATCGCGATCGCCGGCGGGCTTGGGTACGCCTACGTGGCGGACGGCTCGCACATGCGGATCCTGGACGTCAGCACTCCCTCGGCCATCAGCGAGGTCGGGTCCTACGACACCGGCGGCGGGGCCCTGGGCATTTGCACGGCGCAGAACCGGATCTTCGTCGGCGACTGGGAGGACGGGCTCTACATCTTCAGCAACGACCTGCTGGTGCCGACCTCGGTGGCAGACCTGCTGCCGGCCAGGCCCGAGCTGCGGCCGAACTTCCCGAATCCGTTCAATCCGCGGACCACCATCGCTTTCGACCTGCCGGCCGAGACGCACGTGGAGCTGGCGGTCTACACGGTGGCCGGGCGGCACGTGGCGACCCTGGTCGACGGTTCGCTGCCCGCCGGGAGCCACGCGATCACCTGGGACGGCCGGGACGACCGGGCTCGCCCGCTGCCCTCGGGCGTCTACATCTGCCGGCTCGCGGCCGGCTCCCACCAGGCGACCGAGCGGATGGTTCTCGTGCGTTGAGCGCCGGCGGCGTGGGCTCTGCTGGCCCTGTCTGGACGGATGAGGAGAAGGACCGTGCGTAAGTTGGCGTTCCTGCCGTGGCTCCTGCTCGACCTGCTCCTGGCCGCTCCGGCTCCGGCCCAGGAGGTCTATGGTCACCGCGAGGTGATAGGCGGCAAGAGCGTCGTGTTCGTCTGGGGCTCCCATGCCCAGCGGGGCTACGCCCAGGGCTACCTGTTAGGAGCCGCAGCCAAGGCCCTCTTCGACGACTACTTCGTGGATCATTGCTGCGGCGGCTCGGCGGCCTACTACGCGTACGTGCGCAACCTGTACCTGACCCAGTACACCGTCGACGCCAAATACCAGGTCGAGGCCGAGGCCTTCGTCGCCGGCGCCCGCGACGCGGGCGTCGACATGTACAGCGCGTCCCTCGGGCGGGACATGGACACGACCGACATCCTGGTGGTCAACGCCATCGTCGACATCAGCCAGCGGATCTGGAAAGGCAAGCTGGGCTGCAGCAGCCTGTCCAGCTGGGGCTCCAGCACCGCTGGCGATCCCGGCCTGGCTGAACACCTGATGATCACCCGGCATCTCGACTGGGACAAGCATCCCGCCCTGACGGCCAGCGCGGTGCTCATCGTCCAGATACCGGCCGAGCCGGACGAGCAGCGCTGGCTCTCGGTGGGCTTCGCCGGGTACCTGGGAGCCCTCTCGGCCGTGAACGCCAGCGGTCTGGGTGTCTTCTACAACGTGGGCAACGTGGCGACCATCAGCGGTGGCGCCCCGTACCAGCCCGTCAACTACTCGCTGCGCAGCGGCGTGGAGGCCGCGGACTACGATGGCGACGGCTCGTGCACGGCGGCGGACGTCGCGGCGGCGATCGGCGCGCGAGCGCGCTCGAGCGCCTCCATCGTACACGTGATGCAGGACGCTGGACCGTCTTCCTGGCCGGTGATCGTCGAGTGCAACAACAGCCTGGGGATGGTCCTGCGCGATCCGTCCCAGAACGTGATCGTCCCGGGAGAGCACCTGGTCGCCACCAATCACTTCCGCGCGCTCTACAGCCCCGTCCACTGCAGCCGCTACGCGGCGATCGTCGACTCCCTGACGGTCGACACCGCAATCACGCGCGAGCGGAGCTGGACGCTCATGGCCGGGGCGGCTGGCCAGTACGGCACGAACCTGCAGGCGGTCCAGTACCTGCCCGCGGCGGATCTGCTCTACTGGGCGACGGACACGGCCGGCGGGCCGGCCTACCTGCAGGAGCCCCAGGTTTTCGACGTGAGCGATCTGCTCTACCACCTGACCGATGTGCCCGAGGCGGCGGCGCCCCTGCGCCTGGCGCAGAACGAACCCAACCCGTTCAACCCGCTCACCGTGATCCCGTTCATGCTGACCGCGGACGGGCATTGCTGCGTGACGATCTACGACCTGCGCGGCCGCGCCGTGAGGACGCTGTTCGACGGGCGCTTGGAACGCGGCCCTCACCAGGTGACCTGGGACGGCCGCGACGACGCCGGACGCCCGGCGCCCACCAGCACCTACGTCTACCGGCTGGAATCGGCGAACACGGTGGCATCGCGGAAGATGCTGCTGATCAGGTGACCCGTCGCCCGGTTGCCTGGCCGGCGTCGAGTCCTTACGATCAGTCCGGATGGCTGGAGCCGGTGAGCCCGGAATCGCGGCGGATGCGTCCGCCGTCGGCATTTCCAGAGGGGGCAGGACCATGCTGAGGTTCACGCGTGATATTCGGAGAATGATCGGCTTTCTGGCCGCCGGCACCATCGCGATCTGCGCCGGCCGCGCCGCGGCGCAGAACTGCTGGGACTACCGCACGGGCACGGGCAGCGGGGTTGGCGAGGTCGCAACGACGAAGGCACGCGACGTCGTCGTGCGCGACGGCTACGCCTACCTCGCGGACGGCGGCGCCGGCCTGACGATCGCCGATGTCTCGGCCCCCTCGGCCCCGTTCTTCGTGGCCTCGGAGGACAACGGCCAGGCGACCCGGAGCGCCTGGGGGATCTTCCTCGACGGGGACTACGCTTACGTCGCGGGAGTGCCCGACGGCTACAGCATCTACGACGTGTCCGATCCCCTCGATCCCACCTTCGTCTGGAACATGAGCACCCACGGCACCGACCTCCTCTACTCCTTCTGCGTCGTCAAGGTCGGCAACTACGCCTACTTCGGGGACTGGGGGCAGGGCCTCGACATCATCGACGTGACCGACCCGGAGTCGCCGTCGTTCGTCGGCACCTTCGCGGCGCCCATCGGGGAGGACAACGGGATCATCAAGATGCGCGTCGATGGCAGCCGTTTGTACCTGGCGGCCGACGGCTACGGCTTCCAGATTTTGGACATCTCCAGCCCGACCGCGCCCGAAGTGATCGGATCCCTGCCCACGCCCGAGGAGTGCTACGACGTCGCGGTCCGCGGCTCCTACGCCTACCTGGCCGCCGCCAACAGCGGTCTGGTGGTGGCGGATATCAGCGCCCTCCCCTCCATCACGCGGGTGGCCGCGGTGGATCTGGGCGGGGAGGCCGTGGCGGTGAGTCTGCAGGGGAGCTTCGCCTACCTGCTGATCGCGAGCGAGGGCCTGCGGATCGTGGACGTCACCGATCCGCTCGCACCGGCGGCCATCGGCAACGCCTTCCAGCACGCTGGCGAGCTGCACTCCGTGCTCTGCCAGGGCGATTTCGTCTACATCGCGAACGATACCAGCGGCCTGCAGATCGATCAGCGGCAGTGCGAGCTGGTCGAGCCCGGCTTCCTGGAGCATTACAGCGTGGAGCTGGCGGGCGACTGCGTGCTGGTGCGCTGGGCGGCCCAGGCGTTCAGCGCGCCGTCCACGTTCCGGCTCGTCGCCGACGATGGGACGGGCGAGAGGATCATACCCTTCGCGCAGGATGCCGACGGCGGGTACGAGGCGAGGGACGCCCAGGCTGCAACCGGTGGGGCCGAGGAGATCGCCTACCGTCTCTACCTGCTGGACGGCGACGAAGAGTGGATCCTGCTGGCCCAGGAGAGCGTGCGCCGGCCGCAGCGGCTGGCCTCGCGCCTACTGCCGGCCTGGCCCAATCCCTGCAATCCGGCTGCGACGATCGCCTTCGAGCTGGCGGAGCCCACGCGGGTCGACCTGGGCATCTACGATCTCGGCGGCGCGCTGGTCAGCCGGCTGGTCGCCGGGAGCCTGCCGGGGGGCCGGCACGAGATCGCCTGGCGGGGCGTCGACGGCGCGGGCCGTCCGGTGCCCAGCGGCGTCTACCTGATCCATCTCGCGACGGGCAGCGTGCGCGACGTGCAGAAGCTGATGCTTCTGAAATGAAGGCGGGCCGGCGAGAGCGCGGACGGGAGTTCAGCGATTCGCACAGCCTGTTCAAGGCACGAAGAGCGATATTTTTGCTTTTACTTCGGCACACCAGGCCTGTTTGCCGAGAATTATGCCGTTCATGTGCAATATCCTACCATATTGATCTGATTTTGGACTAAGATAATCCCCTTACGGCTTCGCTGGCCTGCCCTGTCGGCGAGGACCGTTCGGCAGCCGGTTTCCTGTTCAGCAGGAGAGACCCCGCAGAGGGACTCGGGGGAAGGGAACCGGTCTTCGCCAGCCGAATCGCCAACAGACGGGAGGATGGCCATGACACGATCTGCCCACGCCGGTCCTAGTCTGCTGATCGCCAGCTCGCTGCTGGTCCTCGTGTTGCCCGCAACGGTCCGCGCTCAGGGCTCCATTTCCGGTCACATCGAGGCCAATGGCCATTCCTCGCGCCCGGACCTGGGCGCCTGGGAATACATCCTCACCATGGACTGGAGCACGGGATCGGCGCAGGGCCTGCTCGAGTTCTCGCTCTATCTGGACGACCTGAGCCGCGGCTGTTCCTGCAGCCAGCTGCGGTCCGCCGTGGCGCCGGGAGACACCTCCGGCTTCTCGCTCAGCGGCAAGGTGGGCTGCCCCGTCTACTACTACTGCAGCTTCGAGTGCGACGGCGATCCCGACCTGCCCGTGCTGGGCAAGATGCTGACTTTCCATCCATACGGCGATCCGCATTGCCAGGCGGGTTCGAGCGGCACGGGGACCTTCAGGTTCTACTCGGACTCCCCACCGGTGCCCATCCACGCGTCCAATCTGTACCTGAAGGACACTCATGAGAGCTTCGTCGGCGAGGGGCCGGCGCTCGGTGTCTTCCCTGGCCTGGCCTGCGATCCGGCGGGCGAGGAGCCGATGAGCTGGGGCGGCCTCAAGTCGATCTACCAGGAGTAGTCGGTCCGCGGCGGGGATCCCGGACGGAAGGCGCCGTCTGCCTGCGGCCAGGACCCTGCCCCCCTCGGGGAGACGTCCCGAGGGATGCCTTGTGCGGCGTGCCGGCTCCCCTCTATGATGGGCACCCGGCCCGTCCGTTGCGAATTAGCGAGACGACATGGTTCCTCCGGAGTGATCGATGATCGGCCAGATGATCTCCCATTACCGCATCGTGGACAGACTCGGCCAGGGGGGAATGGGGATCGTCTACCGGGCTCACGACACGAGGCTCGATAGGCCGGTGGCGCTGAAGTTCCTCGCACCCGAACTGACCCGCGACGAGTCGGCCCGGCTGCGCTTCGTCCAGGAGGCGAAGGCCGCGGCCGCGCTGAATCATCCGAACATCGTCACCATCTACGAGATCGACGAACTCGACGGCCAGACCTTCATCGCCATGGAGTACATCGCGGGGCCGAGCCTCCGGGAGCGGATCGCCGAGGGCCCCTTGCCGGCCGGCGAGGCCGAGGCGATCACCCTGCAGATCGCCCGGGGACTCGGGCGCGCGCACGAGAAGGGCATCGTGCACCGGGACGTCAAGCCCGGCAACATCCTGCTGTCCCGGGACGGCCAGGTGAAGATCGTGGACTTCGGCCTGGCCATGCTCGCCGGCCAGACACGCCTGACCAGGACCGGCACCACCCTCGGCACCGTGGCCTACATGTCCCCGGAACAGGCTCGCGGCGGGAACGTCACCCACCTGACGGACGTGTGGGCGCTCGGTGTCATCCACTACGAGATGCTGACCGGCCGCCTGCCCTTCGGGGGCGACAACGTGCAGGCCCAGATCTTCTCGATCCTCAACAGCCGGCCGGAGCCGGTTTCACGATACGCACCGGCCGTTCCCCGCTTCCACGACCGGATCATCGAGAGGGCGCTGGCCAAGGAGCCACGGGACCGCTTCCAGAGCGCCCCCGAGCTGGCCCGGTCCCTGCAAAGCCAGGCGGTGGACGAGCTGCCGACCACGCCGATGATCGCGGAGCAGGGCCGCCCCGCCTTCCGCCTTCCCTCCCGACGGCTGCTGACCGGACTGAGCCTGCTCCTGGGCGCTGTTCTCGGTCTGGGCTACCTGGCCCTGCGCCCCCGCAGCGCCGGGGATTTCCGCGAGCGGGACTGGCTGCTGATCACCGAGTTCAAGGATCTCGCGGGCGAAGGTGGTCTGGAGAGCGCCCTGCGCGAGGCCCTCGTCGTGGACATGCAGCAGTCGCGGCACGTGAACGTCCTGGCCGGCCGGCGTCTCTCCGATGCCCTGGCTCGCATGGGCCGCCAGGCGGACGAGCCGATCACCGCCCAGCTGGGCAACGAGCTGGCCCTGCGCGAGGGCATTCCGGTGGTGCTGACAGGGAGCGTGAGCAGCCTGGGAGGCGCCATCCTCATCGCCGCGCAGCTCGTGCGGCCGGCCACCGGCGAGGCCCTGTTCGCCAAGCGGGTCCAGGCCGCGGGCGTGGAAGGTCTGCTACCGGCCCTCGACGAGCTGTCCCGCGCCATCCGCGAAAGGCTGGGCGAATCCCTGCGATCGATCCGCGCGCACGACGAGCCGCTGGCCGCGGTGACCACAGGCTCGCTCGAGGCCCTGCGGCTCTTTTCCCGGGGCAACCAGGCCTTCCTGGCCTCGGACTGGAATCGAGCACGGGCGCTGCTCGGGCAGGCGGTGGCCGAGGACAGCACCTTCGCCATGGCCTATGCCAAGCTGGCGCGCATCCAGTTCTACTCCGCCAACACGCACGACGCCCTCCTCTACAGCGACAAGGCCTACCGCTGGCGGCAGCGGTTGACCGTCCGGGAGCGAACCTATATCGAGGCGGAGTATCACCGGTACCGGGCGGAGTACGGGGAGGCGATCGAGTGCCTGAAGTCCCTGCTCGATGAGTACCCGGACGACCTGGAGAGCCGGATCAACCTCGCCACGACCTACATGTGGACCCTGCAGTACCGCCAGGCCCTGCGGGAGCTGGACCGGTTCGATCCCGGATACCGCGATACCTGGTACTATCATCACACGCGCGGCAACGCCTGCGGCGGTCTGGAGGACTTCCCGGCCGCAGTCGCATCCTTCCGGCGGGCCATCGTCCGCGGGCCGGACCAACCGCGCAGCCGCATGTGTCTGAGCTGGAGCTTCTTCTGCATGGGGGACCTGCCGGCGGCCCGTGCCCAGCTCGATACCCTGCGGTCCATCCACGAGAGCGGCACCCTCGGTACGGACTACCTGCTGGCCGAAACGCTGCCCGCGCTGGGCGAGTTCGCGCGAGCGCTGGATCGCCTGACCGCCGCCCGGAACGACGCCCTGGCGCGGGACAATCCCAACCAGGCGGCCTGGACGCATCTCTACGCGGGCTTCTGCCACGAACGGCTGGGGGACGGGGCCGCCGCCGTGCGGGATGTCCAGGCGGCGGTGGAGATCTGGCCGGGCGACTATCCACTGCTCCATCTCGGCAGGGCCCTCGCCCGGCAGGGCGATGTCCAGGGGGCCGAGGAGATCCGCGATCGGCTCGCAAAGCTGGCACGGGACGAGCCCACCCGCGCCCACCAGCAGTTCCTGTGCAAGCTGGAGGGGGAGATCGCCTTCCAGCGGGGCGATCTGGAGCAAGCGGCGACGCTGCTGCAGGAATGCCTGCCGGACTACATGTTCAACCTGGACGCGCACTACACGCTGGGGAGGATCCATCTGCGGCAGGGCGATCTGGACGCCGCCCGGCGGGAGTTCGCCTTCCTCGTCCACAACCGTTTCTCGACCTTCCACGAGGGCCTCGGCTTCCTCGGTCCCCTCGCGTTCTACAACCTGGGGCTGGTCGAGGAAGCGGCCGGCCGCCCGGAGGCGGCGAGGCCGCAGCTGGAGCGGTTCCTGCAGCTGTGGGCCGGCGCGGATCCCGGCCTGCCCGAGGTGAAGGACGCGTGGCAGCGGCTGGAAGCGCTCCAGCCAGGCCCTTGAATGCCTCGGGCCGCCGCGGCCGTGACGGGGGACTTCGCCGACGGCGGTGAGCCATGCCGGGGCCTGTCGGGCCTCACGCTCCGACGTCCACGCCCAGCAGCTTCTTGACCACCACGCTGATCCCGAAGGAGAGGGCGGCCACGCCCAGGCTGATACCGGCCATCTCCAGGAAGCGGCCGGTGAAGGGAAGATCCTTGGCGATGGACAGGTAGAAGGTGAAGACGAAGATGATCAGGACGGCCATGATCAGGGCCAGGGCGAGGCAAAGCAGGTAGCTGTGCAGAAAGAGGTAGGGTCCCACCAGGAGCAGCACGGTGACGATGTAGGCCATGCCGGTGTAGAAGCTGGACTTGCCCGCGTTCTGGCCCTCCTCGGCGCGCCGCGAGAGGTACTCGCTAGCGGCCATGGAGAGGGCGGCCGCGATCCCGGTGATCAGCCCCGAGAGGGCGATGAGCCGCGTGTTCTGGAACGCGAAGGAGAGGCCGGCCAGGACGCCGGTCAGCTCCACCAGGGCATCGTTGAGCCCCAGGACCACCGAGCCCACGTACTTCAGACGCTCGTCGTCGAGCATGTCGAGCAGGGCGTGCTCGTGCCTCTCCTCGTCCTCGCGGACGAGGTGGAGCTGCGGGAAGGTGGCCTCGAGCCCGGCGTAGACCCCCTGGGCGTGCTCCTCGCCCTTCTCCATCAACTTGACGCCGAAGGTCAGGCCGAAGAGCCGGGAGACCAGCACGTAGAACCCGGCCCGCAGGCGGTCGGGACCGACCTTGCGGCCGCTGATCTCGGTGAAGGCCCGGTAATGGCTCAGCTCGTCGTCGGCGATCTTTTCGAGCGTGTGCCGGTTCTCCGGATCGCGCACCAGGTGCGCCAGGCGCCGGTAGACATGGTGCTCGGTGATCTCGTTGCGCTGGGCGACGCGCAGGCGGGCCAGCGCCGAGGGATCGGTGGTGCTCATGGACCGCTCCGTCCCTCCAGGCGTTCCAGGACGGTCGCCGCACCGGCATCGAGAGGATCCAGCTCCAGGGCCGTCCGGTAGCTGGCCGCGGCCCGCAGCGTGTCGCCCCGGGCCAGGCAGGCCTCGCCGAGGCGGTCGTGGACGCCGGCCGAGGCCGGGAAGGCCGCCGCGTTCTCCGTGAAGACGAGGATGGCGTCGTCGATCCGTCCCTCCGCGAGCAGGTGATCGCCCAGCAGGTCGAGCTTGCTCTCCGAGAAGTCCCAGAGGTGGGGCTGCGCGTCCTTCAGATGGCGGTACTCGCGCAGGGCGGCCGCGGTCCCGTCCCGGCGCAGCGCCGCCACCACCGGTTCGAGCACCGAGGGCCGGACGTGTTCCCCCTCTCCGGACAGGGCGCGGTGGACGGTGGTCGCCCAGTCGCGCGCGCCGACGTAGGGAGAGTTCCAGCGCAGCCAGGGGCCGAGAACCTCGGCGGGGTCCAGCTCCTCCAGCGTCACGCCGGCCTGCCAGGCGTGGCGCACCGCCGCGGCCGACTTCTCCACCATGGCCAGCAGATCGCGCAGCTCTCCCAGGCTGTAGTCCCGGCCGTGCCCGGCGATCAGCCGCGTGCCGTCCGGCAGGCGGTCGAGCAGGGACTGCAATCCCAGCTCGTAACCCACGACGGTGCCGCCGGCGGTCAGATCCACCGCGGGAAAGCTGTCCGAGACCAGCAGGTCGCCCAGGCAGGCGATGCGCGCGTGCCGGAACCAGACCACCAGGTCGCCGTCGGTGTGGGCGGCCGGCACGCGCATGATCCGCACCTCGTCGCCGTTGAACCGCAGCGTGAGCGCGTCGTGCACCAGCAAGCGCGGGATGGCCGCGGCCGGCAGGTCGTAGAGCACGCCGTCGCCGGTCGTCAGGCGGGGTGGGACGTTCTTGTGGGCGATGATCAGGGCGCCCGGCCCGGCCGCGGTGTTGCCGCCGGTGTGATCCAAGTGGTGGTGGGTGTCGATCACGATCCGCTGCGGTCCGGTGCCGGGGCCCAGGCTGTCGAGCACGGCGGCCAGCCTCGCGGCCGTCTCGGGCCGCCCCGTGTCCACCAGCAGGATGCCGTCCTCTCCCGTCGAGATGACGCCGTTGACGGAGAGGCGGGTCGTGCTGACGAACTTGACGAGGCCGGACCGGAGCGGGACCAGCTCGAGCCCGGGAGAGGTCGCCGCCCGGGCCGGGAGCGGCGCGGCGGCGAGAACCAGGGTGAGGGCGAGAAGACGTCCGGCTGGGTGACGTTGCACGGCTGATGGCTCCTTTCCGGGGCGCGGGTCACGGCCCGTCGCAGGCCGCCGGGGCAGGGCGCGCGGCTGTCCTGCAGAGATTAGCGCGAGATGCGCCGCGGCGCGACCCGGATCGTGCCCCCGGGGCCAGCCCGGCTCAACCGCCGGCGCCCAGGTCCTCGACCCTCTCCTGCATCTGCAGCCCGGCGGCCGCCAGCTCCGCCAGCACGGGGCGGTAGATGGCCGGGTGGGTCGGGATGTGGCAGCCGGTCAGCGGCAGCGCATCGGTCAGGATCAGCTCGGCCCCGATGGCGGCGGGCAGGCCGACCGTCCTGGCCATGGCGGTGAACCCGCCCGGCTCGCCGTAGGCGATCAGGGTGGCGGTGATGCGCTCGCGGCGGACGCCCTCGGCCGGGTAGCGGATCTCGAAGGCGTGCTGGAGGATCACCATGTCGTGGGCTCCGGCGGCCAGCCGCAGCTTGCGGCTGAGCAACTCGACCATGGCGTCGGCAACCGTTTCACCCCGGACACCCGTCTTCTCGTCGGCGAAGAGACCCAGCCAGCGCAGGTTCTGCACGAGATGCCCGGTGGGGCTGATGCGCAGGTAGTTGGCCAGGCGGGAGGGCAGGTCGTCGCCCGAGATCTGCGTCGGCAGGAACATGTCCACCAGCTCCGCCCAGGTGCGCTCGGCCAGATCCGGCACGCGCATGGTGTCGTTGGCCAGGCCGAGCCGGGCGATCTGCGACCAGGTCTCACTGAAGCCCGGGTAGCGGATCGTGCCGCGGATCATGTTGCGGGCCGTGGGGATCCCGTACAGGTCCCGGTAGGAGAGCGAGTCGCGGTTGGGATAGGCCTCCATGGTGCCGATCCCCGGGACCTCCACCGCCCAGGTATTCTGGAAGAGCTGGTGGTAGGGCACGATCCGGATCTTGCCCCAGTCCAGGAACTGGGCCCCCTTCTCGCCGGCCATCACCACGTTGCGGGGGTTCCAGGTTATCACGTAGGAAAAGGGATTGTCGATGGTCTCGGGCGCAGGCAGGCCGCCGCCGTAGCTCTCCAGGCCGATCACCTCGCCGCCGCGCTCCTTGACGCGGTCGATGACCGCCATGGCGGTCAGGTGGTCGATCCCGGGATCGAGCCCCATCTCGGAGAGGATCAGCACTCCCTTGCGACAGGCCTCGCGATCCAGCTCGCGCAGCCGGACGTCCCGGTAGGAGGCCGACACCATGGGGCGCCCGATCTGGATGCACTGCAGGGCGATCCGCGGCTGGAAAACCGGAGCGAGCAGGTTCACCACCAGGTCGGCCTTCCCGATCTGGGAGGAGAGCAGCTCCAGGTCGTTCACGTCGAACGACAGGGCGGTCCCGCGCTCATGGCCGCCCACCCGCCGCCGGGCGGCATCCAGGTCGCGGTCCCCGACAGTGACGAACCAGTCGTGCTCGCCGGCATGCTCGAGCAGGTGGTGGATCAGGTAGGGCGCACTGGCCCCGGCTCCGAGGACGAGGATCCGTTTCATGTCGCTGCTCCTTGCCTGTGCGGCTCGGCGGAATCTAATATCCTTCTCCGGCAGGGGCCAGAGGCGATCCGTTGGAACCGGCCTCGCCCTGCCAGCAGTGATGGTGCTCGTCCGTGCGGCACGGCGCCGTAGCATCGCCAGGATGACGTGGCACGAAAGAGGACTGCCGTGAACCTGAAAGCGGTCCTGTCGCAGCTGCTGCCGGGGGCCATCGCCTGGGCCGAGGCCCAGGCCGCCCGGATCGGCGGCTCCGGCCGGCCGCTGGACGCCGAGGAGATCCGGCTGGCCAGGAACGTGGGCGTGGCGCAGCCGGAGCGGGTGCGGATCGTGACCGCCGACAGCCTGCCGCTGCCGGAAGATCCCGCCCTGCGGGCGGCGGCGCTCCAGACCGGCCTGCTGGGTCCGGCGATGGCCGGTCTGACCCTGGGCCACGCCATCTTCGTCCGCCGCGGTCACCGGACCAGGCGCCTGCTGTCGCACGAGCTGCGCCACGTGCACCAGTACGAGCAGGCCGGCTCGATCGCGAACTTCCTGCCGGGCTATCTCCAGCAGATCGTGGAGTTCGGCTATGCCGCCGCCCCCCTCGAACAGGACGCGCGCGCGCACGAGGTGGCCGGCCAGGAGCCGGATGTGACGAGGAACCCGTGGCTGGACATCCCGCTGGCCGATTACGAGGGGCACATGGCGTCGCCCGCCATCGGCCAGGCACCGCTCCTTTCCGACATCTTCGCGGAGGTGCTGGGCGCCTGGTCGCCGGAGTCCGTGGCGGTCCTGGGCTGCGCCGGGGGCAACGGATTCGAGCGCATCGATCCGGAGACGACCCGGCGCCTCGTCGGGGTCGACCTCAATCCGGACTACCTGGAGCAGGCCCGGGCGCGCTTTCGAGGACGGATCGCGGGCCTCGAGCTGCATGCCGGCGATCTGCAGACCACCGACTTCGGCTTCGCGCCGGTCGATCTGGTGTATGCGGCGCTCGTCTTCGAGTACGTCGAAGCCGGCACGGCCCTGTCGCGGATCCGGAACATGCTCCGCCGGGGCGGCCCGCTGGTCACGGTCGTCCAGCTGGCGGGCCGGGGGATCCCGGAGATCGGCCCGTCGCCTTATCCCAGCCTCGCCTCGCTCGCGTCGGTCATGCACCTGGTGTCGCCGGAAGAGCTGCGCTCTGCTGCCACGCGCCATGGATTCCGGCAGCTCGGCGAGCGAACCGTCCAGGCGGGCGGGAAGCACTTCCAGGTGCAGACGTTCCGGCGGCATGGCCCGGGCTGACCGGGGCGCCTATCTTGGCTGCGAGGTGCGGTCCGGATGAACCCCCCTCCGGCAGGACCGCCGCGGCGGCTCTCGGTTCGTGCAACGAAAGCCGAGGCTGAAGTGCGAAAGGCGCTGGACAGATCGCGACTCGCGGCGATCTACGATCGCGTCGCTGACCGCTACGATCTGCAGCACGGGCTGCTCACCGCGCGGGCCGACGAACGGGGGCGAAGGATACTGGTCGAGAGGGCGGTCGATGCGGATGACCGCGTGCTCGACTGCGGCGCCGGGACCGGTTCGACCGCGTTGCTGGCGGCTCGCAGGGCCGGGCGATCCGGCCAGGTCGTTCTCTTCGACCTGAGCGCGGGAATGCTGGACGTCGCCAGGAGGCGAACGGCCCGGCTGGGCCTGCAGGGCCGAATCTCCTTCTCGATCGGCGACATGACGGAGCTGCCGTTCGCGGACGACAGCTTCGACATCGCCCTCTCCACCTACAGCATGTGCCCGCTCTACGATCCCGTCAGGGGCGCCTTGGAGATGTACCGCGTGGTCCGGCCCGGCGGACGCCTCGGCATCGCCCACTCGTCCCCTCCCGAGCAGCCGCTCCTGAAATGGCTGGCGGACAGGGTCGAGAGCGCCGTCTGGCGTTTTCCGGCCATCTCGCTCGGCTGCCGCCCGGTATCCGTTCTGCCCGCGCTCGAGAGCGCCGGCTGCTCGGTGGCCTTCAGGAAGCGGATCGGCGTGCCGCTCTGGCCTTTTCTCGTCTTCGTGGTGGAAAAACCGTTCAAGGCGGCCTAGCATGACTGGCCGCTGCAGGATTCCCATCGCGGATCCGGCCGAATCCGGGAGGCCTCACGTGAACCCACCCGCCGAACGCTTCGAGCTGCCCATCGCGATCCAGCCGGGCGACATCGATCAGCTGGGCCACGTCAACAACGTGGTGTACCTACGCTGGGTGCAGGACGCGGCCGTCGCCCACTGGCGGGCCGCCGCTCCGGCCGACGACCAGGCCAGGCTGCGCTGGATCGTCCTGCGTCACGAGATCGACTACAAGCATCCGGCCTTACTGGACGACGAGATCATCGCCCGGACCTGGGTCGGCAACGCCTCGCGGCTGGCCTTCGAGCGCCACACCGAGCTGGTCCGCCGTGCGGACCGGCGCGTGCTGGCCCGGGCGCGCACCGTCTGGTGCCCCATCGACATGCAGACGGGCAAGCCCACGCACGTCAGCGACGAGGTCCGGGCCCGCTTCTCGATCCCGGGCTGATCCTCGACGCGACCCGTCAGGAGCGCGGGCCGCTGGCCACCGGGGGGCGACCCTTCGCGCTCCCGCGGTCGGCACGCACCTGATCCGGCCCATCGCCATGCCGGCTTCCCCGCTTGAACAACCGGCGCAGGGCGCGCGGCAGCGAGAAGAAGCGCGAGCGGCCGGCGCCGAGGCGTCGCAGGAAGACAGGGAGATCAGGGAACGGCGCCTGCGGGTCGCGCAGGACCCGCGTGGCCGCGGTGAAGGTGGGGGCTGGAAGGTAACGCTCGAGCAGCTCGTAGTTCTTGTCGAAGTCGTTGCTCGGCAGGACGCGTCCGGCGAGCCACTCGAAGGCGCGGAGGATCTCCGGGAGCAGCTTGCCCTCGGAGAGCGACACGACCGGTACGGGGTAATCGCTGCCGTAGAGGAAGCGCAGCGGCAGCTCGTGGATCAGGGGCAGGATTTCCTTCACGTAATAAAGCCGGCCGGGAAGGCAGAAGGCCGAGACGTCGCCGTACAGGCGGGGGTAGGCGTCGGGATCGGCAAGCCGCCGGCGGACAGCCGCGTAGACGTCCTGCCAGTGGGCGTCGTCCCGCTCCAGCACCGGACCCAGCGGGGTGGCGCAATGCGCCACGATCACGCTGGCCCCGGCGTCGAGCGCCAGGTCCAGGGCCGTGCCCGGCTCGGCCCCGCCGCGCCCGGCCGCGCTGTTGTACAGGCGCGCATGATCGGGGGAAAGGTCCGACGGGATGGTGGCCTCGCGTCCCACGTGGATGAGCAGGGGCAGGTCCAAAGCAGCCAGAGCGCGGTAGAACCGCACGGCCAGAGGATGGGTCGGATCGACGCCCATGGACGAGGGCAGCCACTTGCAGAGGACGGCGCCCCCACGAGCGCAGCGCCAGAGCCTCTCCAGCGCATCGTGGCAGTAGGGGTGGACCGAGCAGCCATAGAGGAACTCGGGGTAGATCGCGCACATGTGTTCCAGGTACGCATTGGCCACGAAGAGGTTGGTGTGCTCGGGCCGGCGTACGCCGTCCTCGTCGTGGTACATGTCCAGGCCGAGCAGCACGGCCCGGTCCACGTGGCGCGACTGCTGAATCTGCTGGAGCAAAACGCTCAGGTAGCGCAGCCCGGTCACCTGATGTCCGCCCAGCCCGGTCACCAGCTTGATGGCCTCGAACGAGGCGGTTTTCTGGAAGGACTCGGACCAGAAGTACATGGCCTCGTTCTCGCCGGCGGGACCACCCAGGTGGACGTGTACGTCGATCACGTCGGATTCCCTCATCGAGGCCCTCCTCGTCCAAGACCCCAGCTCATGATGAGCGAATCGCCGGCTTCCGCAAATCCCGGTGCAGCCAGACGATACGGGGGATCTGCGTATCCCGTGCATCGACATTGAATTGCCCTTCTCGGCCGGGTTAGAATCCAGGGGTGACAGTTTCGGCGGGCCTCGCCGCGCGGTCCACCGGGAAGGGATGGCCATGCGCAGGAGCAGGCCAGCAGGCCACGAACCGGGTGCGATGGGGATGGCGCGCGCGCTGCCCATCGTCGCGCTGGCCGTGATGATCCCGCTGGCGGCCGATCCCGCGAACGGCTCCTCGCGTGCGGTGCCGCCCTCGTCTCTCGCCGCGCGGCTGGCGGCCTGGAGCCGCGGCGTGGAGCTGATGGACGTGGGAGGCAACACCGAGGCCGCCGCGCACTACGCACAGTTGCTACAGGCGGGCGGGGGGCTCGAGGCGGCCGAGTGGTATTACCAGGCGTGCGCCAGGCTCTGCCGTCCCGACAGCGCGCTGACCATGCTCGCGCGGAACGCACCCGGAACGCGCTACACCTCCGCCTATCTCCATTTCCTCGAAGCGGCGCGCCTGCGCCGGGCCTACAAGTATGCCCAGGCAGGGCCGGAGTTCGTGCAGGCTGGGGACCTGTGTGCCGAGTCGGGAGACACCCTGTCGGCCGCCATTGCCTGGCTGGAGGTGGTGCGCTGCCGCCTGCGCATGGAGGATCTGGGAGGAGCCGAGGTCGCCTGTGCGCGCGTCGAGTCGCTGCTGACGGAGAGGCCCGCCGCAGCGCGCCTACTGGCCGAGGCCGACCTGCTGCGTGCTGGAATCCACAACCTGGCGGGGCGGCTGGTCGAGGCCGACAGCCTCTACGCCGATCTGCTAGCTCTGAGCAACGAGCGAGGATGGCGCCAGGTGAAGAGCGACGTGCTGAACGGGATGGGGACGACCCTGAGCAAGCGACGGCGGATGCAGGAGGCCCTCGACTACTATCGGCGCTCCCTGCGCGAGACCCGCGTGCTCGAGGATCCGTATCGTCTGACCCTCTACCTCACGAACCTGGCCTACGAGGAGACGGAGACGCGCCAGCTGGACCCGGCGCGCAGGCACCTGGAAGAGGCGCGACGGACCGCCGAGGGCTGCGACCTCGTCCAGCTGCTGGGGCTGGTCTTCAACGGCCTTGGGGCGGTGGCCGATTCCCAGGGCGATCGGCCCCAGGCCGCCGATTACTTCCGCCTCGCCTGCGACCACAACAGTCGCACGGATTACGCCCGGGGCGAGCTGGCCTCGCGGCAGCGTCTGGCCTACGACCTGCTGCAGATGGGCGAGTACCGCGAGGCCGTCCAGCACTACGAGCGCTGCCTTGAGATCATGGAGGGCCTGCCGAGCACGTACATCCTGAACTGGGTGCTGGCGGGCCTGGCGATCACGCAGCACTACCTGGGGAATCTGGATCAGGCCGAGAGCTACTACCGCCGCGCCCTGGCCGTGAACGAGGAGTTGGGCGATCGCATGAGCGAGTCCTGGTGCCTCAACTCGATCGGCCTGGTGTACGCGCTACGGGGGGATTACCGGGCCGCTCTGGTCCAGCACCACCAGGCGCGCGAGATCTGCCGCGAGATCGGCGACAGCAGGGGCGAGGGCGAGGCCGAAGCCAGCATCGCCGGGGTGCTCTTCCATCTGGGCGATTACGAGCGGGCCCGCGAGCATGGCGAGCAGGCTCTGGCCCTGGCCGAGCAGAGCGGATCGGAGAACCTGCTGCGGGAGGCGGCCGCGGTCCTGGCGAGCGTTTACGGGGCCGCGGGCCGGCCCGACCTGGCCAAGGCGCTCCACCGTCAGGCCCTGGACATCGCCCGTCGCTGGCGGGACAACATCGCCACCATCTGGGCCCTGGACGACCTGGCGGCCCACGAGCTGGGTCAGGGTCGGCCGGCCGAGGCGCGCAAGCTCCTGGGGGAGGCCGCGGACAAGCTGGCGGCCCAGGGCGAGTACCCGGTGCGGGCGCAGACCATGCTGCTGCTCTCCCGCAGCGAGGAGGATCCGGCCCGGGCCGCGATCTTCGCGCAGCAGGCCCTCGCCGTGGCGCAGGAGGGCTGCCTGCCCGAGATGGAGTGGCAGTCGCTCTCCGAGCTGGGCGTCCGGGCCCTGGCCCTGGGCGACACGGCGCGGGCCGAGCAGAGCCAGCGGCAGGCGCTGGACGTGATCGAGTCCCTGCGGCGCAACGTGGGCGTGGACGAGCTCCGGAGGCACATGCTGCGCCCCGCCCTGCTGCCCTACGAGCGCCTGGTGGATCTGCTGCTGGCCCGGGATCTCGAGGGGCTCGCGGCCACGCGCGCGCTGATCGTCTCCGAGCGCGTGCGAGCCCAGATCCTGGCCAGCCGCCTGCGCGCGGCCTACGCCCATGCCGGCGGCGCCATCGAGCCCACCCGCGCGGCCGAGGAACAGGATCTGCTTTCCCGATTGGGCCACTTGCAGGCCCTTCTGCAGGACGGCAGCCTGGAGCCGGCCGAACGGCAGGCTCTGCGGGCCAAGGTCGACGATCTGGAGCGGGAGTTCGGCCTGTTGCAGCTGCGCCTGGCCGGGAGCGGGGGCGGCCAGGCCGCCGAGCTCTATCCGGAGGTCGAGCTTCCCGACACGCTGCTGGCGGCCCTGCGTCCCGGCGAGCGCTTGCTCTCCTGGTTCCTCGGCGAGCAGTCCTCGTACCTCTTCTCGGCCGCCGGCGGTCGGGTACGGGCTTTCCGGCTGCCGCCGCGGGCGGAGATCGAGTCGGAGGTCCTGCTGTTCCTGCAGCTGTGGCAGGGCGAGAGCGCCGCCACCCTGCCTCCGGATCTCCTGGAGACCGCCGCGCGGGAGCTGTACGACCTCCTGATCGGTCCCGCCGCCGCCGAGCTGCGTCCGGGCGAGATCCTCTTGCTGGTGCCCGACGGCCTGATGCACCGTCTGCCCTTCGCCCTGCTGCGCAGCGAGCGGGGCTACCTGATCGAGGAGCACCAGCTGTTCCTGACCCCTTCTCTGCGCACGCTCCGCTATCTGAGAGCCCGCAGTCGGGATCGGCGCCAGGCCGACGGCGAGGCGCAGCTCCCCCTGCTGGCCATCGGCTGCGAGGGAGGGACCGCTGCGCGTGAGAGGGAGGAGGAGCCCGAGGGGGAGGGCCTGCAGCCCGGGGGGGGAAGTCCCGGAGTCGACGACTCCGCCGGCGAGATGGTCGTTCAGCGGCGGGTCTTGCCGTTCACCGGTGCTCCGGTGCCGCGCCTGCCGTACGCGGCGGCCGAGGCCGCGGAGGTGGCCGCCCTCTTCCCGGGCGCCCTGGTGTTCACCGGGAAGCAGGCCGACGAGGCCTCCTTCAAGAGCGGTCCCGTCGCGCGGGCGCAGGTCCTGCACGTGGCGGCCCACGGTCATGCCGATGCGACCGACGTGCGGCGCTCCTTCCTGGTGCTCAATCCCGGGATCCCCCCGGCTGCCGGCTCCGAGCCGGCCGAGGACGGTCTCCTGCAGTGGCACGAGGTGGTGGCCCTGCCCCTGCATGCGTCCCTGGTCACCCTGGCCTCCTGCCGCTCGGCTGGCGGCGTGCTGGCCAGGGGCGAGGGGATCACCGGCCTGACGCAGGCCTTCCTCCACGCCGGTGCGACGAGCGTCCTGGCCGCCCAGGCGGACGTGCCGGACCGCTTCGCCCGCCGCCTCATGCTCGGTTTCTATCGCGAGATGCGGGCCGGGCGCAGCGCCGCCGAGGCGCTGCGGGCGGTGCAGCTGCAGGCCCTCGGCTGGGAGGATGCCGGCGCGGGCCGGGCGGCCTGGGCCGGCTTCGTGCTGGTGGGCGACGGAACCGTGACGCTGACCCTCCCGGAGCGCGCGAGCCGCTTGCCGCTGCTCCCGGCCGGCCTCCTGGCAGCCGGGCTGGTCGTCCTCCTGGCGCTTCGCCTGCGCAGGTCGCGGTTTCCCCGGACACCCCATAGCTGATATCCTGGCCCCGGATGACTGCTGCCCCGCCGGGGCGGGTGCAGATTCCTGTGTCACCCAGACGGACCGAGGAGTCTAGGGAGTGGATCGGGACCTCAGGACAGCCAGCGACGAGGAGCTGGTCGCGATCCTGGCCGCCGCGCCGGCAGAGGCGGGTGGCATGCCGGGCGCGGAAGGAGCCAGCGCGGAGCTGTTCCGGAGGTACCGCCAGAAGGTGTATCTCTGGTGCTTCGGCTACACGCACGACCTGGAGGAAGCCGTTGACTGCACCCAGGAGATTTTCATCAAGCTGTTTCGAAGCGCTGCAGGCTTCGAGGGGCGCGCACGCTTCGCCACCTGGGTGTACCGTGTCGCACGCAATCACTGTCTGGGCCTCCTGGCCCGCCGGAGCGAGCGGTGGCGACAGAAGCTCGTGCCCCTCGACGAGGTGGACGCCGCCGACACGAGCTGGCTCTCCGGGCTGCGGGAGGCGGAGCTGAAGAACGGCCTCGAGAAGGTCCTGCTGGTCGCCCGGCGCTCCATGGAGGAACAGGAGCTGCAGGCCTTCGTCTTGCACTACCGGGACGGCCTGACGGTCAACGAGATCACACGGGTCCTGGGCTGCGAGAACCTCACGGGAGCCCGCACCCTGATCCAGAACGCGCGGCGCAAGTTCCGGCGCCTGGTCGAGCGGAGGGGGTTCAGCCATGACGGAAGCTAGAGGCGGCGAGCACCCAGATCTGGATCGCCTGGCGGATTTCGCCGCCGGCCTGCTGCCGGCGGCGGAGGCCTCCGCGGTCGACGCTCACCTGGAGACCTGCCCGCTGTGCCGGCTCGAGCTGAAGCGGCTGGCGCGGTTCGCGAGCATCGACGGGGACGAGGAGCTGCTGGCGGAGGCAGCGTGGCCGCGGGCGGAGTTCCTGCTGCAGAAGTCCTTTGCCGAGCAGGTGCGTCCCGCCGTGGCCGGGCGTGACGACGGCGCCAGGGCGGTCCCGGCCGCCCGGAAGGCAAAGGACGAACCCGTGTCGGGCTCCCAGCCGCCCGCCCGGTGGTCCGCGAGGCGGCTGCGCTGGCTGGTGCCGGCCGCCGCCGCCGCCGCCGTGCTGGTCCTGCTGGTGGCCAACCTGGAGCAGGGACCGCAATCGCCGCTGGCACCCGAGGGTCCGGATCTCCTGCGAGGCGGCGACTCCGGCGGGACCGGCGGGCAGCGGGCCGCCAGGATCGAGCTGGTCGAACCCCTGGGCGAGATGACCGAGGCGCCGCACCTGTTCACCTGGCAGGCGGACAGCACCTACGACACCTTCACCCTGACCGTCTTCACCTCGCAGCTGGCGACGGCCTTCCAGCAGGAGCACCTGGTCGAGAGCCGTTTCGAGCTGTCCGATTCGCTCCGCGCCCTGCTCGCCCCGGACAGGGTCTATGCCTGGTCCGTCAAGGCCTATGCCGGCCTGGCGCCCGCCGAGGTCTCGCCCAGCGGCTGGTTCCGCATCGTCGTCGAGTAGAGCGAGGCACCTTCCGACCACCAGCTCGTCCAGCCCGCCGCCCGGCGGGCACTTTTTTGTGTCATCCGTGCCGCCAGGCCGGTCCAACGGTCCGGAGCGCCCTCGGGCGCCCTGCAGCGAACGTCGTGAGTTTCATAGCATCACCGACCCGCAAGATGCCCCGGGCCGCCATTCCGAGGAGATCGCCATGAAGACTGCCTTCCTGTCGTTCAGGGTCCTGCCGCTGCTGCTCGCCGTCCTGCTCTTTCCTGGACTGCTCGTTGGCCAGGACAGCGGCCCGGCGGATCAGGCCCAGCCGGCCGCGACCGCCGAGTCGACGTCTCCCGCCGCCACGGATCCCGACGCCGGGATTCCGGCCGAGAACGCACCCGAGGTGATCGCGCCCCTGTCCGGCGACACCCCCCTGTCGCCCATGCTGCAGGACATCAAGGTGCTCTGGGAGGCGCGCCAGGCGGAGCGGGCGGCCCTCGAAGAGCGGTTCCGCACAGCCGGCGACGAGGCGACGGCGCTGGCCATCCAGCGCGAGATCGAGGAGCTGATGGTCCAGACCGAGCTGTCGATCCTGCGCATACAGGCCGATCACGCCCGGCGGGAGGGCCGGATCACCGATGCCGAGAAGATCGAGGCGGCCATCACCGAGATGACCAGCCCGCCGCAGCTGCCACCTCCGCCCGAGCGCCCCGCACCCGCGAATGACGAGCACTGAGAGGAGGAGGGCCATGTCGCTGCGAAAAAGAGTCTTCTGGACGTTGCTCGGCCTGCTCCTCTGCTTCGCCGCCACGGCCCGGGCAGACCGCAAACCGCCCGTGAAGGTGGAATTGCTCGGTGAGCCCCGCGCCGCCGTGGCCGGAGAGGCCTTCGCCGGCCGGCTGCGGATCACCTCCGGCAAGGCCGCCGAGCTGACCGAGTTCCGGCTGGAGGGGGAGGGCTGGCGGCAGTTGCGGCTCGACGTGCCCGCGATCGCCAGCCTGGCCAAGGGGGAGGAGCTGGTCGTGGACTTCACGGCCCTGCCGACCGATCCGGGGCAGTGGCTGGTGGTGCATTTCCTCTGGAACGGCATCCCGTTCGCCAAGCATCTGGATCTGTCCCCGGCGGCCCTGCGCTGGGTCGACCGGGACGTGTCGGTGAAGGATGTCCCTGGCGGGCAGGACGACATCTTCCCCATGGCTTCCAGGCTGGAGCGGCCGGAGCCGGTGATCAGTGCCGAGGCCGCCGCCGCTCAGGAGAAGCGGGACGAGTCCGGCGACGCCGGCGAGGAACCCGGGGCGGTCGGCGCCGCCAAGCTGGAGGTCCGGGTCCGGGGCCGCTTCGTCTACGACCGGCATCCCACCAGCGACGTGATCGGAGCGTACGGTTTGACCGTGGAGATCTGGGACGAGGACACCATGGTCGACGACTATCTCGGTTCCACCACGACCGGAGCCGACGGCCGCTTCGACATCACCGTCAGCTTCAGCGATTCCTGGGAGACCTATCCCGACATCTACGTCAAGTTCCGCTCCGTGAACGCCGAGCACGAGATCCACCACGCCACCTGGGGGAACACCTGGGCCTGGGTGACCGGCGTGACCAGCGACGTCAGCAGCTACCTGAACATCGGGACGATCCGGTCCGGCGACGAGAGCCTGGAAGCGGCGCTGCACATCTTCACCGACGTGACGCGGACCTGGCGCTGGTCCTACATCAAGGGCTACGACCCGCACTACGTGGAGGTGGAGTGGCCCGACGGCGACGAGGGGGCCTGGTACCAGGACTGGAACGAGGAGATCCACATCAGCTCCGGCTCGCAGTGGCGCGACGGCACCATGTCCCACGAGTACGGACATCACTGGATCAACAGCTTCTCCGTCCTGGGGGATCCCGACTACTGCAACGACTACTGCGACGACGATCCCCCCTGGGACTGCGGTCACTGCCTGTGGTGCGAGGAGAACAACCACGACGCCTGGGACGAGGGCTTTGCCGACTACTTCGGCTACGTGATCCCGCTCGAGTACGGAACGCTCTACGGCCTGGACGCCTGGAGCAAGACCGAGGTCGGCGGCCTCGACACCTGCGACGCCGATCACCGCATCCACGACGCGCTTATCACCGAGGGATTCGTGGCCTCCTGCCTGGCGGACATCCAGGACGACACCGTGGACAACCACCCGATCTGCGGCAGCTGGTACGACCGGGTCGCGCTCGGTCCCCTGGCCATCCTCGACGCCGTCCATGAAACGCATCCGTCGACCTTCATGCCGTTCCTGCTCGAGATGAAGTCACGCTTCGGCAGCGAGCACGAGGAGCTGTGGGAAACCGGCATGAACTGCGGCTTCGACATCGACACCGAGAATCCCGGCGCGCCACCCAGCGTCTGGTCCACCACGCACAGCACCGGCATCCCCTCACCCGCGGCCATCGCCCGCTTCCAGTGGACCCCCGCCGACGACGATGCCTCGGGCGTTGACCGCTACTGCGTCCGCATCACCGAGGGGGCACCGGCCCTGCCCAGCAGCGGTTCCTACGTGGAAGGTGAGCGTCGCTGGGAAAGCGGCGTGCTGGATCCGGGAGTCTACTACTTCAATGTGCGCGCCATCGACCGCGCCGGCAACTGGAGCAGCACCTACGCCTACTACGGGCCGTTCGAGGTGCGTGAGCCGTACCCCGCCGACATCGAGTTCGAGCTTCTGCCCGGCTGGGACTACCCGCTGGTGGTCACGTCGTCGAACTCCAGCTCGCACGCCAGCGCCGTGGTCCCGGCCACTCTGCCGGGAGAGACCGGCAGCACCTACTGGAATATCGCCGGGCGGAACGCGGGCGAATCGGACACGGCCGAGAACGTCTACGTGTCCTTCAACATGGACGGCCACGAGGTCTCCACCTATAACTTCGGCACCGTGAGCCACGAGACGTCGTTCTACGCCGTCAACCGCGGGCCGTTCAGCTTCCGGGGCGGGCGGCACACCGTGTACTGCATTCTCGATTACCCCGGCGTGATCGCCGAGGTCGACGAGTACGACAACGAATGGGGTCACCAGTTCGTCTGGACGCCACTGCAGCTCTCACCGTTCGACATCCAGTCGAGGTACGTGCCACGGAACATGCTTTCCGGCTGGGAGCACGTCCACGATGGTTCCCTGTGCTTCTACAACTGCGACGGCCTGCGCTTCGACAACAGCGGCTGGTGGAATGCCGTGGTGGCCTGGACCGAGAACAACGACTACAACGTCGACATGCTCATGCACCTGGCCTCCACGGGCGCGCAGAACGGGTTCACGGCCAGCCTGGAAAGCAGCTACCGGGCTCCCGGCTGCCTGGAAGCGGTCATCGTGAACCGCAACTCCGTGGCCACGGCCCAGTACGACGTCGGCATCATCAATCCCGGGACCAGCATCACCGAGCACTACAAGGTGGTCCACTTGGAGAACGACTGGGTCGATTTCGACGACCCGGTCACGGTCCCCACGGGACCCGACCAGTGGCTGTACCTGTACGAGGTCAGCGTCCTGGCGGAGAACGTCGGCCCGGTGAGCGTCGTGATCACTACCAGCCCCCCCACCGGGGACGTGCATGTGCAGTGGCGCGACTACGACTACGTCCACGGCGGGCTGATGGATTGCGCGGCCCAGGCGACCACCGACGCCGAGGGTCGGGCCATCCTGCAGCATGACGTGGCCGTGGCGGGGTACCATTCCGTGCTGGTCTACCGGGACCCGAAGGACGGCGACCAGGTGGTCGACGTCACGATCCACGTGCGCCAGACGCCGCCGGACTTCGAGCCCTACTGGGCGCAGGGGTGGCACTCCCCCTTCGTGCCCCGGCCGGCCGACGACGGTACCCCCTCCAGCGTGTCCCTGCCCGACACGCTGTACGGGAACGTGGCCTCGACCTACCTGAATCTGGCCATCCAGAACAATAGCCCCGCTCCAGCCGAAAGCCTGCGGGTTAACATCTACCGTGATGAGACCTCGGTCGGCTGGCTCCTCTACATGACCTTCGCCGGCTGGGGGACGAGCCGTGTCAACTGGGGCTACGCCCATACGGTGCCGGGCGGGCGCCACACCCTGTTCTACATCATCGACCGGTACAACGAGATCACGGAGCTGGACGAGTACAACAACTTCTACGGCGAGCAGTATTGCTGGTCGCCCGAGGTTTTGATGCCCGGTGGCACCACCGTTCGCATGGGCCCGCCGGAACGCACCACGGGCTGGCAGTTCGTCGGCAGCGGCGAGCCGCTCTGGTACAACTGCGACGGCGTGCGGATGCGGAACCTCACGACCTACTGGGCCGGCCTGGCGGTGATGCCGGGCGACACCAGCAACGTCGACATCCGCCTGCATCAGCCGCTGACCGGCGCGAAGGATGGATTCGCGGCGAACCTCGCCTACTCCGGCTGGGGCGACAAGCAGTCCGACTTCCTGATCCTGAACTTCAACGTGCTCGCGCACCAGAACTTCGACGTCGGCGTGCTCCAGATCAAGGGCACCCAGCCCTATGCGGCCCACTGCGTGCACGAGATCTGGTTCCCGTCGCCCGCGGGGCCGCACGGTCCCTTCACGATGGAGAACGGCCAGATCCTCCAGCTCTACGAGATGTATCTGGAGCCCGGGCCCTACGCCTACTACCTGGAGGACGTGGATCACAACGTGGACTGGGGATTCAGCCTCCATCCGGCCGACGAAGGGTACATCAGCAAGTCCATGGTGGTGGAAGGCGGCATGTCGTGGATGCGGGGCGTCGGCCAGGACGAGACCTTCGGCGTGGACGTCCCGGCCGCCGGCTACTACTGCCTCGCCGTCTGGAAGGTGAACCACTACGACCTGGCCAAGACCGGCAATTACCGGATCCAGATCGAAGCCGGCATCAGCGGTGTCGGCGATCAGAGCGACCTGCCGCAGGTGACAACCCTGCGCGGCGTCTATCCCAATCCCTTCAATCCCCAGACGACGGTGGCCTTCGACCTGGCGACGCCCGCCGGGGTGGATGTCGCGGTCTACGACCTGGCCGGCGCGCGCGTGCGCACGCTGGTGCGGGAGCAGCGTCCGGCGGGCCGGCACACGGTGGTCTGGGACGGCCGGGACGAGGCCGGCCGGCAGGTGGCCAGCGGTGTCTACGTGGCTCGGATGGTGGCCGGGGAGATACGAGCGCTCCGCAAGATGGTCCTTGTCAAGTGAGCGCATTCGGGGGAAGCCCCATCCGGGCTGCGTGAGCGGGCGGGGCGCCGCCACCAGGGTGGCGCCCCGCCACGGTCGGTGCGGATCGCGGAACTTCCGCGCCGGTTCGCCATTTCAGAGGGCGTTCCCGCACCGCAGGAGGCCGACGGCGAAACCGCTCAGGTGCTTGCCACGAAGTTCCGATGTACGTAAGATCAAGTCCCACTCATTCCCTAGGGACGGTCGCGCGATCCCGTGGCCTCTCCGGTGGAGTGAAGCCGACCCACCGGGAGAGGCACGCTCATGGTGACTTCCGACCACCAGGATAGGACTTGTATCTGCGCTCTCTGCCTGGTCCTGCTCAGCCTGCTGGTCGGCCCCGCACGGTCGAGGGCCCAGGTCGGGCCGGCGGGGGCCTTGGACCCGTCCCCGCTGTCCCTGGACGATCAGCTCAGCCCGCACCCTCCCTCGATATTTGGCATCAGCGGCCTCGTCTCGGGCCGAACGTACACCATCGTCTACGCTGGTGGCCTCGCCGCAGCGCTGCTCTGGAACGTGGGCGATCCCCGGCAAGTGGCGCGGGACCTGGACAATTCCACCCTCGAGCCGCTGATGGATCCCGGCAACATCTACGGCAGCGGCTGGGTGACGGGTGGAGGCTCGCTGGCCGTGCTCGCCACGGGCACCCTGAGCGGCAGCCGGGGCCTGAAGGCCCTCGGCGAGGATCTCTGCAAGTCCTATCTGCTCAGCGGTGCTCTGGCGGGTCTGATCAAGCTGGGCGTGAACCGACGCCGGCCCCTGGGAGGTCCCTACTCCTTCCCCTCGGGTCACGCGACGTCCGCCTTCGCCACCGTGCCGGTTCTCGCGCAGCATCTGGGCTGGTGGGGTGGCGCACCGGCCCTCGGCCTGGCGACCGCTACGGCGCTCGGCCGGCTGGAGGACAGGCGACACTACGTGTCCGATGTTGTCTTCGGGGCGGCGCTGGGTCTGGCCGTGGGCGAGGTGGTGGCCCACCAGCGCGGGGAGAGGAACCTGCTGGAGAGGGTTGCGATCACCCCCGACGGCGTAGGGGTGGCGCTGCAGTTCTGAACGGAATCACGCCGAGCAGCGGAGCATGTGGGGGCGCCGGCCACAAGCCGGCGCCCCTCTTCTTTTCAGGCGCAGGCAGCGGTCGCGGCGCCCTGCCCGGCGAAGCAGGTCCGGTCCATGGGGAAGACGACGGCCTCCTTGATGGACTCCAGGCCCATAACGTACTGCAGCAGCCGCGCCACACCCAGACCGAAGCCGGCCCGCTCGACGGTGCGGTCCGCGAACAGTGCCAGGTACCGCTCGAAGGAATCGCGGATCCCCTGCACATAACGGGCTTCCAGCGCCGCGGTGGTCGCGCCGTCGGTACTGCCGGTGCTGGTGCTGCCCGCGTAGCTCCGCAGCCGCGCGAACTCGCGCGCCCGGTTTATGAGGTGGGCGAACATGGCCCCGCTCTCGAGGCGATGGCGGAGGATCGGCAGGTCCGGTTCGCGCACGGAACCGCCGAAGGTCTCTCCCGCGTGGGGCAGGATGTAGTCCACGCACTCGACCACGGCGGGGTCGCGGCGGTCCAGCTTCATGTTGAAGAACTTCAGGCTCTCGGGGTAATGGGTCACGTGGACCGGCAGGTCGCCGCAGTGCCGGCAGAGGGCGGCCTCGGCCACGCGGTCCAGATCGTCGCCGAAGGCATGCGTGAAGCCCCGGCGGCCCAGCAGGCGGATCGCCTCCCGGTAGCTCAGCCGAGGATGCTCGACCGCGAGGATGCGCTCCAGGCGCCGCGCATTGGCCCCGCCGATCAGCTTGGCCGGCAGGTGGCGGACGACGTCCTTGACCAGTGCCTCCTGAAGGTCGCACAGCTCCGCCAGGCTCATGCCCCGCTTCTCGATCTCGATGAGCTTGAACTCGGTCAGGTGCCGGCCGTCGACCTTCCACTCCTTGCGCAGGCTCTCGCCCTCGCAGTAGACGGCCTCCAGCCCCGCGGCCACCAGCTCCTCGAGGTAGAGCTGGCCCGTCTGGCGGGGGAAAGCCAGCGCCCCGAAGTAGTCCAGGCTGAACATGGAATCGACGACCTCGCAGGAGCCGGTGGCCGCGGTGAGCTCGGGCACGGGGATCTCCACGTAGCCCGCCTCCTGCAGGTACCGGCGGACCCGATGCACTACGGCGTTGTGCACCTGGAGGCGGGCCAACAGGGACGCCGGCCGGGGTGGCGAGGCGAGCCGGACGCGGCCGAGCTTCGCGCCGGCCGTCCGCTGGGACGGGGTGGGTGGTGCAAAGGGTGCCGGCACGGTCGCCGCCGGCTGGGCGGATGGGAGTCGGGTAGCCATGGGGGCCCTCCTTTCGGCGCTCGCGGACGCCGATTTAAAGGTGGTCACCTCTGGCCGGAGGGGGGCAGGCCCGGACCGCCGAGAGCCCCGCGCAAAAGAAGCTGCCGGCCCGCAGGGCGGCAGCGTTCTGTTCACGCAGGCAGTCGCGCACGGTCCACGCCGTTCTCCTTCCGGGCTCACAGGCCTCGGTTAAAGGATCGGGCGAAGGATAACGGCCAGCCGCGCCAAGTCAAGAGCGGAGAGGTCGACCGCGCAAGGTCCCCTTCAGAGCCACTCCTCGGCGAGCACGTCGCCGCGGACGTCGACCACGATGCGCTTGACCGGCACCTTGCGCGTGGCGCGGCCGGCCGCCTCGCGAGCGAGAGCCACCAGGCCCGAGCAGCAGGGAACCTCCATCACGAGCACAGTGAGAGTGTCTATGCCGGCCTCGTCGATGAGAGCCACCAGCTTTCGCAGGTAGATCTCCTGGCCCTGGTCCAGCTTCGGGCAGGCCACGGCCAGGGCCTTGCCCTGCAGGAAGCGGGCGTGGAAGTCGCCCACGGCGAAGGCCGTGCAGTCGGCGGCCAGCAGGACCTCGGCCCCCTGGAAGTACGGGGCGGCCGGCGGCACCAGGTGGAGCTGGACCGGCCACTGGCGCAGGGTCGAGGGTTGCGGAAGCGCTGATTCCCGAGCTTTTGCCCCCGGCGCGTCGGCGGCGGCGGCGAACTGCAGCACGCGCGAACCCGGACAGCCGTCGGCTCCGGGCCCGTGGGGGAGAGGATCCGGCGGGCGGGGAGCGGCCTTGCGTGGTGCGGCTGGTCCCGGCCCGGCGAGATACGCCTGCACCACAGCCTGGTCGAAGGCGTCGGCCTGGCGCTCCTCGATGCTGATCGCCCCCTCGGGACAGTCCCCGAGGCAGGCCCCGAGCCCGTCGCAGAGGTTCTCGGAGACGAGCCGGGCCTTGCCGTCGACGATCCGGATGGCTCCCTCGGCGCAGGCGGGCACGCACTGCCCGCAGCCGTTGCACAGCCTCTCGTCGATCCTGACGATCTTGCGGATGGCCATCGTACGCTCCCCGGACAGACAAGGTCTTTAGTTGGATAATTTGGACCTTTTTGTCCACTTGACAGTCAAGTTAATCGGCTTTAATTTGGATGTCAAGGTCCAGTTAGCGAAATTCCAAGAGGGTCCCACCCATGTTCTCCCAGACCGCCGAGTATGCCCTGCGGACCATCGTCTGGCTCGCCGCCCGTAGCGACACAGCCCAGACCACGCAGCAGATCGCCGAGGCCACGAAGGTCCCTAGGGGCTACCTCTCCAAGATCCTGCAGAGCCTGGGGCGAGCCGGGCTGGTCCGCTCACAGCGCGGTCTGCACGGGGGATTCACTCTGGCCGTCGATCCGGACGAGCTCTCACCGCTGGACGTGATCGAAGCCATCGATCCCATCCGCCGCATCGAACGCTGTCCGCTCGGACTGGCCAGCCACGAAGAGGGGCTCTGTCCGCTGCACAAGAGGTTGGACGACGCCATCGCCCAGGTGCGGGAAGTGCTGGGCGAGGCCCGGATCTCCGAGCTGCTCGGCGAGCCCACCCGCAGCGGTCCGCTCTGCGACTGAATGCTGCCGCGGGAACTCCCCTCATGGCAGACCAGTTTTGCCGGTTCGACCCCGCTGCATCCCTCCTGAAAGCTGGAGGTTCGTCGTGCACCGCGTCCGGTTCACCAGCCCTCGCGTCCAGCGCGTTCTTCTTCGCCCTTTCCTCCTCTTTCTCCTTCCGGTATCCGCCCTTCTGCTGCAGAGGCCCGCGTCCTGCCGCGCCAGCACCAGCGAGCGCATCGCCGAGGTGGTGGCCGGCGATCCGCTGATCGTCTACGGCGCGTCCGCGAGCGAGGCCGCGGCCGTGCAGGCCGGCTACGCTCGGCAGGGTCGGCCGATCCCGCTCGTGGCCGCGGCGGAGGCGACGGACGCGCAGCTGGCCGCGGCGGACGTGCTGGTGTTCGGCGCGCCCGGGACCAATCCCTTCCTCCAGCGCTGCCTCGGCACCTCGCCTCTACGGTTGAGCCCGACCGCGGTCATCGTGGGCGACAGCACGTTCGCCGGCAGCGACGTGCGGCTGGTGGCGGCCCTGCCCAACCCGCTGAATCCCGACCGGCGTTGCGTGGTCTTCGCGGTCCAGGACGAGGAGCTGCTGACCGGCTTCTTCCGCGGCATCGGCGGGGTGGACGGGGCCGGGGACTTCGTGGTCTACCGCAAGTCCGACGGTCTCTACAACCAGGAGGATCACCTGGCCCTGGGGACCTTCCGCCGATCGGCCGAAGGCGTGGCTCTGGACAGCGTCCGCTACTGGAGCAAGCCGCCGCAGGACCTCTCGATCCTCGCGAGCGGACAGGTGCGCTTCCACTACGCCGGCTTCACGCCGGACGAGGCGCGCATCCTCGCGCGCTACGTCGATACCATGTGCGAGGTCACCGAGAACGACTTCGGCCTGCCGATGCCGGATCCCCTGCACGTCTATGCCTACCCGCAGGACATCGATCCGGCGCGCATTCACATCTTCACCGACGCATTCGACACCTTCTGGTGCCTGGTGCCGGGCTCCCGGGAGGATTTCCTGGCCCGCGGGAACTCCTTCGTGGCCTTCGCGCACGAGACGGCCCGCATCGCCTTCCAGCCCGTCATCGCTGATCCCGCCAAGCAGGGCCCCCTGCGCCGCTACGACGACGACTGGAGCCACTACTTCCAGTTCACGGTGCTGATCCCCGCCGTCGCCGAGCGGCTGGGCGCCGCCGCCTGGCCCGCTCCCCTGGATTACGAGCAGGAGTGGGGCCGCGACGCCTTCGCCCGCATCTACCACGGCTGCGCGGACACGTACGCCAGCCTGCTCCTGGAGATCGACCGGAAGTACGGCCGCGGCGTGATCGGCCAGGTGGTCCGGAATGTCGATCCCGATCGCTGGCCGGGAAGAACCGGCATCGAGGATTTCATGGCCCGGCTCGCCGCAGCGACCGGCGACATGGATTTCCAGCAGCGGGTCGCGGCGGCCTTTCCCACGCCCATGGAGCACACCATCGGCCGGCGCATCCAGCCGCTGGGCTTCCAGCCGGACCTGGACCGGATGATGTGGAGGCATCGGTTCGAGATCGTGTCCGTCGAGGCGGGCAGCCCCGCCGAGC
>Ga0315542_1000106_pt1 | contig 42450 bp, 33 predicted proteins | sample SalMarSW160120MG_FD_202541 | JGI IMG/M metagenome (GOLD analysis project Ga0315542, IMG submission 202541) | Salt marsh sediment microbial communities from the Plum Island Ecosystem LTER, Massachusetts, United States - Salt Marsh Sediment SW1601-20 ...
CGACATGTCCAGCAGCCCCGATGATGGGTTCTGTATTCCAGCTATTATTTTAAGAAGAGTTGATTTTCCGGCGCCATTCTTTCCCGCCAGACCAATCCGGTCCTGTTCATTTATAAGAAAGGAGATATTTGTTAATAAGTCAAAACTGCCGAATGAAACTGAGATATCCTGAACAGAAACCATATAGCAAAACAAATTGTTTGCAAATATAGGAAAAGTATGTGAGTACATAAAAGCAGAGAGAATTAGGTAATGAATATTACAAGGTATGCGGCATGCGGTACGCGGTAGGTGGCTTAATGGATCCGACTTCTGACTTCCGACTTCTGACTTCTGATTTAACTTCCTTCTTAAAAGTATACTTATAGATCTTATTCACGTTTTTTTATGAATTTACGGGAAATGACACTGTCCCTTGTTAGGATACATATAACATAAATGCCGTCATCGAAATGACCAACAGGAATTGTTATTATACCCTCGCAGTTGAAACGGGACGACCATACTGATTTACCTGTATATCTGTAAATATCTATTTGCTTAACATTTTGAATTCCACTTATAATGAGGTTGTTGCTGACCGGATTAGGGTATATCAGAGGCAATGTTACCAGCTTCTCTGTATTTTTAGTCGCAACTGTTTCTTCAAAAACAAAATCATCCCAGTAAGTAATGCTGTTCGGATATGTCCTTACCTCCAGGTAAAATGCAGCTGCCTCAGGGGGAGCAGTTGCATAAGTACTGAATTGATCCCAGACATCACTTTTCAAATATTTTGAGGGTCGCAAAATGGCATCAGTAGACGGATCGGATATACCAGCACCATCAATATCTTTCCAGTAACACCATATCCGGCATCCGTTTCCATTATCGGTGATCTCAGTTCGATAAAAAAATGACAGGTTATAATGGACTCCGGGTGTAACAGAAATTGTTTGTCCAAGGTATTTAGAGCTTGTGCCTCCTTCATGCCGGCACGAATAATCATCGGAATTAATAATAACGGAATCTTTAAGACAATTCTGGGAGGTAGTCCACCCGGCCGGTTTTGAAATTTCATCCCATGATTCAAACCCGGGATTCACGGTAAGGTTCTGGCTGTAAGAACTGATGGCCATGGCCAGTAATAGCACGAAGAAAACATCTCTTTTCATAAATGTCTGTATTAGAGTTAGATAATTGGAATAAATTTGCTGCGAGACAAATTTTCAATGCTAAGTTCAGTCAAATTTGTCAAAAAGTCAATTTTTTTTGTCGCGACTGAAATAAAAAACAGATATGAGGCATATGGTGGGTTGAGAAATCCCTGGAGGACACGCCTGTGTTATCTGAATGGAAAAATCAAGGCATGTTTTTTCTTTGATTTTATAGAGAGATCATTTGAATTGAATTTCAGGCCAAAGCTTTTTATAATTCAGAAAAGTTATATTTGCAGCATAAATTTGGGTGGTGCTTTTCAGTCAGTAATTCATTAAAATTGTTAATGTCATGAATATCAAAAGGATAACATTAAAAATTTCAGCTCTTATTTTGATATTTGCAACAGCAGTTACATCGTGTAAAAAAGATGAAAAAACAAAGGATTATACATATTATATATCAAAAGAAAGTTCTGTTTCGTACACTAAGGAATACATTACCAACATGATTGATCTGGTTTCCGTATCATACCCTGAGGCTTCCGGATTTAAACCATATGTAGTCAGTGATGTGAGTATTTACAGGATTGTTTATAAAACCACGGTTAACGGGGAAGAGATCAATGCATCGGGATTGGTATGTGTTCCTGCCACATCCGGTAATTATCCGGTATTGTCTTTTCAGAACGGAACCAATACCATTAATTCAGAAGCGCCATCTGAATTTCCGTTAAATTATACCTACCAGCTCATTGAATCATTAGCTTCAATGGGTTTTGTCGTCGTAATAGCTGATTATCCGGGTTTTGGTGCATCAAGTCAGATCCCCCATCCTTATCTGGTAAAACAACCTACTGTCAGATCATTAACTGATATGCTTTATGCAGTTAAGGAAATGGTTGCGAATGACCTTCCCGGAATTACACTGAAAAATGAGTATTCGCTTATAGGTTATTCCCAGGGAGGATGGGCTACACTGGCGCTCGACAATGAACTTGAACTGGAGCACAGCGATGATTTTAATCTTACAGGAATTGTTTGTGGTGCAGGTCCTTACAATATTTCTCTTTTGTTTGAGGGAATGGTGTCACTGCCCACATACCCAATGCCGGTATATATAGGATATATAGTCAATGCCTATTCAGCTTATCAGCAATTTTCAAATCCGGTTACGGATATAATGAACGAACCATATGCCTCAAGGCTAAGTTCGTTGTATGACGGAATGCTGACTTCTGATGCAATCAACAGCCAGCTTACTGATTCAATCAGTGCATTACTAACACCAGATTTCCTTTCTGATTATGCAACTGCTCAAAAGTATGCCACCGTAAGAGATGCTCTTGTCAGTAACAGCATTCCTGCCTGGCATACTTACAAACCATTGCTTCTCATTCATGGTGAAAATGATAAAACAGTAAATCCGATTTCGACAGAGGACATGTATTCTGCAATGATACAGTCAGGTACCTCATCGGATATCTGCTCAAAGGTTATAGTACCCGGTGTTGACCATGCGGATGGTGTTGCTCCCTGTATGATAAAGGGAATACTATTTCTTCTGGACCTTCGTGGTTCGAAATAGACATTTTAATGGATATCAAGGAATAATACCCTTAAAAAAAGCAGTAGTGAGACGGAAGAAAGATCTGCCTGTTTTGGAAAAAGTTACAATCACTGATATAGGTGCAGAAGGAAATGCCCTGGCAAGGGTGGATAACCTTGTCGTATTTGTTCCAATGGTTGTACCCGGTGATGTTGTGGATATAAGGGTAATAAAGAAAAGAAAAAAATATCTTGAAGGAAGAGTTGTAAAGATTCATGCATATTCCAAAGACAGGATTAAGCCGCATTGCATTCATTTTGGTATATGCGGAGGATGTAAATGGCAGCATCTGCCATATAATCTTCAGCTCTTCTATAAGGAAAAACAGGTAAGGGATAACCTGACCAGAATTGGGAAGATCGAACTGCCTGATATTATGCCTATTATCGGATCGTCTGAAGTATACCTGTACAGGAACAAGCTGGAGTACACCTTTTCTAATAAAAGATGGTTAACAAGGAAGGAGATTGAATCAGGTAATAAATTTGATAATGTGGATGCACTTGGGTTTCACATACCCGGGTTGTTTGACAAAGTACTTAATATTGAGGAATGCCATCTTCAGCCTGAACCTTCCAATCTGATCAGGGATGCAGTGAGGGCATATTCCCTGCGGAGCGGGCTGGATTTTTTCGACATCAATGAGCAAAGTGGATTTCTGCGAAACCTTGTGATCAGAAACTCACTTGATGGAAAAGTAATGGTCATTGTTGTTTTTTTTCACGAGGATGCTGAAAGGAGGAATGGATTACTTGATTTCCTGTCAACCGAATTTCCGCAGATTTCATCATTAATGTATGTAATTAATTCAAAGAGGAATGATTCACTGAATGATCAGGAACCAATATTATATAAAGGAGTAGATCATTTGGTTGAAGAAATGGATGGGCTGAAATTCAGGATAGGACCCAAGTCATTTTATCAGACAAACACCTTACAGGCTCTTGAGCTTTACAGGGTTGCAAAAGATTTTGCAGGACTTGCCGGGAATGAGATAGTTTATGACCTTTATACCGGCACTGGCACTATAGCAAATTTTGTTGCCCGGTCGGCCTATAAAGTAATTGGTATTGAATATGTTGGTGAAGCAATTAGTGATGCAAAGGTAAATTCAGCGATCAATGGCATAACGAACACCTCCTTTTTCGCAGGCGATATTAGAGAAGTGCTTTCTGAACAGTTCATAACGGTTAACGGAAAACCGGATGTTATCATCACAGATCCGCCCAGGGCAGGTATGCATGAAGATGTTGTGAAGGCAATAATTAAAGCTTCTCCTGATAAGATTGTTTATGTAAGCTGTAATCCCTCCACTCAGGCCCGTGATATATTATTGCTGTCGGGAAAGTATATTGTTGAACTGGTTCAGCCTGTTGATATGTTTCCGCAAACTCATCATGTTGAAAATGTTGTGCTTCTGAAAAAGGCAGAGGTTTAAAAGCTGTTGTTACGGGTTGAATGGAAAGAAAATTAATGTATATTTAGTGTTGTTTTTGGAAGATTCATATTATGACTGGGATGAAAAAAGGGGATAGTGATATTATGTCACTTATTCGTGATCCGGCGATGAATGATCATTTTGCAAGCTTACGTTATGCAGGGATGATACAGCAAGCCTTGATGCCAAACCCTGAACAGCTTAAAGGATATCTTAGAGATTTTTTTGTCCTGTTTCTTCCGCGTGATATTGTAAGCGGAGATTTTTATTATGCTTTCGGTAACAAACAGAAGATGTGCGTCGCAGTTGGTGATTGTACAGGGCATGGGGTTCCAGGTGCACTCCTGAGTATACTTGGAATAAACTTTCTGAATGAGATATTGCAATCGGGTGATAACCTGAAAGCAAACAGAATCCTGAACCTTATGCGGGAAAAAGTAATGAAATCACTTAACCAGACCGGGACGTACGCAGAAACAAAAGACAGCATTGATATCGGTTTGTGCAAAGTCGATTTAACTACAGGTATTTTCCAGTATTCAGGTGCAAACAGGCCACTTATAATGGTAAGAGATGGAGTTCTTACTGAATTCAGGCCTGATAAAATGACCATTGGTGTTGCAGCATTGATGGAAACGCCATTCACAAATAATTATGTTGATACAAGACCGGGGGATACATTTTATCTCTTCTCCGACGGGTATGCTGACCAGTTTGGAGGTATTTCAGATAAAAAATTCAAGCATAAACGTTTTAAACGGCTCATTGAATCTGTAGCAGATCTTCCTATGGTAATGCAAAAAGAAAAGATACTTTATACATTCATGGATTGGAAAGGAGATGCTCAGCAGGTTGATGATGTTCTTGTTTTTGGGTTTCAATTATAACTTTAAGTATCATGATGAAGCTTACAGCTTTCAGAATCAGAAATTTTCGTTCAATTGTCGACACAGGATGGCAAAATATATCTCCTGACAATATAACATGCCTGATAGGTCAGAATGAATCAGGAAAGACGTCCGTGTTAGAGGGGTTGAAAGTATTTTATTCAGGCATCATTACCGAAGATGTATTGCGAAGCGACCTTACCCTGCCTGAAATTAGCTGCCGTTTCTATATTCCCGCCGGTTGGCTGGCAAATGTTACAGATAATCCGGGTACCGAATTAAAGGAATTATTGTCAGGGCTTGATCATCTTGAACTTACCAGGAGTTGGATTGCAGATCTCTCTTCGGTTATTAATGTAAGCGGAGAAATTAGTCAATATCTTGATTCTCTTGAAGATGCCTGGCGGCTTTACCTTAACGATGTTGAGTTGAAGCTGGAGGAGGAATTGAAATCAGTCAGGAAACTGGATGATGAAATTGCAGGTATCTTAGAGAAGGAATCAACAATTCAGTCAACACTTCCACAAGAGGATTATAAGAGACAAGGTTTCAGGCTGTTTGGGAAAAAATCAGCAGATATTTCTCCTTCTGAGAATTCAAATATGAAGGAACTGAGAAATCAATTATCTGAATTAAAAAAGCGGAAAGACGTGCTGGTAAAAGAACTTGAAGGGAAATTGACTATTAAACGGACTGGCGAAAAGCTAAGAAAACTTAACGAACAACTGACGCAGCTTAATAATCATTTGAATGACTTGTCAGTTAAGCTTGAGGAGCGTCATCAGAAAATGACTCTTTTGATGCGGCCACTTGAAGAAGATGACGAAAGCGAATGGAAAGAAATTCTTACAGATTACAAAAAGACCAGGGATGATTTAGAACTGAAAAAAAATGAAATTGATAGTCATATAGCTTTAGCAGGTTATGTTATTGAAGGGAGCACCGAAGAAGAGGCCCAAATTAAAGTTAATAAAACAATTAAATCATATAAATCACAATATAACAGTTTTGTTCTTGGGCGAAAATATTTTGAGTATTGCCCTATTTTTGAGTTGTTTGAAGATTTTGGAAGCTTGTTGCCAAACCGGATAGACATGGAGGACATTATTACAGGAAATGAACATGTGGAAGGTTACAAGGCTGCAAGAAATTTTCTTATGCTGGCACAGCTTGATTATTCATTTTTCCAGCAACCTTCGAGCAGGATACTTAAACAGAAAATAGAGAATCTGAATAATATCCTTACAAATAATTTTCATGATTTCTGGCAGCAGTCAATTGGCAGAAATAACAAGATTCATATTCAGTTTGAAATGGATCATTATAATGCCTCATATGGCGAAAAAGCGGGTAAGCCATATTTAGAGTTCTGGATAAAGGATGAAGGTGAACGGCTTTATCCTAAACAGCGAAGCAGGGGAGTAAGGTGGTTCTTATCTTTTTATATGGAATTGATGGCTTCAGCCAATCTAAAAGACAAACAGATGGTATTGCTTGTTGATGAGCCTGGTGTAAGTCTTCATGCTAGAGCCCAGGAAGATGTGCTGAAAGTCTTTGAGGATATAAAAGATAAAATTCAGATTATCTATACTACTCACTCACCACATCTTGTTGAGATAAACAAGCTTCACAGAGTCCTCGCTGTTCAGCGGGATGATCTTGACAGCATGCGAAGTACTACACGCATTCTGGATCCGATTCGCTTGTCTGCAGCTTCCCCTGATACGCTTACCCCTCTTCAAAGCATACTGGGGAATCCAATGGCAGGTGAAGGATTTTCGGCCGGCAGGGTAAATCTTGTTGTAAATAATACAGGGTCATTCTATATTCTGAATGCAATTATTCTTTTAATGGAATTTAAAGGGAAAGTGTGTGTAATTCCATCCACCAATGTCTCTTCAATTCCTTTATTATGTAATATACTTATGGGATGGGGGATGGATTTTGCAGTATTGCTTTTTGAGAATGACGAGGAGAAACAAATATCTGAACTTCTTGAAAAAACTGTTTTTACAACAGATAACAGGGGTAAGGAATTGATTATAAGGATGCCTGCAGGATTCCTTAACGCAGAAGATCTGTTATCAACCCTCGATTTCAAGAATCATGTTCTTAATAGTCGTGAAGGCATAACGGTTCCTAATTCACAATTTATAAAGGAAAAGGAACTTCCAAGGAATTTTCTGCTGAGCAGATTTCTCACAAATGTTAAAGCCGGGAAAGTAACTATCAGGGATTTTGATGAGGAGACAGTCGAGAATTTTGAAATGATTACAGGCCTTCTTGGCGGGTTGAAATAAAATTTTAATTTATTTTGAACTTAATACTTGTTTGCCTACTTTTGTCGCGCTCCGATGAGGATCTTTTAAATTACAAAGGAGAGATGGGTGAGTGGCTTAAACCAGCAGTTTGCTAAACTGCCGTATGGGTAACTGTACCGGGGGTTCGAATCCCCCTCTCTCCGCACAGACACAGCAAACCCTCCGCCTGAAGGCGGAGGGTTTTTGTTTTCAGACTGGCCTTTCAAAGCTTGCTTTGATAAAGACAGGATGAAAACAAAATAACCCGCAAAGCGGGTTTGCTGTGGCTTTGCAGGTTCTCCCCCCGGGGATCGCGACCGAACGAAGAGAGGGAGCAATCCCCGGGAACTCATGAACTCATCCCCCCAGCCCCCTTCTCTGCTTCGCAAAGAAGGGGGAGATTAAACCTGGAGTTAATAAATTTTGTTTATCCACGTTTCTATAAGAGATATGTGAAAACAAAATAACCCGCAAAGCGGGTTTGCTGTGACTTTGCAGGTTCTCCCCCCGGGGATCGCGACCGAACGAAGAGAGGGAGCAATCCCCGGGGATATCTTAACCCATCCCCAACCCCTGCCCTGCAGGCCGACTCCTTCACTAAATTCGCCCACCAGACAAATTTTTAACGCTCGGCCCTCTTAAACACTGCTTGCCGACAGGCAGGAATAAGGGGGAACGGGGGATAAAGACAGGATTGATTGAAAAATCCAGGTTTTAATTCAATGTCAGATAATTTTTTTATAGTAATTTTGTTACCTGATGTGAAAAAAGCGGGATAGAATTTAAAAAACTTTGAACAATTACTGGTTTTTCAGGTTTCAAAAGCATATTTTATCAATGTTACCAATTATTATCAAGTTATTGTATTGCTATGTCCTGTAATTTTAATATATTGCACCGTAATTTTTTGAACTTAATCGATTAATATATATATAGATCGGAAGTTGTTAAATAAACAAAGTATTAAAAAGGTAAAAAAAATGAAGAACAAATTTTTATTGGGATTAGCAGCTATAGCTATGGTTGCGGTCCTTTCTAGTTGTGGTAAAAAACCACAGGCTGAAATTGATGCAACTAATGCAGCTATTGCAGCTGCTCAGACTGCCGAAGCAGCAGTTTATGTCCCGGCTGAATTTACAGCTGTTCAGGATTCTATGAATGCTATTATGGCTGACATAACAGCTCAGGATTCAAAATTATTCAAGAAATTTGGCCCGTCAAAAGCCAAGCTCGCCTCTACGTTAACTTTAGCTAACAAGGTTGCCACTGATGCTGCTGCCAAGAAAGAAGAAGTTAAAGCAGAAGTTACAACATTACTAACAGATACTAAAGCTGTTTGTGATGAAAACGTGACTCTTATGAAAAAAGCCCCAAGGGGAAAAGAAGGAGCTGCTGTTCTTGAAGCAATGAAAACTGATATGTCTGCAATCGATGCTTCCTGCACTGAAGCTCAGGATCTTTTCGATAAAGGCAATTATATGGATGCTCTTAACAAAATAAAAGCTGCCAAAGATAAAGCAGACGGAATTAACACTGAACTTAAAGATGCAATTGCAAAAGTATCAGGGAAAAAACGGGCAGCTTAAAAATAGTAATTTCTAATTACTGATTTGATTAATGTGAAATCCCCGGGAATTTTCCGGGGATTTTTTTAAAAATTTCACAAGATTAAATGAGAAAGATTTGGAGAGGGGTACTAATTTCTTCTGTAATTGTAGTTTCTGTACCAGTGATAATCTTGTTAATGATCCATTTAACTCCAACACCTCCCACTGGCGAGATGAAGATGGCAAGAGAGGCTCTGGTAAAAGCTAAACGAAACAATGCCGATATTTATTCAAAAAGATTGTTCACTGAAGCTAAGACCTTTTACGATTCGGCGATGATGGACTGGCAAAAACAAAACAATAGATTTCTTTATGCCAGAAACTATAAGAAGGTGGTGATTTTTGCAGAAAAGTCTTCAAAAAAGGCTGTTCAGGCAACAGAAAATTCGGTTAACACAACAGTAAACCTTAAAGTTAAAGTTAAACAGAAAATTGAATCACTGAATGATCTGATTTCTGACATAGATTTACTTTTTACTACTTATCCACTGACTCCGGAAATCAGGAACCGTATATCCAAAGGTAAACTTACACTGAAGGAGGCTGAGGTTTTATATGATAATGGTCAGTATTTTAAGGCCAACAGGAAAATGACTGATTCGGAGTATCTTTTAACCGTATCATATGAAAATGCGTCGGCTGATCTGAATAACTATTTCAAATCCTATACATTATGGAAAAAATGGATCGACAAAACTCTGAACGATTCGAGAAAAACACGTGATTATTCGATAATTATTGATAAATTTTCCAGAAAATGTTTTATTTACCTGGGTGGTACAAAAAAATATGAGTTTAATGCAGAATTAGGAGCAAACTGGGTTGGCAATAAAAGACTGGGAGGCGATAAGGCTACTCCTGAAGGGATGTATAAAATAACTAAGAAATTCGCAGGCAGCAGGACAAAATATTATAAGGCACTTTTACTTGATTATCCAAATGATGAGGATAAGAAGAGGTTTAAATCTGAAATTGAAAAAGGATCGCTCCCATCTTCTGCCACAATTGGAGGTTTAATTGAAATCCATGGCGAAGGAGGTAAAGGAATTGACTGGACAGAGGGATGTATTGCCCTTACTGACAAAGAAATGGACGTTGTTTTTAAAATAGCAAAAACTGGTACTCCCGTTACAATTGTTGGATCGATGGTTGATCTTCAAAGTATTATTAACAGGTAAATTATCAGATATGGAAAACAATAGTATAACAGACGGGGAATCACTTCCTGATAATAAAAATCAAACCGGGGACCCAAAATTCAATGATGAAAAAATTGCTGATCAGTCAGATAATTCGTTGTTGAATAGTGTTCATAAGAATGGAGAAATTTTCAAAGTCCTGAGAAGAGTTTTTATAACAATTATTTACATTTTGGCCGGTATTGCACTAATTCTTTTCCTTCTTTACGTTATACCAGCTTTACAGGAGATGTATTTCGGCCAGGAAACTCATATTACAAATAATCCGGAACTTAAAAAATCTTCTGACTATAAAAAGCAAATAAGTCTGATTTCAAGGGATATACAACGTCTTTCCAGAAAGTATAATGCATATACATCAGGACAATCATATATTGTTATTAATACCACTGATAACCGGTTTTACCTGTATAGGAATAAAAAACTAATAAGAGAAGGTTTTTGCAGTTCAGGAAGTTATACTCTTCTTCAGACACAGGGCGACAAAAAATGGATATTCAAAACGCCTAAAGGCAAGTACTGGATACGCGGGAAGACAACCAATCCTGTATGGAAAAGACCTGATTGGTCATTTGTTGAAGAAGGGTTGCCTATACCTCCCAAAGATGATTTCTCGCGATATGAATATGGTGTACTGGGCGATTATGCTATGGCAATAGGTGATGGATACCTGATCCATGGTACTATTTACAAGCGTTTTCTGGGTATGCCTGTAACTCATGGTTGTGTCCGTCTGAATGATGAAGATCTGAAAGTGATCTTCAATACTCTAAGTGTTGGCTCAAAAGTATATATATTCTGATCTTCTAATTAGCATGGAAACTGAACAAAACAATAACGCTCCTGGCAGAAAAAGAACATTTATGGTTCTGGGCATAGTCATCTTTGTATTCATACTGTATTATTCCATTATGAATATTATGGGACCGGCGAGGAAACTTACTAAAATAAATGAAGAATTTGACGTGAAACAAGATCAGAAGACGGCAATCGACGAGGGTATTTATTCCGATTCTGCATATCTTGCTCTTCTAAAGGAGAAAGCATGGCTTCAGTCAAAAACATTAATGGCTGAAACAGATTCTATCTATCTTACCATAAATCTTGAAGATAGCACGGCAAATATTGAGATCAGCGGAGTGGTTGTTCATAAATCAAAAATAAGCCGTATCTCCGCCAGCAAGATAATTAAGAAAGGTAATAAAAATGCTGTCTTTACAATGCTATCCACACCGTTGACTATTGCCTCCTCATTTGCTACTTTAAAAAAGGAACCGGTGATGATAAAAATGGCACCTAAAGACACTTCAGAGTATAAGCCTGATATCATACCTGATACCTCAATTACGGAGCCGGTTAATTATATCCTGAATTTAACGGATGGAATAAGGATATATGTTTATCAGGAAGAGCATACAAAAGCAGGCGATATGATGAATCAATTACTGTTTGATATTAAAGAACGGTTACGCGATACATGGAGAGAACTTAAAAGTATAATCCTGTTAAAAGTGCCGGAATACCATCCTTTTATTAAGCTGAGACTCCCTCGCGACGATGCAAAAATTATTTACAGGGCAATACCTAAAAACGGGCAGATTGCTGTTTATATATAGAAATCATTCTGCATAATGATTTCCTCCGTTAAATTGGTCAGAGTAACATCATTTCTTGTTTATCTTATTTATTAAATATCTAATATTTGCATCCATGAAAAAAATGCCTGTTTTTCACTTCGCAGTTCCGTTAATGATTGCTTTGGGCTTTTTTGGTATGGAGTTACCTCTGTCTGGTCAGGACACCTTAAATGTATCTCCTTCTCTTCCTGAAAATATAAGCCAGATAATAACCAGATCATGCATGCCTTGCCATAGTAACAAAGGTGGACTTATGTCGCGGACAAAACTAAACTTCTCAGAATGGACAAGCTATTCTTCTGATAAACAGGCTGAGAAGGCAAAAAAAATGTACTCGGAGCTTTCCGAGAGTAAAATGCCACCAAAAAAAGCCAGAGAAAGCAAGCCTGAACTTATCCCAACCAGCGATCAGGTTGATGTGATAAAGAAATGGTCCGAGTCTTTCGCAATCCCGGAGAAATAGTTCTGAACATAAGTTCCTATTATCCAGATTATTAGTTTTTACCCTCAACAACAGGTAAAATTACCTTTTGAGGTAACCGGTTTTTTTCAATCAAACCTTAGTGAATTATTAAAAAAAAATGTAGGTTTGAAGAAGGCACATTTGAAGAAAACACTTATTAATTAATGGGAAGATTTACCGGCGTTATTGGTATAGTAGTTATACTTGGTTTGGCATTTTTATGGTCAAATAACCGCAAAAAAATTAATTACCGGCTTGTTATTACCGGGTTGCTTTTACAAATATCTCTGGCAATTTTTATTCTTAAGGTACCAATAGGTCAGGAGATCTTCTTCTGGTTGGGGAAAGCAATAAATAAACTTCTTGATTTTTCCAGAGAGGGAGGATTCTTTGTCTTTGGAGATCTCACCAAAGTGACTGAGATCCTTCCGGAAGGGATGGTGAAGAGTGGCATCTTCCTTTTCATACTGCTTCCAACAATTATCTTTGTTTGTGTTTTGGTTGCCATGGCTTACCATGTAGGAATAATGCAGAGGATTGTTGCTGTAATTGCGCGTTTTGTGCATTGGGCAATGAGGGTTAGTGGCAGTGAAGCTCTTTCAAATGTCGCAAGTGCTTTTGTCGGACAGGTAGAAGCACAGATAATGATTCGTCCGTATCTTTCAGGAATGACTATGTCAGAACTACTTGCCTCAATGGCAGGCAGTATGGCCACTATTGCAGGTGGCGTAATGGCTGTATATATTTCGATGGGAGTACCTGCTTCATATCTGCTTGCAGCAAGCCTGATGGCAGCTCCGGGAGCTCTGGTAATTTCAAAGATAGTCTATCCGGAGACTGAAGAATCAGAAACTAACGGGAAAGTAACGCTTGAGGTTAAAAAGGAACATGCAAATATAATGGATGCTATCTCGCACGGGGCTACTGATGGAATGAAGATTGCCATTAATGTTACGGCCATGCTTATCGGGGTTATAGCTCTGATAGCTCTTGTAGATGCTCTTCTGGGCTATTTTGGTCATTTTCTGTCATGGCTTGGAGTCTCTTTAAATTTTATTGGACTTAATGTGGAAAGCCTTCGTCTGAAGGATCTAGTAGGGTCATTCTTCAGCCTGTTTGCAATTGTGATGGGAGTTCCACCATCTGAATCACTTCATGTAGGCTCGTTAATGGGTACAAAAATGGTTATTAATGAATTCGTTGCTTATTCTGACCTTGCTCCAATGATTCAGCAGGGTTTTCTCAGTGCAAAATCTGTTGTCATCGCCAGCTTTGCACTTTGTGGATTTGCCAATTTCAGTTCTATTGCTATTCAGCTTGGAGGAATAGGAGTGCTTGTTCCGGAAAGGAAGGCCGATCTGGCAAAGCTTGGGTTTAAAGCAATGCTGATCGGAACCATGGCTTCTTATATATCTGCCTCTCTTGCAGGAATTCTGTTGTAAGGGCCGGGGATGAGTTCATAAGCTTCCTGGGATTACAGCCTCGTTTCTCTCGGCTGTTATCCCCGGGGAAGAACCTTTGCGGAGAGAGGGGGGTTCGAACCCCCGGTCCGCCGATAGGCGGACAACGGTTTTCGAGACCGCCGCATTCGACCACTCTGCCATCTCTCCAATATATAAGCCGTATTCACCACGGCGTCTACCCTCCGAAGATTTATCGAAGGAGGGCCACCTTTTTAACTTATTATTCAAAGGCTGACAAAAATAATAAATATTTATCTACTAATTGCCTGCGCAACTTTTTCTGGTGACTTTAAAATTAAAATAGTGACCACATTATTTAAAATTAGAAAAGTTTTTTTTGATTAAAGATTTGAATAGACTTAATTTGTAATTAACTGGCCAATTAATAAAAAAGAAAAATAAATAGTTATGAGAAAGATCTTCAAATTATTATTAATCAGCGGACTGTTAATGATAACAATTTCAGGTTGCAAAAACCAGCCTGCTGTTGACAGAAACAATCCGTTCTTTACTGAGTATAATACTCCGTATAATGTCCCTCCTTTTGAAAAGATTAGGGCTAGACATTATATGCCGGCTTTTGAGAAAGGTATGGATGAAGGAAGAGTTGATATAGAAAAAATTGTTAATAATAAAAGTGAACCGACATTTACGAATACTATTGAAGAATATGACAAGGCAGGTAAGCTTTTAAGAAATGTCTCTGAAGTATTCTTTTCACAATCTTCTGCAAATACCAACGATTCGCTTCAAAAGATAGAGGTTGATGTTTCACCTTTGCTATCAGCCTATCAGGATGAAATACTTCTCAACGAAGGCCTTTTTAAAAAGGTTAAAGCCGTTTATGATAATCAGGAAAAATATAATCTGGATCCGGAACAGAAATTCCTTCTTGACAATCTATACAAGGGTTTTGTAAGAAATGGTGCGAATCTCAGTAAACAGGATCAGGATACTCTCAAAGTCCTTAATCAGAAGCTGTCGGTGCTTACGGTAAAATTCAGTCAGAATGTGCTTGCCGAAACAAATAATTATTTAATGTTTGTAACAAAAGATGATCTCAAAGGACTTCCGGAATCTGTAATAGCCTCTGCTGCTGCTACGGCCAAAGCAGCCGGACAGGATGGCAAGTGGGCATTTACAACTCAAAGACCCAGTATATTTCCTTTCCTTCAGTATTCGGAAAACAGGCAACTTCGTAAAAAAATCTTTGATGCCTATATTAACCGTGGAAATAATGGCAATGAATATGATAATAACAAGATTCTTGCCGACATAATAAAGTTTAGGGCTCAGAGGGCTAAACTACTTGGTTACAAAACACATGCTGATTTTGTTCTCGAACCTCGCATGGCAAAAAATCCTGCTAATGTATTTAGTCTGCTTGACAACCTTTGGAGTAAATCCATTCCTGTTGCCAGGAATGAAGTTGTTGAGATGCAGAAGATAATAGATAAGGAAGGTGGCAAATTCAAACTTGAACCTTACGACTGGTGGTATTATGCCGAAAAACTAAGAAAACAAAAGTATGATTTGAATGACAGTGAGTTAAGACCCTATTTCAAACTGGAAAATGTACGTGAAGGTCTCTTTACTGTTGCCAATAAACTATTCGGAATAACTCTGACTCCTATAGTTGATATTCCAAAACCTCATCCCGATGCACAGGGTTATGATGTAAAAGATTCTGACGGTTCTCACCTGGGTGTTCTTTATATGGACTTTCATCCGAGGACCAGTAAACAACAAGGTGCATGGTGTGGAGGATACCGTAGTTATCATGTGGTTGACAATAAAGGTGTTACTCCTGTGGTAACCACTGTATTCAATTTTACCAACGCGAATGGTGATCAACCGGCATTATTGAGCCTTGAAGAAACCACCACGATGTACCATGAATTCGGACATGCTCTTGATGCCCTCTTCAATAAGAGTACCTATAATGATACTTTTATAGCCTGGGACTTTGTGGAACTTCCATCACAGCTGATGGAACATTGGGCTACTGAACCTGAAGTTCTCAGAATGTATGCAAGAAATTACAAAACAAATGAACCTATTCCTGAGGATCTGATCTTAAAGATTAAAAATAGCGGATATTTTAACCAGGGATTTGAGACAGTCGAATACCTCGCAGCAGCTCTTCTTGATATGAAGTATCATACTCTTGAGGCTCCTGCAAATGTTGATGTTCAGAGCTTTGAGAAGAATTACTTTACCCTGATCGGCCTCATCCCTGAGATTGTATCGCGTTACAGAAGCACTTATTTTCTTCATATGGTAGGTGGTTACGATGCTGGCTATTATAGCTATATATGGGCCGCAGTGCTTGATAATGATGCCTTTGAAGCATTCAAAGAAAAAGGTATTTTCAATAAAACAGTTGCGGAATCATACCGCAAAAATATTCTTGAAAAGAATGGTACCATGGATGCCATGGAGATGTTCGTAAACTTCCGCGGACGTGAACCGATTATTGAGCCTTTACTAAAAAACAGAGGACTTTTACAGGAGACTGGCAGCAAAAACTAGAAGGCACTGCTAACCTCTTCAATACTGACTCCAAGTAATTTACGGGATACCTTGTCAAGGTTGACAGGGTCTCCCGTTAAATGCAGTGTATACTGAATATGGCTCAGACTTTCTCCCGGTTTTAAAGCTGCAGCTGGGGAGGATGTCTCAAGTTCATAAAATGGCCCCATCTGAGATCCGTCTTCAAGCGGCCCGTCATTATATGAATTAAGAGCGTCTCCTGAAAAAGGATTTTCTTGTATCTCCCATGAAGAGTTTACGTAAGCGGTTCTTCCTTCTGGTAACCTGCATATCAAAAGAGTAAGGATCTTATTGTCCGAATCGTAGCTTCCCATTATGCCTGTAGCTCTTAAAGGTGGTATCCCTATTTTGCCTCTCTTCCTGCCATCGGCTCTGAAAAAAATATGATTATCTGCTATTTTCAGCCTGTCAGCAGATATTTTGCCAAAATAATTATCATTTACTTTTGGACCTGAAATCTTATCATCTCCTGGTTTTACCGGTATTACAATTACTACGGATGGAGATGGGTTAAACATACCCAACATCCAGATGGACAGCAGACCAGTCTCTTTTGTCCATGCCTTGTCACCTTCATTAATGATTTTATTTTCAGAACAGTATGCCACACAATTAAGACCTTCAGCATCCACCGAAGTCTGTTTAATAATATCTGGTTTTGAAAGGAGAGAAATCTTCCTTTCGAGCCTGAGCCTGAATATTGTTCCTGAATAGTTCTCTGTAGTTATGTCGCTGGCAAAAAGGGCTGAAGTATCTGTGGAGGTGACTAATTCATAGGGAGATGTATCAAGGAAGGAAGGTGTTTGCCAGTTATCATAAGTAAAGGGTTTTCCTTTACTGAAAAAAATTGAAAACTGACCTCCTTCCGGTCCGAGCCATATTCTCTCTTCCCCTCCAAATGCATTAATATGAGGCTGGATTTTCCCGGAGGCTATTAAGTCTCTGTTTATCCATCCAAAGCTGTATCCCGAATCTCCTTCTGCAGTGCTTGTCATGACTCTTCCCTGCCACCCGGGTACAGTGATGATAGCTGAGTTTTCATTTTTAAGCTCCACTATTCTGGTATGCTTTTTAAGGAAGTCCCTGTTATAACCATATTGCTTTGTACTGTCTGTTGTCATTGTTTTTACTGTTTGATTATTTTCACTTGTCCTGTAAGAACTGTTGCACTCACTCAGTAATAAGGAGGCAGTTATTAATATTATTGCAGTTTTCATTGATTTGTGGTCTTAGAATTATTTTCTTTAAAAATAGCTAAATTATGATATTTTATCTTTCTGTAAAAAGGTATATCTTCTCCAGAAGGGGAGTGCCGTTAATGAAGTAAACCTTCGCGGAAGGCATTACTATATTCTCAAGCCTGTCAATCTGTTGAACTACTGTTTTTAAGCCTCTTTTTTCTGCTTCGTCCGCTATCCATTCTGAAGAAGCCCTGGCGTTTCCGGTTCCTGAAATATAGTAGATATACAACGACTTCCATTTTTCCATTTAAACATCATTTTAATGGAGAAAATATTCCTGGCATACAATAATTATCACTAAGATATTGATAAATAGGTTTATTTTTGCAAATATTCTGTAATTATGGTCAGAAAGAATCTTTGCGGATTAACATTAAATGAGATATTTAATCTTGTTGACCACCCCGATTTTAAGCCTTCGCATGCCATATCATTAGCAAACAATATATATAAAAAGAGAAACACTGATATTTCACAGATTTCAAATATCCCTAAAAAACTCAAAGCATTTCTTGAAAGAATAATTGCTCCGGGTATTTTTCCGCCGGTCTCCTCAGTGATATCAGTTGATAATACTATCAAATATCTTTTCAGAACTGAAGACGGAAAAGAGTTTGAGACTGTTTATATTACTGATAATAAAAGAAATACAGTTTGTGTCTCTACACAGTCAGGCTGCAGGATGGGATGCCATTACTGTGCAACTGCAAAGTATGGCTTTCACGGAAATCTCGAAGCCGGAGAAATTATTAACCAGATAATAAGCATTCCGGAAGCAGGCAACATTGACCATATCGTATTTATGGGTATGGGAGAACCTATGGATAACCTTGAAAATGTTTTAAAGGCTTGCGAAATAATAACTGCTGAATGGGGGATGGCCCTGGGTTCGGCAAGTGTTACCGTTTCTTCGGTAGGGATTACTCCCGGAATTGAATTATTCCTCAGGAATTCTGACTGTAATCTCACAGTTAGTTTGCATTCTCCTTTTCCTGAAGAAAGAAAAATCCTGATTCCTGCAGAAAAAATATATCCCGTAACTCATATTATTGAGATTTTGAGTAGTTATCCATTAAGGAAGAACAGGCGTTTATCGGTGGCATATCTGATGATAAAAAATATGAATGATTCTGATCTGCATCTTCAAGGGCTTATAGTGCTTCTTAAGGGTTCAGGAATAAGAGTCAATCTGCTGCCATTCCATAAAATACCAGGTGATTTGAATGAGTCATCTTCAGCAGAAAGAATGCATTATTTCAAGCATAACCTTATAATTTCGGGTATTTCAGCATCGATAAGAAAATCGCGTGGGGCTGATATCTCAGCCGCCTGTGGCCTTCTTGCAGCCGGATTGTAATTATGTGATGAAATTTCGTAGGGAATGGTCGCGACCATTCCCTACGAAATATATCCGCGATCATCTTTTACGAAATGCCACTACATAATATTTATCAACTGGAACAAATATTCGTCAAGATAACCGCTGGAGGTACTTATCCAGTCTTTTTTTATCCCTGTCTGTACAAATCCCTGTTTCTTAAAGAGATCGATGCTTTCACAATTATTTGACAGAATATTACAATATAACTGGTGAAGCTGCAGTGTTTTAAAACAATAATTGATCAGACATTTAATTGCCATGGAGGCGTATCCTTTTCTCCTGTATGCCTCATTGGCTATCAGAATTCCAAGGCCTGCCCTTTTATGGAAGGGATCAAAGTCAAAAAGATCGATGGTACCTATAGTCAGGTTGTCATCGATATGATCAATCATGAATCTGAGCTGACCGGTTTCATAAATGTCTTTATGCGAATTTTCCAGGTATCTTTTAAGTGTAAACTTGGAAAAAGGAGAAAAGGTATTACTGATAATCCAGTACGAATTGTTATTTTCCCATTCATAAAGAAGCTCCAGATCTTCTGGTTCAAGTGCTCTTAGCCTGATCTTTTCGTACTTCATGATTTTTATTAATGGTAGCTACTGTGAAATTAATAAGTAGAGGTCCCTTATAAAAGCATCTTCATATCCTAATCTTTTAATATTTAAAAGAGCTTCTTTTGCCTTAGAAAGTTCTTTATATTCACCATAATAGTATTTAAAAAATCCATCGCTTGCCTTTGTCTCACTAACTCCTTCAAGCCCGCTGAAAATTTTGTCAATATTCAAAGGATTTCTTGTTGCCTTTACCTGGATAGTATAAACTTTCTGATCCCCTTTACTTAAAGCTAGTTTTTTAGATTCTGCATTTAAAATACTTTTTGATTCATTATCCAAATCGTACTGGTTCAAAACATATGCATTTTTAAATCCTTTTTCTGCAGCATATTGAAGGTATTTCAATGCATCAATTTTATTGTAGAAAACACCCAGTACATACATTGAAACAGTATCAGTTTTAAGAGTTCGTATAAAAAGAAAATCATCATTTGTCAGACCTGCAAAATAGCCCGGGTAAAGTTTTTTACTTGTTTTTTCAAGAACAATGCTGTACCTCATAGAATTTGGATGTCGGAGATGTTCTGGGGTATATGTTTCCTGCCGTATTACGACGCCTGTCTTTGGATCGACAATACCAAATGTTACTCTCCTGTTATATTTTCTCCCTTCAGGATTATCCGAACCGTCTCTGTTATTGTTTACAGCCACGAAATTAGATTCTCCAAATGCTTTCTTTACAAATCTTGAAGTTGAAATTCCTGATGATGTAAAATAATCAATAACAGTCTGGGCCCTTTTGTCAGCAAGTTTCCTGTTATATTCTGTGCTGCCAACAGCATCTGTATAGCCAGCTATTTCAACTTTCAAATCAGGATAGTCCAGAAGCGTTGACTTAAGGATTTCCAGACTTGAAACCGACTGTGGATTAAGCTCATAGCTGTTAAATGCAAACAGGATATTATCAATTGTAAGGAAATCCCCTCCGAAAACCTTATCGGGGATAAGAGAAGAATTTACCGAAACATAGTTTCCGGCAAAATATAACGGGATATTTAGGTCGATAGTATCTGTTTTATAACCGGTATGGCTTACAAAAAGCTGATATTCACCTGGTTTAACATCAAATTTAAATGATGTTGAATCAATCAATGGTATATTTTTTGGAGAGGTTCCTTTTCTATTGTCGACAAGCCTTATCCTGATTTGTCGTGGATCAACAGCCATCCCGTCCTGAAGCGAGACAGTCCCTTGTGCCAAAGTTATTTTATCTGCAGGATTCTCTGCTACTATGGTGTAAATATTTCGCGATTTGGTATTTTCATCATACAGGCTGGTAATAAACCCGGGTGAATTGTTGTTCAGAATAAAGAAGGTGTTTTCAAGTATGTTGTTAAAAGCATATGGCATACCAATAGGGTTCGACCACGATCCGTTTGTTTTTGTTGATCTGAATACATCATAGCCTCCCATGCTGATGTGCCCTACCGAGCTGAACAGCAAAGCGCCGGTTGCCGGGTCGAAATATGGTGTATCTTCATTGTACGGAGTATTGATAATATTTCCACAGTTTACCGGCTCACCCCATTTGCCCTCAGAGGTTTTTTCTGAATACCATATATCAAGGTCTCCCTCTCCTCCGGGTTTGTTGCTCGAAAAATACATAGCATTTCCGTCGGGTGTAATGAATCCGTCAGCCTGCCAGTATATTGTATTAATAGGTCTTCCAACACTCTTTATTTTTGACCAGGTGCTGTCTTTTCTCTGGCTGTAATAAAGATTCCCGTCACCTCCATCATCCATGTAAATTATTAATAATTTACCATCACCTGTTACGGAGTTTGAATAGAATCTGTCATAACCGCCCAGCTGATCGGTTATATCTGCAGGTCTTTTCCAGGAACCTGATTTATATGAGCATAAAATACGAGTTTTCCCATTTTCCTTCTGGGTGAAGATAAATACTGAATCATTTTTTGAAAGAACCGGATTGCAGGCTCCGGGATAATCAATAAGCCAGGGGGCAAACAGGCTTGTTATCATTGTGAGAGGTTTCTTCTTCATTTCAATTGCATACCGGCAATCTCTGATCTGATTATCAATATATTCCTCCTTAAACAATTTAGTGTCACTCAGTCTTCTTTTTGCATCATTATAGAGTGATATTGCTTTTTGAAGACTATCATTTTGATGATATGCAATGGCAAGGTACAAATAAGTGTCCAGAGGAGCTTTTTCCCCATATTCTGTGTATTCCTTTTCAGTACTAACCACATTCTCTGAGGCCTTTATTAAAAGTCTCAGGGCTTCAGGTTTTCTACCATCAAGATTCAGGTAACATATCCCCAGTTTCGCAGAAATATTATTGTTGTCGGGGTACATTTCAAGAATCGATTTATACCTTTCGGCAGCCTTTCCATAATTCTGATCATAATAATAGAAGATATCAGCATCCTGAACTGCTTTTACAAAAGCTTTTTTAGAAAGCACCTGTGAATTTAGTGGAAAGAAGAAAAAAAACAGATAAGATAATATGATGGTTTTTTTTACTAGTGGTATCATCATTTTGAGACTTTCTTGATAAAGATTTCTTCAGGATATCCCTTCTTTATCAACTCCAGTCTTAGTGCATATGCCTCTTCCTTATTTTGAAATCTCCCCGATGTATAACGGTAAAATTTATCTGTATCATTATACATTACCTTCATATCCGTAATGTATTTAAAATAGCTTACATCAATAGGATTATGCAGCGCCATAACCTGAACAGTATAGTAGAGTACATCTGAATCTTCGACATTTTTATCGCCGACATCACTGACATTCATGTTTCTTATAAGAATACTTGAATCAATGGATGCTACCTCAGGGATATTTGTTAGATCTATTTTATCATAAACAATTGGTACAACCCGTTTTGCTGTTGTATCCCTTTTCATGGTCACATCTATATTTATTGTTAAAGACGGATTGTCCATCAGTATAGCTGTATCTACAATTTGCGGGAAATATCCTATTCCGGTATAAATTAACCTTAGCATTCCCGGAGCCACGGCAAAACTATAACGGCCTGTATATTTGTTGGGGAATCCTACATCAAGAGTATCTCCGGAAGTTTTGTCAATAAGATGTATGGAATAATTATCATCAAAAGTAATGGTTGTATCAGAAAGACTATATTTGCCTGTTATTTCAAAAAGCTTATTAACATTTCCGGCTCCTATTCCAAGGTAAAATATTTCTTTCTTCTTATAATCAGTTGTCATGGAATAATAAGCATTTAGCCCATTATTAATCGGTTGATAGAACTTATCATCATCCGTGGTGTTTATAGGAAAACCCAGGTTTGTCGGGGCTTTCCAAACTGCACCAATAAACTGACTTCTGAAGATGTCGTATCCTCCCATGGAATTGTGTCCTTCAGAACTAAAATATAACAGCGAATCATTTGAAGTTATAAATGGAGTATCTTCATTATACGGTGTATTGATAGCGGCCCCCAAATTTACAGCAGGGCCCCAGTCTCCGGTAGCATCTTTTTCAGAGACGTATATATCGAGATTGCCCTGTCCTCCGTTCCTGTTAGTGGTAAAGTACAATTTTTTACCGTCGGCGGAGATTGATGCATGTGATTCGTAATACTTGGTGTTGATATTTTTGTTCAGCTTTTTGATTGGAGTCCATGCCCCGTTTACATAATCAGAGGAATAAATTGAACCATCGTAATTATCAGTTTTATAAAGGAACAGTTGAGTCCCGTCGCTGTTAAGAGAGCATGAGGAGCAATCTTCATCACATTTAAGTTCAGCAGTAATTTCAATAGGTGGCTGCCATATGCCTCTGACTTTCCTTGAGAAGAATAATGCATTTACTATACCTCTGTGTTCGGTATAAACTATTGTATTACCATCAAAACTTACGGCAGGATTATCATCTATGGAACCCTGGTTGAAATCACTTCCGAGTAATTTTTTACTGAAGACAACAGGATTTTCTTTGAATACAATTGCATTTTTACAAGCCTGTATCTCCTGGTCAATATATTCCAGGTTCTTCATCCCTCCTTTGGTGGCTGTTTCTCTAGCCAGCTTCTTAAACGTCTGAAGGGTATTTAGAGCTTTATCCAGTTCATTATTGATAAGGTACGCTTTGCCCAGGAAAAAATAAGCATCGAGTGGTGCCCTAGTTTCTTTGAACAATGCAGGTTTCGCATCATAACTCGAATTTTTGACAGCATCTTCAAGATAGGGGATAGATTTTTCTTTTTCCCCTGGAATATTAAGATAACAGACGCCAATTTTATATTTAATATTAAAATTATCAGGAGTTTCAAGTATGAGATACAAAGGATTTGCCAGCTCATATTCTTCATAAAGATAATACGATTCAGCCTGTGCGAATATTTTTTTCATCTCACTGGCTGATTGGGCTGAAATAAACGAAGGAATTAGACCCAGAGCTAACAGGTATAGCGTTATTCGGATTATTTTTACCCTGAAGTTTCCCATCAGATCAAATATACTAATTTTTCTATACCATCAGTCCAAACGTCTGATAATTATTGTTTGAGAGTTATCTTGTATATATCCTCCTTGCCAAACCCTCCCAGCTTCTTATAAATTGCATAATATCCCGAGTGCCCGGTTCCAACAGGCATAAAGAAAAAATTATCGTCAGGTGTGTTTAGAGGATATCCCAGGTTTGAAGGAACACTCCATAATCCGTTTGACTGAAGATCAGATCTGAAAATATCGTAGCCTCCCATGTTTTCATGCCCCTGTGAACTAAAAAAGAGAGTTTTCCCGTTGTTAATAAGAAATGGACGATCTTCATTAAACTGGGTATTTATTTCAGGGCCAATATTTACCGGGGGCCCCCAGTCTCCATCGACTTTTTTCGATATATACAGATCCAGACCTCCGAATCCACCCGGTCTGTCGGAGGCAAAAATCAGCTGATCGCCTGATTCTGACATAAAACCGTGTGATTCCCAGTATTTTGTATTAATGTTTTTGTTAAGCTTAACAATTTTTGACCATTTAGTACCATCGAAAGTACTCATATAAATATCACTGTTATCATTCTCGCTTTTTGACAGGAAAAGTAATTTGCCATTTGCTGATAAACATGATATGTAAATATCACCATCAGCCTGAAGATCAGGTGTAATATTTATCGGAGCAGTCCATTTGCCATCAATTAATCTTGAAAACATGACAGCATTATAGAATTTTAGCGAAACCATGTATGCAAATGATTTGCCATCAGCTGAGATCAGAGGATTGAAGTTTGCCTTTTCGTCATTAAATAATTCTCCGATATTTTCTTCGGTATACTGAACAGGTTTTGCAATTAGTTCTTTTGCCATATCACAGACTTCTATTTCGTGCTTTACAAAATCCTGATTCTCATGATCGTCAGGAAGAAGGGTGCCTAAATATTTCTGGTAAGTCTCTTTTGCTTTGTCAAACATATAATTTATGCGATAAGCTTTTCCCAGATTATATAATGCATCGTATGGAGCAGAAGTCTGTTTGATAGACCCTTCCTTATGCTTGGCTGACATATTTTTTGTTGCAGTCTCCAGATAATCGATCGAGAGATTCTTTTTGCCCTGTATATTTAAATAGCAAACCCCGATACAATATGCCAGGTTTGCATTATCGGAAAACTTTTCATATAGTGGAAGATAGTATGTCAACGCATCTGAATAATCTCCATTCATTAAGAAATATTCAGCTTCCAGAAATGAGTCCTGAAGACTTTTATTATCCTGTGCAAATACCGATATAGAAAACACAGTTGTAACAACCAGACAGACAGCAATTTTGCTCATAAACATGTGTTTTTGATGAACAAATTTATTAAAAAAATAGCAAAAGAATTATTATTCATACACTTATTTTAAAAAAATGACCGGTTTTGACCGGTCATTTTCAAGATTTCTATTTCTTTTTATTCTTTCTTTTTTTCCATAATATTATAAACAATATGAAAAGTCCGGATCCGGCAAGGATCCAGATTATCCATATCCGGCTTTTCTTGCCGCTTATCGTCTCAGATTCAATAGTAGTTACAGGTAAGTCTTTTGAGGTTACAAGATTCCCTATTGTTTTAAAAACAACTTCTGCAGGAAATTTATCTTTATTTTTCAACAGGTAAAGAAGCAGGTCCACGGGTGATTTAATTTTTTCCTTTTTAAGGTCAATTGATTTCAAAGATGATGTCAGTGGCTCTTCAGAATTATCAATAAGATCTGAAAGGAATTGTTCAACCTTTGTGTCGGGCAATGAGCTTATCATGGCTAAAATTTTCGCCATCTGGCTTTGCGACAGTCCTTCTTTGATCGATTCATTATAAAATTCTTCCAGCCATTTTTCTTTAAGCTTTATATTCCTCAGGTCAACTGTTGCAACTGATTGTTTGATAATGTTACCTTTTTCAAAATTAACGCTGGCAGCAAGTATCTTTTCTCTGATTACTGAGATGGAGGGATCAATATCCATAAGTATTGCAGCAGCAACATCATTAAGGTCTTTCGGACTAATTTTACCGCCTGTCTTTTCTTCAATATATGCCTGCAGATCGGTCCATGTTTTGAGGTTGGTCCGGTATATATCAAGTTCCGAAAGGATCTTTTTCAGGTCACCTTCAGTATATTTAGCCAATAAATCGACTGCAGCTTGTGTAAGAACATTGTCCATTACCGCCACTCTCAGTGCCAGTTTATCAATCTCTTCCGGACTGACACTCTCCTTAGCTGCCTGTTCCTTAAGATATGAAATAAGGTCGTCAACCTTACCGAATTGATGCTTATTAATGTCTGCCCCTTTAATAATATTTTTTAGCTTATTGTCACTGCGGCTCAATATCATTGTAGTCAGAGCATCAATTTGTTTTTCAGCTATAATCCTGCTGTATTCCGGCCTTACTAGTGGCTGTGTGGTGATATTCTTTTCCCTGGTAATAAAAACATCTGTTGAAGTTGTATTATTATACTTGTCTGTAAGCGTGAAGACAATTTTATTATTTCCCCTGCTAGGCACAACCTTATAGTTAAAGGTGGAATCCTGAATAATGAATTTTTCGACAGAGATAAGTGAATCTCCAACCCAGTGTTCAACATTTAGTATCGATTTCGGTTCTACTTTAAGCGGGAACATTATAGTGTCCCTCTTGGTTACGGATAACTTTTTATTGCTATTGACCGCTAATTCTGCAACGAAATCGGTTTTAGGCAGAATGGTGCCCGGGAGCACAAAACTATCAGAAGGATTCAGTAGAGGCAGATCAACATTTTTCACAACCTTTTTCCCTCCGTCAGTTTCATATGAGATCTGGTATTTACCCTGAGGCAACTGGAATTCATATTCTCCTGTATTAGGATTTGAGTAAACAATAAGCAACTGATTGGGTTTTTTGATATTCATAGCACTGACCTTGACACTGTCCTTAAAATTGCTTAAAAGATCAGCAACCTTAACCACACCTCTTACAAAGAACTTTCTTGGATGATCATCAGAAAATATTTCTATTCTGTAAATTTCCTGTTTTTCTGAACTGCCAGGACTTTCCATTGCATAGTATCCTTCGTAGCCCTGGTTCTGAGCTTTGAAAAAGACGTCGTCGTCAGTTGAGTTCAAAGGATAACCTACATTCATAGGTACAGACCATTCCCCGTTATCAAGAAGAGTCGAGTAGAAAATATCATAACCCCCCATGTTGAAATGCCCTCTCGAACTGAAAAAGAGTGTTTTATCATCCTGGGTAAGGAAAGGTGACTCCTCATTATAAGGAGTATTTATGACTGGTCCGAGATTAACAGCCGGTCCCCAGTCACCAGTACTGTCTCTTTTTGAAGCATATATGTCGAGTCCGCCAAAAGATCCTTTCCTGTTACTTGTAAAATAGAGTTTTTTATTATCATGCGATATTGTTGCATGCGATTCCCAGTACTTTGTGTTAATATTGTCATTCAGTCTTACAAGTGGTTGCCAGGTACCTTTTTCAAATTTAGAAGTATAAATAGTACCGTCGTAATCGGCAGAGCTATAGAGATAAAGTGTTTTGCCATCCCTGGATAATGAAGAAGGGAAAATATCTCTGTCAACCTTAAGTATTTCATTCATATTTATTGGGCCGGTCCATTGACCATTTACTTTCGTAGAATAAAGTATAGCATCGTAAAATGCTTCCCCTCGTGAAAAGACAATCATATCTTCTTTATCAGAAACAACAGGATTGAATTCTGATCCGGTTCCATTAATCATTCTGCCAAGATTTGTTTTCTTAATGAAAAGAGGCATCATCATAAGCTCTTTGGCATTCCTGCAGGAACGGATCTGGAGATTTACAATAACTGAATCATAAATTTCTGTGTCGAGATTCTTTTTGAACTGTTCATATGTATCAATGGCTTTATCGAGCTGATTTGTTATTCTGTAAGCATTTGCCAGGTAGTATAAAGCATCGTAGGGTGCACCTGTCTCCCTGAATTTACCTTCATGGTATTTTGTATCGATATGCTTGACAGCATCTTCAAGATAACTGATTGCTTTAGCTTTTTCACCAGGGGTGTTTATATAACACTGTCCTATCCTGTATTTGAAATTTGCATTGTCAGGGTAACTTTTAAGTAACTGAAGATATAAAGGCAATGCCTCTTTATAATCCTCAAATAATACCGAGCTCTCTGCATCATAAAATTTATCTCTAATTTCAGCTTTTGACTGTCCCGTGATCCTTAAATTAATAATTGAAGCCAGGAGCAATACGAAAAGAACAAACCTTTTTATCATATTATTATTGATATAAATGGAATGACGGCATAATAAAAATAGATCACCTCTCAGAATCCCGATTTCTGACTTTAGAAATCAGGAATTTATCTGAATTAAATTTCTTGCACAAAGATACTAATATAGAAGAAATTTTAGAAAAAAGGGCAATTAGTTATTTCAGATTTTATTAACCGGCCCTTTTTCTTAATAATTGTTTTTTCAATTTGGGGCATTACAGCTATCCCCGGCTGTCTAAACTGCTTACCAGGAAAGATCCGAAGAATAATTCTCAAGTATTTGCTTTACTTTATGCAGGAATTTTCCGGCCAGGGCACCATCTATTACCCTGTGATCATAACTCAATGAAAGTATCATTACCTGACGGATGGCTATCATATCACCATCAGGTGATTCAACAACTGCAGGAGTTTTCCTTACAGCCCCCGTACCGAGAATTGCTGCCTGTGGCTGGTTGATGATAGGTGTACCCGCAAGATTGTCATAACTTCCGAAATTTGTAATGGTAAAGGTGCCTCCGGTGATCTCGTCGGGTTTTAGCTTATTTGTTCTTGCCCTCTCTGCAAGATCATTAACTGCTTTTGCAAGCCCTGTAAGATTCTTTTCATTGGCATTTTTTATCACCGGCACAATAAGATTACCATCTGGTAATGCTGTAGCCATACCAATGTTTATATTTTTCTTTTTTATAATATTATTGCCATCAACAGATATATTTACCATAGGGAATTCATACAGAGCCCTGGCAGCTGCATCAATAAAAATAGGGGTCAGGGTAAGTTTCTGCCCTTCAGCTTCAAGAAATTTCTCTTTATTGGCATTTCTCCAGTTTACCAACCGCGTTACGTCAGCATCAATAAAGGAGGTGACATGAGGCGATGTTCTTTTTGACATAACCATGTGTTCAGCAATAAGTTTCCTGATCCTGTCCATTGGAATTATTTCATCCCCTGACGAGATATTTTCTGTTCCCTTACCTTTTTTCGAATCTTCTGCACCTTTTAATGCCTCTACTGCCTTTAATTTCTCCTCGGCCCTTTTCCTGTCCTCAAGTAAATTTATTATATCATCTTTTGTTATTCTTCCATCCATACCAGTCCCGGTAATTTTGTCAAGATCCGTATAGTTTATCCCTTCCCTGGCTGCAATACTTCTTACAAGGGGTGAGATGAATTTCCCGGAAGGAGTACGGCTCTTCATATCATGCGAAAGAATCTCAACCTCTTTCTTTTCCTGTTTGACCGATTCGATGGTTTCCCGAATTCTTTCAACCTCTTTTTCAATATTTTTCTTCTCTTCCTTTGTCTGAGCTGCATTATTTTCTAATATAGCCAGTACATCTCCCACTTTGGTTACAGAACCTTCTTTTGCGACAATTGAAATTAAAATACCTGAAGCCGGAGCAGGTACTTCTGAGTCAACTTTATCAGTTGCAACCTCCACAATAGGATCATCTTCATTTACCTGAGAACCCTCTGTAACAAGCCATTTATTAATTGTTGCTTCAATTACTCCTTCTCCCATTGCAGGTAATAATATATTCATTCTTGCCATATTATTGTATTTTGTATTTAATATTAATGCTCTCTTCAGGTCTGATTATCTTAAAGAGCATCATTAAATTTACAAATAATTATCCTTACATACTAAACAACCTTTATACGGAATTGTTTCAGAGCAAGAGCATATCCTGAAACAATTTGAATAGAATTGAAAAATTCACAGTCTATCTCTTGAAACCTATTTTCAGAAAACGATTAAAAAGCGAGATTCCTTCTCTGAAAAAAATTGCAGGGATAATAATAAAATAAAGAGGACTAAATTTTTCTTTATTTCGCTTTCGCGAATAGATCCTCATTGACCTGTAAAAATGGTGAATATCATTATAAGAATTCCTACTGGTACTTTTTCCTTTGTAATGGACAATCTGGACCTCTGGAAAATAATAGTTGTTAAAGCCTGCCTTTAATAGTTTGTAGCTAAGGTCAATATCTTCTCCGTACATAAAATAATCCTCATCCAGGAGGCCTGTTATTTTTAATACCTCCCTTCGAATAAACATAAAAGCTCCTGCAATTACCTCTGTCCTGGAGGTTTCAAAACTGTTAACATGCGGTAAATAATACCTGTTGAATAACCCGGAACCAGGGAAAAAAAATGATAAGCCGAATGTTTTAAAGAACGCGGTTGCTGGAGTTGGTAATGCTCTTTTGGATTCAGGAAGAAAGTTCCCTTCACCATCTACCATTCTAACACCGATTGCCCCTGCATCAATATTATTTTTCATGAAATCGATACATTTTGAAAAAGTACTTTCTTCCACGATTGTATCGGGATTAAGGAGTAAGATGAATTCACCGGATGATTGCCTGATAGCCTGGTTGTTAGCAGTTGAAAAACCTTTGTTTGCTTTATTCGTAATCAGATTAACACCGGGAAATTCATCTCTTAACATGTCAGCCGATCCGTCTCCTGAATTATTATCGACAACAAATATCTCACAATCAATATTGTATGTGGCATTTTGAACCGATAAAAGACATCTTTTCAGATAATCCCTGACATTGAAACTTACAATAATTACAGATAGCTCCATCCGATCTAGATTCCTTTTAATTCTTCCCGGATGACATCTGAAAGCCTCTTTACCCCTGTTTCAATATCATTTTCATTAGAGTAGGAGAAATTAATTCGCATGGTATTGTGACCTGATTCATTGCAAAAGAAAGTTGATCCTGCAACAAAAGCCACATTTTTTTCAATGGCTTTACAGAGTATTTTATCTGTATCAAGATGTTCCGGGACTGTAACAAATAGAAATAACCCGCCGTGTGGTTTTGTCCATTTAACACCTTCCGGCATATATTTATTAAAGCAGTTAAGCATATGTATTCGTCGGACACGGTAGAGGTCGATGGTTTTTTTAAGGTTTTTTTCAAGTAAGCCCTTTTCCATATATCGGGCAATTATTTTCTGTACAAATGTTGAGGTACATAGATCTGCAGTTTGTTTTGCCATTGCTAGCTTGTCGAGGATTTCAGGATTTCCAATTACCCATCCTACCCTGAATCCGGGTGCAAATATTTTTGAAAACGTACAAAGTGTTATAACTCTTCCGGTTGTATCAAGTTCATTCATCAATTTCTGTGGCTCTCCTTCGAATCGCACTTCCCTGTACGGACTGTCCTCGACTATCAAAAGGTTATATTTTTCCGCTAATTCAATAACTTCAAGCCTTCTGGAATTGGGAAGTGTGATACCTGCAGGATTCTGAAAATCAGGGATTACATATATGAACTTTATTTTTCGCCCCAGTTCTCTTAATGTAATGATAGTCTCTTCAAGTTCATCGGGTCTGATCCCGTTATCATCGAGCGAAATGCCTTTAAGTTTTGCTCCGTAAGCGGAAAATGCATTTAATCCTCCAAGGTAGGAGGGGAGGCCACAAAGGACATAGTCACCCGGATTAAGGAATATTCGTCCGATCAGATCGAGTGCCTGCTGCGAACCGGTAGTAATTATAAGGTTTTCTATGCCAATATTCAATCCCTGACTGTTATGCCGCTCAACAAGCATCTTTCTGAGCAACGGATCTCCTTCAGTCGTTCCGTATTGTAAACTTTCCGGGCCATTTTTCTCCAGGATCTCAAGAGTTATTCCTTTAAGATCTTCGACAGGAAAAGTCTCGGGTGCAGGAAGCCCCCCTGCAAACGAGATCATACCCGGTTTCTGAAGGAGTTTTAATATCTCCCTGATTGCAGAACGTTTCATCCCCTTACCTGAGTCTGAGAGGAAATTATTTATAGATGTAATCATTGCTGATAAGGATTTCTGTTATTGATTGCTCTTCCAAGAGTTATTTCATCGGTATATTCAAGTTCATCACCTATTGCCACGCCACGGGCCAGGGTTGTTAAACTTAAACTGTAATTATGCAGTCTTTTATATAGGTAGTAATTTGTAGTGTCACCTTCCATGGTAGTGCTAAGAGCAAATATTACCTCCCTGATTCCGCCAGTTTTAACTTTTTCTTCAAGACTATCAATTTTGAGATCAGATGGACCTATACCGTCAATAGGAGAGATGATGCCACCGAGAACATGATAAAGCCCTTTAAACTGCCTCGTATTTTCTATCGCCATCACGTCCTGAATATTCTCCACAACGCAGACCACCGATTTATCCCTGCTTTCATCACTACATATGTTGCAGATTTCGGAATCAGAAATGTTATTGCAAATCTTACAATAATGTATTTCTTCATGAAGCCTGATAATGCTCTCGCCAAATTTTTTAACCTCTTCAGCATCTCTTCTTAACAGGTTCATAACCAGCCTGAAAGCTGTCTTTCTTCCAATTCCGGGCAGAGAAGCGAATTCATTAACAGCATTTTCAAGAAGTCTGGAAGGAAATTCGGTAAAACTCATAAACGAAAACTTTTAACAAAATTAGCTCAATTTTCCGGGGTTACTAAAAGTATGAAGAATTTTTTGTCTTCCTTTCTTTTTGTTATTCTTGTAAAATAATTGACTTATTTATGTCGCCACTTTTTATTCTTGGTGTATTTCTTATTTATACAATACTACTATTTTCGGTAACCTGGTTCACAGCCCGCAAAGCTGATAACCAGTCTTTTTTTATAGGGAATAAGATATCTCCATGGTTTGTTGTTGCTTATGGAATGATAGGAGCATCTCTTTCAGGTGTGACATTTATGTCGGTACCAGGCTGGGTGAAAGATACTCAGTTCAGTTATATGGTTGTTGTATTTGGCTACCTGTTCGGATATTTTGTTATTGCCCTCGTTCTTCTTCCACTCTACTACAGGCTAAAACTAACATCCATATATTCTTACCTCGATCAGCGCTTTGGCTTCTGGTCGTATAAAACAGGCGCAGGTTTTTTCATACTCTCAAGGACACTCGGTGCTTCTTTACGGATGTTCCTGGTTATTAATGTTCTGCAGATTTTTGTCTTTGATGCGTGGAATGTTCCTTTCTGGATAAATGTTCTTGTTTTTATTCTTCTTATAATTCTCTACACTCTTAAAGGTGGAATCAGGACCATTGTGTGGACAGATACTCTTCAGACTACCTTTATGTTACTTGCCGTTGTTCTGTCTGTTATATACATCAGTAAGGATATGGACATTTCTCTTCCAAAATTGGCTGCAATGGTAAAAGAGAGTCCCGTTTCTAAAATGTTTATAACTGACTGGCATCACCCGCGATTTTTCATAAAACAATTTTTCAGCGGTATGTTTATTACAATTGTTATGACAGGTCTTGACCAGGAGATGATGCAGAAAAATCTGAGTTGCAGGAATATCAGAGAAGCACAGAAAAACATGTTCACGTTCAGCGGAATACTGGTTTTTGTCAACCTGTTGTTCCTGTTTCTGGGAGCTCTTTTGCTTCTGTTTATTCAGAACAAAGGAGTTGCTGTAACTTACAGTGATGATATTTTCCCTACCGTCGCTCTCGAATACCTTGGTCCGGTGGCAGGCCTGGTTTTTCTTATCGGACTTATCTCTGCCGCTTTCCCGAGTGCCGACGGGGCACTTACATCTCTTACCACATCAGTGAGTATCGATTTCCTCGGGCTGGACCGGCGGGAAGGATTGTCTGAAATAGCCAGGACCAGAATAAGATATATTGTTCATATATCCATTGCACTCATATTTTTTATCAGCGTACTTATTTTCAGCAAGCTTAATGATAAAGCAGTTATTGATAAACTTTTTACGATTGCCGGCTATACTTATGGCCCGTTGCTGGGATTGTATTCATTCGGACTGTTTACTAAAAGAGTAATAAAAGACAAGGCAACACCTTATATTGCTGTATTATCTCCTCTTATATGTTTTTTTCTCAGCAAATATTCAGTCGAGTTGCTTAACGGTTATAAATTCGGTTTTGAGTTGCTTCTGCTTAATGGTTTGCTGACATATATCGGTCTGTTTATGTTCAGCAAAAGACCTTAGACGCTTTCCGCCTTCCGCCTTCCGCCTTCCGCCTTCTGCCTTCTGCTATTGCCTTATCCCTGTTGCCGGCTGGCTGGCTGCAGACCCGTTATCGCCCGAGTCGTCGGACTCTTCCGGAGCCGGTTTCCTGGTTATAACCATGATCTTTTTGAAAGGAATATTCCATGTGAGCCAGTAACTGATCTCTGTGCTGGTTTTCTTTCCTCCGCTTCCATATCCCGGAAAATAAATCGGCCTGAGATCTTTTGCTGTACCCGTATACAACAATATCCTCAGACTGATAGCCCATCCAATACTTACATTTTTAAAGATCTCTGTCTTTATTCCGGGTGTTGCCTCGAGAAAATGGCCCCAACTGGACCTGGTTGGTATTGAACTGGCAGTTGTTCCCCAGTAATTATCCTGGCTAAATGAAGGAGTCTCAGAAGTGAAGCGACTTAATCCATAATGAAAGCCTATTCCTGCCCAGTATCTGCCCTGAGACTTTTCAGGATTCAGCAGATTGAAATCTACTCCTGTTCTTAAAAAGTACCCTTTGTTAAGATAGTCATAATTGTATTGTGAGTACTTATAATTAACGAAACCTGCCGAAAGAATAACTGTGCGCTTTTCATCAAGATCGGCAGAAATAAACCCTTCAGTTTTAAGGATATTCTTATTGGTATAGTATTCAACAGGGCCTGATACTTCAAGTCCGATCTTCAGCTTCAGCGGAAAGTCAATGGTGTCCTGGGCCACCAGAGGACTAATCATGCTGAAATGAGTAAAAAGCACACTAATAATATATGCGTATATTCTCCTCATTTGTAGTTGTTATACTGCTTTTACTTACAGAGATGGAAACTATCTTATGTTTTGTATAAGTAAGGGAATCTGGCACCAGGTTGTGGTAAAATGTATAACCGCATTCCTTTGAGACCAGGTGTGGAGAACTATCATACACGAACCTGATGGTATCATTTATGTCATTTATTCTTATTACATATGTGCAGGAAGTAGCAGCCGCATCCAGAGGAAGATTGACTACTGTAACACCTTTTATCTTATCGACCAGCTTATTTGTCTCCATATTTACACCATATACAGTAAGGCTGTCAGGAGCCTTGAGCTTCCCTGAACTGTTAAGGTACAAGGATGCATTAACCATGGCATCGGTATTTTCATAGCATGTTTGCGGTGCACATGAAAGGCATAAAAGCATTACGCCTGACAGAAAAAAGTAAATTCTTCCGGGAACAAATTTTCTCATTGGCAGTTTGAAAGCCTCAAAATTACAAAAATTAATGGGTCATGTAAAAAAAATGAATGAGAACAACCATCCCGTATCAGTATTTTTGAATTAATTCAGCAGCTTTTAAAAGAGCACGTTCTATTCCTTCAGGTTTTTTCCCGCCTGCTGTTGCCAGAAATGGTTGTCCTCCTCCGCCTCCATCAATTTCTACTGCAATTTCCTTTATAATTGCCACAGCATTTATCTTTCTCTCCTTCACAAGGTTATCGCTTACCATTACCAGGATACTGGCTTTTCCTCCGGTTTCTGATCCTATTGCCAGGACAGTATTATCAGAGGCAGACCTTACCTGGAAGGCAATATTTTTCATTATTTCAGCAGATCCGGTTTCAATCCGTCCTGAAACAAATCGGATATTATTAATGTTAACAGCTTTCTCAATAAGTTCTTTTAGGGCTGTATCTGCAGAACGTGATTCGAATTTTTCAATACTTTTTTTAAGCGAATTATTTTCTGCAATCAGTTTTTCCACACTTTCAGTTATGCTTCCTGTAGTTTTAAGAAGTGAAGCTATTTCATCAATAGTTTTCAGTTTTTCGTTAATATATTCCTCAGCTTTTGACGCGGTTACTGCCTCTATTCTTCGTATACCTGCTGCAATTGCACTTTCCGAGACAATCTTCATTATTCCGATTGTGCCGGTGGCTGTAACATGTGTTCCTCCGCACAATTCAATAGACTCACCGAATTCCACAACTCTTACTTTGTCTCCGTATTTTTCACCAAAAAGGGCCATTGCACCCATTGCCCTGGCTTTCCCCATCGAAAGTCCATCGGTCACTTTACTCATGTAATTTTCTCTTATCATATTGTTAACCATGGATTCCACCTTTAATATTTCCTCATTACTGAGCCTGCTGAAATGGCTGAAATCAAAACGCAGGCGGTCAGGGGTAACCAGGGAGCCCTTTTGTTCAACATGTTTCCCGAGAACTGAGCGCAGGGCAAAATGGAGCAGGTGTGTAGCAGTATGATTATTAGCAGTCATAAGACGTTTTTCGACATCGACGGATGCCCTGAAAATTTGTTTGGGATCAGATGGTTTTCTGTCAGCCAGATGTATAATCAGGTTATTCTCCCTGATAGTGCCTGTAATAGCAATTTTTTCTTTATCCGACTCTATTATACCTGTATCACCGGTCTGACCTCCTGCCTCAGCATAGAAAGGAGTTTTATTGAAAATAAGCTGGCAGCTCTCTTTCCCTTTTACCTTTACCGTTCTGTATTTCGCAATAAGAACATCGTCTTCAGTCTTATCGTAACCTGTGAACTCAGTCAGGTCCGTTTCATTAATTATTATCCAGTCGGCTGTTTCAACTGAGGCATCGTTGCGGGAACGGTTTTTCTGGTTAAGCATCTCATTTTCAAAACCCTTTAAGTCGAGATGCATATCATTCTCTTTAAGAATAAGTTGTGTGAGATCGACCGGGAAGCCGAAAGTGTCGTACATCTCGAAGGCAACTTTCCCCGGCAGAACATTTTTATTCTCTGTTCTGAGATCCTCAATCATCTTTCCAATCATTTTCAGTCCTTTACCAAGAGTCTTAAGAAAAGCTGTTTCCTCCTCGAATATTATTCTGCCTATTTGCTCTTTCCCGGATTTAAGCTCAGGATACTGGTCACCCATCGTCCGGACAAGGACTGGGACAAGTTTATAAATAAAAGGTTCTTCGATATCAAGGTTATTATATCCATAACGGACAGCCCTGCGAAGAATTCTTCTAATTACATATCCAGCTTTGTTATTTGAGGGCAGCTGGCCGTCAGCAATTGAAAAGGAAACTGCTCTCAGGTGGTCGGCGATAACTCTGAGGGCAATGTCCCATTTCTCATTTACTCCGTATGCTTTACCAGTGATGGCTGAAATTTCTTCAATGACTGACTGAAAAATATCGGTCTCATAATTTGATTTTTTACCCTGTACCACCATACATAATCTTTCGAATCCCATTCCCGTGTCAACATGTTTTGAGGGCAGGGGTTCAAGCGTGCCGTCTGATTTTCGGTTATACTGTATAAAAACAAGATTCCATATTTCTATCACATGGGGGTGACCTTTATTAATAAGGTCTTTGCCTGGCACCTTTTTTCTATCCTTATTATCTCTTATATCTATATGTATTTCTGAGCATGGACCACAGGGACCTGTTTCTCCCATCTCCCAGAAATTATCTTTTTTTGATCCTTCCAGAATTCTGCCTTCAGGATTTTTAAAACATTTTTCCCAGTATCGCATAGATTCATCATCACGCGGCACATTATCCTCTGCAGATCCTTCAAATACTGTAGCATATAACCGGTCTTCTGCTATCCCCAGCCTTTTTACAAGCAATTCCCATCCCCACTCGATAGCCTCTTTTTTAAAATAATCGCCAAACGACCAGTTACCAAGCATCTCAAACATTGTATGATGGTAAGTATCATGTCCCACTTCTTCGAGATCGTTATGTTTGCCAGATACCCTCAGGCACTTCTGTGAATTGGCAACTCTTTTATTCAGAGGCTGTTGGTTTCCCAGGAAAATGTCTTTGAACTGATTCATCCCTGCATTTGTGAACATAAGTGTGGGGTCGTTTTTGACCACCATGGGAGCTGACGGGACTATAGTATGGTCTTGTGATTTAAAAAATTCAAAGAAATATTGCCTCAAATCATGTGCCTTCATTTTAATAATCATAGTGTTATGTAAATATAAATCATAATTTGGTTTGTAAAATTAATTTATTTGTTTAGATTTGTCCCTTGTTAAAAAAAAATATTAAACAGGTATCTATTGTTACGAAGCCGAAAATACATTCTTGATTTAACAAATCTGCAATACAAGCAGGTAAAGTTAAACTGGAAATTGAGACTATTTCGTTTTTCTTTATGGTTTGCAGGATCAATTCTTGTTGCGGTTTTCTATGGTTTTATTTTTAAGAGTACCTTTGGATCCCCTAAAGAAAAGTTATTAAACCAGCAGGTAGAGAATTTGAAACTTCAGTATTCTATGGTCGGGAAGGAATTAGATAATTCAGTTGCTATTCTTAAAAGTTTCAGACTGTCAGATGACAGACGCTACAGACCGGTTCTCGATATGGATACCCTTCCTGAATCGTACAGGAAAGCTGGTTTTGGAGGTGTTGACAGGTTCAGGGATCTGGCAGGATATCTGAATTCAAATCTTCTTATTTCATGCCGGACAAAAATTGAGGAGATTAAAAGCCAGGCGAATGTACAGAATGAATCCTTTAAGTCAATAGCGGAAAAATCGAGTGAATGGAAAAGAGAAATGGATCATATGCCATTGATAAGTCCGGTCGATGTTAAATATCGTCTGGGTGATGGATTCAAGTTCCGCGAAGTACATCCGGTACTAGGAACTCCGCGCATGCATTACGGGCAGGATTTTGAAGTTCCTTATGGAACAAATGTTTATGCTACGGGAGATGGTCAGGTTATTGAGTCAGGCTGGAATTCGGGCGGATTCGGGAATTGTGTGATAATAGATCATGGTTATGGGCTTCAAACCATATATGGTCACCTGAGTGATATTAAAGTAACCACCGGAATGAATGTAAAAAGGGGTGACCTGGTCGGACTGAGTGGGAGTACCGGCTTATCCTCCGGACCTCATCTTCATTACCAGATCGAAAAGTTCGGACAACATGTTAACCCGATTAATTTCTTTAATAATGATATCTCTGCAGAAGAATATAATGAAATGATCCAGACACTGGAATCAAAGTCAAAATTCAGATAATTTCCTGCCATTTTAAAGTCACTGCTTCTTTATTATCTTATCCATGTTGTTTATTATATTTTTTGATATTTCATTACCTTTGCAGTGTTATGCCGCGAACAAAATATAAATTTAATGCCGATTCACTTAGTTTCGACAGAGTCAAACTGGGTTTTAAGGCATTGTTTTTAAGATTTCTGGCCTATTTCACCGGATCGGTATTGATCGCTTTGATCTACTGGGTAATCTTTGCTGCATTTTTTGACTCACCAAAAGAAAAAGCGCTTAAGCGCGAGATTGAACAGTTAACTATTCAGTATGACCTGATTCACAGGGAGATGTTCAATATTGAAAATGTGCTTGATGGCCTTCAGAAAACTGATGATAATCTGTACAGGACAATTTTTGAGGCTGAACCCATTCCCTCATCATTGAGGGATGGAGGAATTGGTGGTGTTAACAGGTATGAATCGCTTGAAGGCTATAAAAATTCAAGACTTGTTGTAGAAACTGCAACCCGTCTTGATAAGATAAGAAAGAGGATTTATGTTCAGTCAAAATCATTTGATGACCTTATTCATCTGGCCAGGAATAAGGAAGATATGCTGAAATCAGTTCCTGCCATTATACCGATCTCAAATAAGGATCTGACCAGAACAGCATCCGGTTTTGGATGGAGGATACACCCTGTTTATAAGATAAGCAAGTTTCATTATGGTATGGATTTCACCGCTCCTGCCGGAACCGATGTCTATGCAACGGGCAATGGTACTGTGGTTGCAATTACGACATCACAGCGCGGATATGGAAAACATATCATTATTAACCATGGTTACGGTTATACCACCATGTATGCGCATCTGAGCGCCTTTAATGTGAAGGTAGGTCAGAAAGTGCAGCGTGGAGATGTTATAGGATATGTTGGTAATACAGGTACCTCGGTAGCAAATCACCTCCACTATGAGATCAAGCTGAACGGGATCAATGTCGATCCGGTAAACTATTATTTCGAAGACCTTACAGCAGCTGAATATGAAAGAATGATTGAGATTGCGGCAAAAACCGGTCAGTCTTTCGATTAGGTTTTTATACCATTATTATGAACAGATCGGTCAGATTGATTATCTTTTTCATCTTTTTAGGGAATTGTTTCTCATCTGGTTTTGCAGTTTCGTTCCATCTTACTGAAATCTTTTTCAATCAGGATACAACTTTTAGTCAAAGAAAAGTCGTAATAACAGGTGTTGGTGATATAATGCTAGGGTCATCATTCCCTTCCGCCAGATACCTTCCTCCACATAATGATCCTTTTCTGTTGCTTGAAAGCGTATCTGATACACTTAAATCTTCAGATATTACATTCGGTAACCTTGAAGGTTCTTTTCTGAACAATGGAGAACCTGAAAAAAAGTGCAGAGATACAACGAAGTGCTATCTTTTCAGGATGCCTGAAAAGTATATATCAGCTCTTATCGCCTCAGGTTTTGACATACTCAGCCTTGCAAATAATCATTTTGGTGATTTCGGCAAGGCTTCCAGAATCAGGACTAAAGAAATTCTCGATTCAGCAGGAATACATTATGGCGGCCTCATTGAACATCCATGGTCAATATTCAGGAAAGATTCAATATTATACGGCTTTTGTGCATTTGCTCCAAACGCCGGGACAATGAATATTAATGATTTATCAGAAGCAGCCGGCATTGTAAGAAAACTTGCCGATACCTGCAACATTGTTATCGTCTCGTTTCATGGTGGAGCTGAAGGAGCAGATTTTCAGCATGTTCCTAAAACAAATGAAATATTTTATGGTGAAGATCGGGGAAATGTGTATAATTTTGCACATACAATGATAGATAATGGGGCTGATGTTGTATTTGGCAACGGACCACATGTAACACGGGCTATTGAAGTCTACAGGAACCGTTTTATTGGTTACAGTCTCGGGAATTTTTGTACTTATGGCAGGTTTAATCTTGCCGGGCCTAATGGAATAGCTCCGATAATAAGGATATACACTGACGTAAAAGGCAGGTTCTTATCCGGAAGAATAATTCCTGTTTATCAATCCTGGTCAGGTGGTGTTAAAATTGACCCGGCAAGACGGGTCGTTGATAAAATAAGAGATCTAACAGCAGTTGATTTTCCGGATGCTGTAATACAAATTTCGGAAAACGGTGATATAACATATAAGTAGTTGCTATGCCATACAAAGAAAAAAAGATTGAAAAACTTTATTATTCTATCGGGGAAGTAGCTGAAATGCTTGAAGTTCCGGTATCAACTGTCCGATTCTGGGAAAATGAGTTTGAAGCGCTGAAACCAATGAAAAACAAAAAGGGAAACAGGCTATTTACCCAATCGGATGTAAAGAACTTAAGGATTATTCATCACCTTTTAAAAGAAGAAGGGATGACCATAGCGGGGGTGAAAAAGAAGCTGACAGAAAAGTGGGATGAGACAGATTATAAGTTTGAGATCAATGAATCTCTCCAAAAAATCAAATCGATCCTGCTCAATATTAGAGACAATATATAAAGTTGTAGGGACGTTGCGTGCAACGTCCCTACAGTAAAAATCATGAAGTTAAAAGATCTTTGTTCATATCTCGATTCGGAAGTTCCATTGTCATTTCAGGAAAGTTATGACAACTCGGGATTACAGGTTGGAATGCCTGAATCTGAAATAAAATCGGCGCTTCTAACAATTGATGTTACTGAAGAGGTACTTGATGAAGCGATATCTCAAAAATGTGATGTGGTTATTTCTCACCACCCTGTAATATTTGGGGGAATAAAGAAAATTACCGGAAGAAATATGACAGAAAGAGTACTGTCCAGGGCAATTAAAAACGATATTGCTATTTATTCAGCTCATACCAGTCTTGATGTCGTAAGTAATGGTGTCAGCAGGAAGATGGCTGAAAAACTGAATCTTACAGATGTCAGGGTTTTAAAGCCACTTGAGAATAGAATATTTAAGCTTGTAACTTATATTCCTGAATCTCATCTGGACAACGTGAGGCAGGCCATTTTTGATGCCGGAGCAGGTGTTATTGGCAATTATGACCAGTGTGGATATAGTTCTTCCGGTATGGGAAGTTTCAGGGGAAACGAGAAAAGCAAACCATTTGCAGGCCAGAAGGGTAAGATACATCATGAAAAAGAGATACGGTTTGAAACAGTATTG